>Ga0210398_10002395_pt1 | contig 18347 bp, 17 predicted proteins | sample IncBWC4OmetaG_FD_161047 | JGI IMG/M metagenome (GOLD analysis project Ga0210398, IMG submission 161047) | Forest soil microbial communities from Barre Woods Harvard Forest LTER site, Petersham, Massachusetts, United States - Inc-BW-C-4-O | ecosystem: Environmental > Terrestrial > Soil >... | reverse complement strand
CCCTGATTTGCAAGCATCGGCTGGCGCAAGTACGTCCGCATGGCTGCATTGTAGTGGATTCCTTTACCATCGCGCGCGGTGAGCCAGAGTGACAAGCCGAGCCGCGCCTTCTTCGACCAGAGCGTCCTCACGGTGGCGCGTGCCCTGATCGGCATGCACCTGCTGCATGACGACGGCCGCCGGTTGCGCGCTGGGCGCATCGTCGAGACCGAGGCTTACCGGGGTCCTCAGGATCTGGCGGCACACTCCGCCCGCGGGCGCACGGCACGTACCGAGGTGATGTACGGCCCCGGCGGGCACGCTTACGTGTATTTCATCTACGGCGTCTGGAACTGTCTTAACGTGGTCACGGGACCTGCCGGGGTTCCACATGCCGTGCTGCTGCGCGCGCTCGAGCCGCTCGATGGCCTGCGCGCGCGCACCTGGGGCCCCGGCCTGTTATGTCGCGCGCTGCACATCGACCGGCGTCTGAACGGCATCGATCTGCGCGGTGCGCGCCTGTGGCTCGAGCGGGCGCCGCGCGGTGCGCCGCCGGCACGCATTGCACGTGCGAGCCGTATCGGGGTCGACTATGCCGGTGCGTGGGCCGCACGACCGTGGCGCTTTTTCGACCGCGACTCGCCCTACGTATCGACGCTGGCAGCGGGCGCACGTCGCGCGCGGCTGAGTTCCGCCTAAACTAGCGCGCCGCCCGCTCGCGGGTCGCGCAACGAAAGGATGGCTGCATGCTGATGTCGAGAAGGATCGTGCTGGCGGGGCTGGCGGGGCTGACCGCGCTGTCGCTCGGAGTGAGTGTGCCCCTGCGCGCGCAGCAGGAAGGCACCGAATTCCGCCGGGTCATCCCGCGCCAGCCCACCGAATCGCCGGGCAAGATCGAGGTGACGGAGTTCTTCTCCTACGCCTGTCCGCACTGCCACGAGTTCTATCCGCTGCTGACGGCCTGGATCGCGCAGCAGCCAAAGGACGTGGTGCTGAAGCGCGTGCCGGTCGGCTTCGGCCGCCCGCCGTGGGAGAACCTGCAGCGCGCCTTCTACGCCCTCAAAGTCACCGGCGACTACCAGCGTCTGGATGGCTTGCTGTTCAGTGCCATCCACGACAAGCACGAGATGCTGGACGAGGAACCGGCGCTCGCCGAGTGGGTCGCTCACAACGGCGGCAGCGCCGACAAGTTCGCGGCCGCCTACACCTCGTTCAGCGTCAACAACCAGACGGTGCAGGCCGACAAGATGGCGGAGGACTATGCCGTCGATGCGGTGCCGACCATGGCGGTGAACGGCGAGTACGTGGCACTGGGCGAGAGCTACGCCGAGATTCTCACCAACACCACCAAGCTGGTGGCGCGGGTACGCGCCGAGCGCTCCGCGGCCAAGCCCGCGAGATAGCGCAGCGCCTAACTGCAGCTGCGTACCACGAACCAGGGAATGCCAAGGGCGCCGTCGCCGGCGCGGATGCACACCGTGTGGGACAGCTGCGCATTCTGATACAGCGCGCGTGTCACGCTCACATCCGATGCCGCGTTGCGCACCCCCCAGGGCGCCAGCGTCAGGTGAAAACTGATGTTGCGGCCGCGGTTGATGTGCTGCCCCAGCACCTGCACCGTGAAGCGCCGCGTGCCGGAGTGATCGAGCAGCGCGTTGCCGAGCACGACCACGCCGAAACCGTACACGCCGGCGAGCAGCAGCCACAGCGGCACGGCGCGGCGCGCGCGCGGTGTCTCTGCCCGGTACCCGGCGCTGATGCGCCACGCCACCCACATCAGCAGCGCCGCCGGTGCGAGCGCCCAGGCGAGCGCCCGCGGCCAATCGAGCAGTCCTATGTCCTGGGCGGCACGCGTCGCCAGTGCGAGACCGGGCAACAGCAGCGCGCCGGCGAGAGTCGGGCGCACATCGTTGCGGTCGGTATCGAGCCGATACAGGCCAGCGGATGAGGCCGCGAGCGCGAGTGCCGCCCAGGGGAGCGCCGCAGCCGTGCACACCGCGGCCGCGTACGGCAGCGGGTACAGGAACAGCCAGAAAGCCGCCGCGAAGCTGACGACGGTGAATACACCGGTGACTTTGCGCGCCGTGGCGACCCGCGCCTGGCGTGCCGCGGGTGTCGGCCCGAGCTGCGGATCGGCGGCGATCCGCGCTTCGGAGGCCACGCGGTCGCGCTCGTCCAGATCCGGCAGGGCATCGATCCAGGCATCGAAGCGTGCATCGGTCCGCACGGTGTTGGGACTGAAGCGCAGCGCGCCGCGAGCGGCGACCGTGGGCTCGAGCACCAGCGAGGTGCCGTTGCGGCTGCGGAACAGGCGGCGGCCGGCGATGTCGGCCCGCGCCAGCGTGCGGGTGCGGAACACGCCGCGCACCGCAACGGTCGTGGGCGTGAGCGTGAGACACCAGCGCCAGGCATAGACCACGAGCCACAGTCCCAGGAGCGCGAGCGCCACCAGTGCCAGGCGCAGGAGCCGCACGGCCGCTTCCGCGGCAGCGCTGTGCTCGAGCGTGATGAGGATGAACGCCGGCATGGCCAGGAGAAACAGCCCGAGCACCACATAGCCGGCACGCGCGCCGGTGCTCAGCCGGTAGCGTTCCGGAAGCTCCGGGTCGAGCTGCGCCGGGGCGCTCAGCGTCACGCCCTGGCGGCGGCCGGCGTCAGCTCGAGCAGCGCACTGCCCTCGGGGACGCGATCGCCGCGCTTGAAGTGAATCGCCTGCACGGTGCCAGCGTAGGGCGCGCCGATGGTGTGCTCCATCTTCATCGCTTCGATGACCATGAGGGGCGCGCCCGCCGCGACGCTCTGCCCGACGGCGACCGGCACCGCCACCACCACGCCCGGCAACGGAGTCGTGAGCCCACCCGCGGCGGCGGAAGCGGCGAACTCATGCGTGCGCGGATCATCGAGCATCAGGTGATACGCTTCGGCGGCCAGCCAGACGTGCACCTGCGGAGCGCAGCTGAGATAGCGCGCCTCGTGGCGCTCACCGGCGAGAGCTGCCGCGATGCGGCTGCCGTCGTCGTTCACCGCGGTCAGCGCCCGCAGCGCAGCGCCATCGACGCTCGCCGACTCGGCCGTGCCCGCGCGATAGCGCAGCTCGACCGCGTGACGCCGTGCGTGCCAGAGAAAGTCGTAGCGGATCGGCACACTCAGATTGGGAGTGAACGCATCAGCCTGCTCCCAGGGACTGGCGCTCGCGGGCGCCGCGGCGTCGTGCACCGCCAGCGCGGCGAGGATCAGCGCCTCGGGCGCCGGCACCTTCGGGTCGGCGAATTCCGTGCCGCCCTCATCGAGCAGGGCGATGGTGTGGCGCACCTCGAGGAAGCGCGCAGAGCGCAGGATGCGTGCCAGCCAGTGCTCGTTGCTGCGCACGCCCGCGCAGTAGGTATGCGTCAGCGCGCGCGCCAGGCGGCCGGCGGCCTCCTCCCGGGTCGGCCCCCAGGCGATCACCTTACCGAGCAGAGAATCGTAATTGTCCGGAACGATATCGCCGCTGCCGAAGCCCGCATCGACCCGTATGCCATCCTGCAGCGGCCACTCGAGCAGCTGCAGACGCCCGGCACTCGGCAGGAAGCCGTGCTGCGGATCCTCGGCACACACCCGCGCCTCAATCGCATGTCCCTCGAAGCGCACCTGCTCCTGCGTCAGCGGCAGCGGCTCGCCTGCGGCCACGCGCAGCTGCCATTCGACCAGATCGAGACCCGTGATCGCCTCCGTCACGGTGTGCTCGACCTGCAGCCGCGTATTCATCTCCATGAAATAGAACTCGCGCCCGTCGAACAGGAACTCGACCGTACCGGCACTCACGTAACCAATCTCACGCGCCACGACCAATGCGGCGGCGCGCAGCCGCGCACGCACGTCCTCAGGAACCGCGGGGGCTGGCGCCTCCTCGATGAGCTTCTGGTGACGGCGCTGGGTCGAGCAGTCGCGGTCGCCCAGGTGCAGGAAGTTGCCGTGACTGTCGGCGAAGACCTGGACTTCGAGATGTCGCGGTGCCGGCAGGTAGCGCTCGAGCAGCAGGGCGCCGTCGCCGAAGGCACTCTCGGCCAGGCGGCGTGCGGCGCTCAGCGCCGGGCCGAGCTCGCGCTCTGTGCGCACGATCTGCATGCCCTTGCCACCACCGCCGGCGGCCGGCTTGATGATGAGCGGCAGGCCGGCGGCGCGCCCTGCCCGCTCGAGCTGCGCGAGGTCCTGCTCGCTGCCCGCGTAGCCGGGCAGCACCGGTACGCCGGCGGCGCGCATGCGGGTCTTGGCGAGGATCTTCGAGCCCATGGCGTTGATGGCCGCTGCGGGCGGCCCGACGAAAATGCGCCCGGCATCCACGCAGGCCTGCGCGAACTGCGCGTTCTCCGACAGAAAGCCGTAACCGGGATGGATCGCCTGCGCGCCGCTCACGCGCGCCGCCTCCAGAATGCGCGCGGGATCGAGGTAGCTGTCGCGCGCGGGGGCGGGGCCCAGCCGTATGGCACTGTCGGCCGCGCGCACATGGCGGGCATCCGCATCGGCATCGGAATAGACCGCCACGGTGCGGATGCCGAGCCGGCGTGCGCTGCGGAAAATGCGGCAGGCGATCTCGCCGCGGTTGGCGACCAGCAGACTCTCGATCATGTGTGCCTGCCGCCTTACATCCGGAACACGCCGAAGCGCTGCGGCTCGCGCGGCGCGTTGCGCACCGCGGCCAGCGCCAGGCCGAGCACACGGCGCGTGTCCGGCGGATCGACCACCCCATCGTCCCACAGCCGTGCTGAGGAATAGTACGGCTGCCCCTGACGCTCGTACTGCTCGCGGATCGGCTGCTTGAACGCATCCTCCTCCGGCAGCGGCCAGTCGCGCCCCGCGCCTTTCAGCTGCTCGCGCTTGACGGTCGCGAGCACACTCGCCGCCTGTTCGCCGCCCATCACCGAAATGCGCGCATTCGGCCACTGGAACAGGAAGCGCGGCGAGTAGGCGCGCCCGCACATGGCGTAATTGCCCGCGCCGTAGCTGCCGCCGATGATGACGGTGAGCTTGGGCACGCTGGCGCAGGCCACCGCGGTGACCAGCTTGGCGCCGTCCTTGGCGATGCCGCCAGCCTCCGCGCGCCGCCCCACCATGAAGCCGGTGATGTTCTGCAGGAACAGCAGCGGGATCTCCTCGCGATCGCACAGCTCGATGAAATGCGTGCCCTTGAGCGCGCTTTCGGAGAAGAGTACGCCGTTGTTGGCGAGGATCCCGACCGGGTAGCCGTGCAGGTGCGCGAAGCCGCACACCAGCGTCGTGCCATACAGCTGCTTGAACTCGTCCAACTCCGAGTCATCGGTCAGCCGCGCGATGACCTCGCGCACGTCGTAGGGCTTGCGCAGGCTTGCCGGCACCACGCCGTAGAGCTCCCGCGCCGGGTAACGCGGCTCGAGCGCGGCCTGCGGCGGGGCACGCGACGGCGCCTCTTTCAGCCGCGCGACGATGCGGCGCGCGATACCGAGTGCATGGGTGTCGTTCTCGGCGTAGTGGTCGCAGACGCCCGACTCGCGGCAGTGCACGTCCGCACCGCCCAGGGACTCGGCGTCGATGTCCTCGCCGGTGGCGGCCTTGACCAGTGGCGGACCGCCGAGGAACACCCGCCCCTGGTTGCGCACGATGACGTTCTCATCGGACATGGCGGGCACGTAGGCGCCGCCGGCCGTGCACGAGCCGTGCACCACCGAGATCTGCGCCACGCCGAGCGCAGACAGGGTCGCCTGGTTGTAGAAGATGCGGCCGAAATTCTCGCGGTCCGGGAACACTTCATCCTGCGCCGGCAGGAACGCGCCGCCCGACTCGACCAGGTAGACGCATGGCAGGCGGTTGTCGCGGGCGATCTCCTGCGCCCGCAGGTGCTTCTTCACGGTGATCGGGTAGTAGGTGCCGCCCTTGACGGTCGGATCGTTTGCCACCACCACGCATTCGCGCCCGGCGATCCGCCCGATGCCGGTGATGATGCCGGCACAGGCGATATCGCCGCCGTACATGCCGTGAGCGGCCAGCTGCGAGAACTCCAGGAACGGGCTGCCGGTATCCAGCAGCACCCGGATCCGCTCCCGTGCGGGCAGCTTGCCCGCCGCCCGGTGCTTGTCGCTGGCGCTCTTGGAGCCCCCCTGGGCGATGCGGCCGACCTCGCGGCGCAGGTCCCCGCTGAGCGCCTGCATGGCGCGCTCGTTGTCGCGGTATTCGTCCGACTGCAGGTCGATCCGGGTGCTGAGACGGGGCATGGAAGCGCTTGCCACGGTTGCCGGTTTGTCCGACAATCATACGATTATGGCGCTTTGGAAGGCAAGTCCATGACCACGCTTGACTGCACCGACAGCGACTTCGGTCTTGGGGCCGAACTCGATGAGATCCGCCAGCAAGTGCGGCGTTTCGCCGCGGCGGAGATCGCGCCGCGCGCGGCCGCGATCGACCGCAGCAACGAGTTTCCGCGCGATCTGTGGCCCAAGCTCGGTGAGCAGGGTCTGCTCGGTATCACCGTGCCGGAAAAGTACGGTGGCGCTGCGCTCGGCTACCTCGCTCATGTCATCGTCATGGAGGAGATCTCGCGCGCCTCCGGTTCAGTCGGCCTCTCCTACGGGGCGCACTCGAACCTGTGCGTCAACCAGCTGCGCCTCAATGGGAGCGAGGCGCAGTGCCGGCGCTATCTGCCGCGGCTGTTGAGCGGCGAGCACGTCGGCGCGCTCGCCATGTCCGAGCCCGGCGCCGGCTCGGATGTGGTGTCGATGCAGCTGCGCGCCAGCGCGCGCGGCGATCACTACCTGCTGAACGGCCGCAAGATGTGGATCACCAACGGTCCGGACGCGGACGTGTACGTTGTCTACGCCAAGACCGACCCCGGCGCCGCGGCGCGCGGCATCAGCGCCTTCATCGTCGAACGCGGCATGCCGGGCTTCGGCACGGCGCAGAAGCTCGACAAGCTCGGCATGCGCGGTTCGGGCACCTGCGAGCTGCTATTCGATGACTGTGCGGTGCCGGCGGCCAACCTGCTCGGCCAGGTGAACGGCGGCGTGCGCGTGCTGATGAGCGGGCTCGACTACGAGCGCGTGGTGCTCGCCGGCGGCTCGCTCGGGCTGATGGCGGCGGCGCTCGATGTGGTGCTGCCGTACGTGCGCGAGCGCCGTCAGTTCGGCCAGCCGATCGGCACCTTCGAGCTGATGCAGGGCAAGCTCGCGGACATGTACGCGGCGCTCAACGCGGCGCGCGCCTACGTCTACTGCGTCGCACGCGCCTGTGATGCCGGCAGCGTGCGCCGGCGCGATGCTGCGGGCTGCATTCTGTTCGCCGCCGAGCGTGCCACCCAGGCGGCGCTCGAAGCGATCCAGGCCCTGGGCGGTAACGGCTACATCAATGACTACAGTGCCGGGCGCCTGCTGCGCGATGCCAAGCTCTACGAGATCGGCGCCGGCACCCAGGAAATCCGCCGCATGCTGATCGGGCGTGAGTTGTTCGAGGCGGCTGCGTGAGCGTCGAGTTCGCCAAGGTGCTGATGGAGCCCGCCTACCGCAAGGTGGCCACCGCCATCGGTGCGCGCATCCTCAGCCGGGCGTTGCGCGAGGGCGAGCGCCTGCCGCCGGAGACCGAGCTGGCACGCCAGTTCGGCGTCAACCGCTCGACCGTGCGCGAGGCGCTGCGCGAGCTCGAGAGTCGTGGCCTGCTGCAGCGTCGCCCGGGCTCCAAGCTCATGTCGGTCAGCCGTCCGCCGCAGGCCGCGATCGCCCAGGGTGTGCGCCACGCACTGCTGCTGCACGATGTCAGCGTGCGCGATGTGTGGGAGGCCCTCACCATGCTCGAGCCGCCGCTCGCGCAGATCGCCGCGCGCGTGCGCACCACGGCCGATCTCGAGTGCATCCGCGCCGCCGCGCAGGCGTTCGCCGCGCACAACGCCGTCACCGGGCAGGCCGTGCAGCACACCGCCGAGGTGTTCCGCTGCATCGGCCGGGCGACCCACAACCCGGTGCTGGGACTGGCGCAGGAACCCCTGCTGCAGCTGCTCGAGCCCTCGCTGCGCGTCATGATCGACCAGGTGCCGCAGGCGCGCGCGCGCATCGCCACCGCCCACCGCCGCCTGGTGGAGGCGCTCGAGGCGCAGGACGAGGCCGCCGCGCACAGCTGGATGGGGCGCCACATCAAGGACTTCAGCCGCGGCTATCAGCTCGCCGGCATCGGACTTGAGACGCACGTCACGGCCGACGCTGACACCCCTTGAAGCTCAGCCGGCGTGACCCAAGTCTCTGAACCGGCGCGCGGTCACAGCAGCTTTGCGCCTGCGGCGCTATCCTTTGCCCGGTTTTATGGCAAGTGTTGGTTTGTGGGAGAGCAGTCATGTTGCCCATGTTGGTGATGATCTTCCTGCTGGTCGCGCTGGTCGGCTATCTGATCGGGATCTATAACGGCCTGGTGCGGGTACGCGCGGCGGTCAAGCTCACCTGGTCGAACATCGACGTGCTACTGGTGCAGCGGCACGACGAGCTGCCGAAGCTGGTCGAGGTGTGCCGCCAGTACATGCAGTACGAGCAGGGCACGCTCGAGCGCGTGATGCGCGCCCGCGCCGGCGTCGATGCCGCGCGCGCCGCCGGCAACCTCAGCTCGCTCGGCAGCGCCGAGCGCGAGTTGCGCAACGGTCTGAACGGGCTGTACGCGGTCGCGGAGAACTATCCGCAACTGAAAGCAAGTGAGCCGTTCAAGCATCTGCAGGAGCGCATCAGCGGCCTGGAGACGGCGATCGCCGACCGCCGTGAGGTGTACAACGACGCCGTCAACACCAACAACGTGCGTATCGACACTTTCCCGGACATGCTGGTGGCGCACATGGGCGATTTCCCCATGGCGCAGCTGCTGCACTTCCAGGACGATGCCAAGCGCGATGTTGACCTGAAGGCGGCCTTCTCCGCCTGAGGCCCGGGAGCTTCTGGTGCACTACGACCTGTTCGCGCTGCTCGCGGGCGTGGTCGCGCTGTTCGCGCTGTACGAATTCTTCGTGCGGCTGAAGCGCGACCGGCTGGTCGCGGACACCCCGGCGGTACGCATCCGCTCCGCCGCGCAGGGCTACGTCAAAGTGAACGGCCGCGCCACACCGGCGCAGCCCACGGCCACTAGCGCACCCTTGAGCGGCCGCCCGTGCGTGTGGTGGTCCTACGAGATCGCCGAAGAGCAGCGCGACTCCAAGGGCAACGTGCACTGGCACACCACCGAGCGCGCCGCCAGTGTCGAGCTGTTCACGCTCACCGATGAAGACGGCGCGAATTGTCTGGTCGGCCCCGTGGCAGCGGAAGTCACGCCGACGCTACGCAACGTCTGGTACGGCTCGAGTTCACGCCCGCTGACACCGCCGCCGGAGATCAACCTGCCGCTGCTGAACGGCGGCTGGCGCTACACCGAGCAGCTGCTCGGCGTCGGTGCGCGGCTGTGTGTACTGGGCGAGCTGCGCTCACACTCCGAAACCGGTGACGTCAACGCCGCCACCGCCGCCAAACTACGTGAATGGAAACAGGACCAGGCGCACCTGCTGGAGCGCTTCGACGTCAACCACGACGGCCACTTGGATGCCGCCGAGTGGGAATCAGTCCGCCGCGCGGCCGCGCAGGAATCGCAGGGCGAAGTACTCGATCAGGGCATCGCCCGCGTCAGCGTCATCGCTCAGCCGCGTAACGGTGAGCCGTTTCTGATCGCGCCGCTCGATGCCCAGCAGCTCGAGCGTCGCGAGCGTTACTACGCGGCGTTCTACTTCCTCCTGGGTCTCGCGGGCGTCAGCGCCTGTGCCTGGCTCATCACTCACGCGCGCGGCTAACGCGCCACCGACAGATGCGCCAGCAGCCCGTCGGCCTGGTGCTTGAGCATCGCCGCGTACAGGCTCTGCAGCTGATCGAGCTGCGCGCCCGGAATGGCCTTGAGATCGGCAGGTGCGCGGAACTCACTCCAGCTCATGCCGTTGCCGCCCCACTCCCGGTCGATCAACTGCGCACTTTCGGGGTCGACGCGCACCAGCACCATTTCAGTGAGGTCGAGCAGCATCGGCGCACTGTCGGGTGCGCCCTCGCCGGTGACAAACGAGAAGCCGCGCAGGTACTCCGGCAGTTCCTTGTGGCGGGCGCTGCCGGCGTGCGTCGAGTCGTTGCGGCCCGGACCGAGCGCGATGACCGCGCTCAGGTGTTCGGCCGCGGCGAGGTGCGCATACAACGGCACGCAGTCCTGCGGCAGTCCCTTCGCCAGTGAGGCGTTGAGGAAGCAGCGCTCGCGGGCGCGCACCAGCTCATCGCTCGGAGCGAGCGGCACGAGCACCAGCGCCTGCTGACCCAGCGGATCGTGCACCGCGGCGACCAGCATGGCGCTCACCGACCAGGTGAGCGTGTAGGTCTTGAGATAGCTGTTCTCGAGGTGCGCGGCGAAGTGGAAATGCGTGACCTCGGCATCCACCAGGTTAATGACTCCGACGCGTGAGCCTCCCGGCAGCTGCAGGCTGGCAAAGGGTTTCTGGGCCTGCACCGGCAAGCCCACAGCGCACAGGCCCAGCGCGGCGCACAGCGCCAGCGGGGTGGTTCGGATCATCAAGGGCCTCCTCCCTGTGATCCGAGTGTACCCCCGCGGGCGGCAGCCTCGCTAAAGCAACAGTTGCGCGCCGCGGCTGTCCCTCACAGGCGGCTGAGCGCGTTGGCGCGCCGGGTGGGTGCGGTGCGCGTGGCGACCTTCAGGGCGAGCAGCAGCGGCAGGGCGAGCAGCACGCCCGCCACGCCCCATAGCCAGCCGCCGATCCACACGGCGAGCAGCACCAGGATCGGGTTGAGATTCAGACGCCGGCCGAGAAACACCGGCTCGATGATATGGCCCTCGACGGTGGCGAGCGCGACGTAGCTCGCCCCGACCAAGAGCGTATGCGTCACCCCATCGAAGGTCACCAGCGAGACCACCGTCAGAATGGCGAGCGTCGCGGCAGGCCCGATGTAGGGCACGAAGTTCAGCACCGCGGCGAGCACACCCCACAGCGCCGGGTTCGGCATGCCGAGGAGCCACATCAGCGCGCCGACCACGGCGCCGTAGCACACGTTGATGAGCAACAGCGTCGCGTAGTAGCGCCCGACTTCACCGCGGATCGCGTTGATGACCTGCAGCACCTGCGCCGCGTGCGCCTCGCCGGCAAGCACGCAGGTGAGTCGCGCGATCGTCGGTGGACCTGCCGACAACAGCAGGAACGCGAACGCCAGCACCGTGACGATGTTGAACGCGGCCACGCCGGTGAACGCGAACACATCCAGCGGCGTCACCAGTGCGCTGCCCTGGGCCGGGGCGTCCGTGCTCGCCTCGACGCCGGGGTTGGCGAGTGCGGTCGCGCGCTTGGCAAGATCATCGAGCCGTCGCAGCATCGACTGCGCCGGCCGCACTTTGTGTTCGATGATGCGCAGCGCCCGTGGCGCATTCAGCATCCATTGCTGCGCCGGCGTTGCCACCATCTCGGCTGTGCCGACCAGTCCGCCGCCCAAGAGCATGAGCAGCGCGGCAGCGCTGACCGCCCGCGGCAGGTGAATGCGCCGCAGCCGTTCCACCGCGCCGGAAAGTATGAAGGCGGCCAGCAGCGCGAGGCCCAGCGGAATGAGCGCATCGCGCCCCAAGCGGGCGACGACCAGGAGACAACACACTGCGATGATCCACAGCGGCCGTGCCCACGCGCGCCCGGGGGTCTCCTGCGGCCGCAGCCGTACCGGCCCGGGTGCCGTCCCTGGCACCGCCGTCACGACGGGCGCGTTTCCCTCAGCGCCCCGGATACTGACCGCCGCCGGGCTCATCGACCGCGCTCGTCCGGCCGGCTCTCGTGTTCAGGCGCCGCATGCGGCGCGGCGGCCGCCTGGTGCGGCGCAGGGGCCGCGTGTTCGGCGCGCGCCGCAGCTGCGTGCGGCGGCTGCGCCTGCGCCAGATGCAGCGGATGGGCCGGCGGCTTACTGGCCTGCGCGGGCTCGCGCGCCGGCATCGGTGCGGTGTGGCGCTCCTCGGCTGGCGCACGCACCTCGTGCGCGGGCGCCGCATGCGGCGCGGCGGCCAACTGGTGCGGCGCAGGGGCCGCGTATTCGGCGCGCGCCGCTGCTGATGCGTGCGGCGGTTCCGCTCGCGGCGCCTGCGCCAGATGCAGCGGCTGCGCCGGCGGCTTGCTGGCCTGCGCGGGCTCGCGCGCCGCCCCCGCTGCGGCGTGACGCTCCTCGGCCGGTGCGCGTGCCTTGTGCGCAGGCGCTGGTGCGGCCTCGCTGGCGCCGCGCGCCGCCGGCGGCGGGTGGCCGTGATTGACCGAGGCGAGCAACTCGTGCTGCGAGCCCGACTGCTCGGCGTGACGCGTCTGCGCAGCGGTCATCCCTTGATGGGATGCGTGCGCCGCGGCGCGCTCGGCGGCCGTGGGGCGTGCGCTGAGGCCTCCCGGACCGCCGTTGTAGCTCACATGACTCACGCTGACGTTGTTCACCACCGTCCGGTTGTAGACGTTGGTAATGTGGACGTTGCTGATGTTGGTGACAGTGCGGTTGTAATAGAACTGGTTGTTGCGCCAGTAGCCACCTTCAAAGCCGCGTCCGGAATAACCGAAACCATAGTTGACGCCGCCGTAGAAGCCCACGACCGGACCCCAGTAGCCCGCGTTCCACACGTAGGCGCCGCCGGTGAATCCCCAGTATCCGGGGGTCCAGAGAAGTCCCGCCGCCGGCGGCTCGATCCAGCTGCCGGGCACCCAGAAGTAGCCTTCCGGACCGTACGCCCAGTAGCCCGGCGTCCACAGGTAACCGGGCGCGGGAATCGGCGGCTGCGCGTACAGCGGCAGCGCTGGCGGTGCGATGTTGACCGTGAGTGAGAAGGCGGCGAGGGCCCGGTTGGCGAAGAGCAATGCCAGGGCCGCCAGCAGCGCCGCTGCCATCAGCGCGCGGTGAGGGTGTGCGTGCGCCGCGAGCGCGGCGGGTGTTGCGTTGCGTTCTGCTGTGAGTCGCGACATTACAGTGACCTCTTGCCGTGGCTCTGTGTTGCTGGCCACTGTGCCCGGCCCGGCCGCGCTCCGGTAGAAGTTGAAAGCGCACGCCGCGTGTCAGTGTTGTCTTACGAGCGGCGCATGTGTCGTCGAACTCCGACAGCGCTGCTGAACCTGCAATGAATGTGATGTCGCTGTATGTCGCGCCGAGACTAATGACCACCTTCGACCAACAGTCCGGCATCGCGCAGTGCCTCCGCCAGAGCGGCTTCGATGCGCAGCGCTTCCGCGCGGCTGATGTGCTGCAGATGCAGCGTCGGGCCGGTGAGCACTTCAATGCCGCGCTTGAGCACACTGCCGGCGGCGTGAATGCCCGCCTTGTGCTGATCGAAGCGTTGCGCGGGCGGGTACTGACTCATGCCGACGTACACTCCGTGCGGGCCGCGCCGGCGGTCGGCGAAGTCCAGCAGCACCAGATAGATGTTGTAGCGGCCGCGGCCGCTGGCATGAAAGCGCAGCGCGACCTCATAGGCCTGCGCCAGCCAATCGATGTGCCGCATCGGCAGCCACTCGGGGATGGATTGTGCGGCGCTCGCCCACAGCGCGGCGAGTGCACCGTCGATGTGCGCGGCAAACTCTCCGCGCATCCACAGCTCATGGATGCAGTGAGCGCCCGCCTTGCCCTCCCCCGCCCGCACCGCCTGTGCGAGGTCGGCCAACAGGCGCGCGCGCGCCACACCTGCGAGCGGCCGCGTGGCGGGCGCATGCTCGGCGGCGCCGCGTTTCAGGCGCGCGCGTGGCTGGTCGGTACGTGCGCTCTTGCGGCGAGGAGCCATATGATTCCGCCGACCGCGACCATGAGAGGCACGATCAGCACCGCGTGCGCGAGTGAGCCGACGTCCGCCAGGTGCCCGATCAGGGGTGGCGAGGGCACATCCCCCAGCAGGTGGATCGCGGTCATGCTCAGGGCCATTGCCGAGGCGCGCTCGAGCGGCGAGACGCTGTTGGCAATTGCGGCGTTGATCGGACCGGTTGACATGAACAGCAGCAGCTCCGCCAGTACGATCGCGCCGTAGTACAGCGGCGCCGCAGTCGCAGTGAGTGCCACCAGGGCGAGCGGTGCGGCGGCGAGTGTGACCACCCCCGAGAACCACAGGTAACCCTGCGCCGAGCGCTTGAGGCACAGATCGCCGAGCCAACCGCCCGCCAGCGTGCCGAAAAAACCGGTGACGACGACGATTGCGCCGAAGCCGGTGGTCGCCTGTTCGGCGGAAATCCCGCGCACGCTCTGCAGGAAGGTCGGCATCCAGAAGCCGAGACCGCCGAGCGCGAAGGTGTAGGCCGCGTAGCCCAGTACCACCAGAAGGTACGGCCCGCGGCGCAGCAGACTCAGGTAGACCGCCAGCGCACCGGGCCGCTCGCCTGTGCCTGCGGCGGTCTCCTCCTGGGCGCCGCGCGGCGGGTCCGGGAGCCACAGCACCGCGATGGCGAGCAGCACGCCCGGGCCGCCGCAGAAGAAGAATGCCTCGCGCCAGCCGAAATGCTGGCCGATCTGCCCGCCGAGCACGTAGCCGAGCGCAGCCCCGACGGGGATCGCCATGTTGAGCACGGCATAGACGCGGCCGCGCTCATTCACCGGGAAGCAGTCGGCGAGCAGCGCCGGGGCGATCGCGACGTAGGCGGCCTCGCCGATGCCAACCAGCGCGCGCGCAGCGAACAGGTGCGCGTAGTTCTGCGCCAGGCCGGAAAGAACGGTCGCACCGCTCCAAATGAAGACGCCGAGTGCGATCGGCCGGCTGCGCGAGCCGCGGTCGCCCCAGGCGCCGAACAGTGGCGCGGTCACGAGGTAGACCAGCATGAACGCGGACCACAGCCAGCCGCTCTGCTGATGCGGCAGATGCAGATCGCGCTCGAGCGCACCTACCAGCGGGGGGATCAGGTAGCGATCGGTGTAGTTCAGCAGGTTGATGGCGGTCAGTACGCCCAGCACCCACAGGCCCGTGCGTCGCGATACGCTACTCACGCCCACTGCACAGCTCCCGGATAGCCCTGCGCCCGCGGCGGACTTTACCAGCAGGCTCTCAGGCGGGGGCGAGTTTCAGCCGCTCGAGGTAGTGCCGCACCGGCTCACGGTAGCCCTCGCTGCTGGTGACCGTGGTGCCGCCGGCGACCACCAGGATGAAGTCGCCCCGCGGGGTGCGACTCACTTCCTTCACGTGTCGCATGTTGACCAGACACGAACGGCTGATGCGCAGCATCTGCTGGCTCTGGAAGGATTTCTCCGCCTGCTGCAGGGTGCTGCGCGCGTGAAAAGTGTCGCGCCCGATAGTGAGGCGCACGTAGTTGCGATCTGCCTCGACCACCTCGACCTGGGAGACATCCAGCATATGCATGCGGCTGCCGGCTTCCGCGAGCACGCGCGGCTGCGCCTCGGCACGCGTCTGTGCGCCACGCTCGAGCTGCTCCAGCAGTGCCGCGAGTGCCCCCTGGCGATCGAAGCTGTGCGCCGACTCGTGCCGGCGGCGCACGCGCGCCATGGTGGCCTTGAAACGCGCGTCGTCGAAGGGCTTGAGCAGGTAGTCCACCGCGCTCACCTCGAAGGCTTCCAGCGCGTAGTGATCGTAGGCGGTCACGAACACGATCAGCGGCAGCGTCTGCTGATCGAGCGCGCGTGCCAGCGCCATGCCGGTCATCGAATCCATCTGGATGTCGAGGAACAACAGCTGCGGCGGCCGGGCGCGGATCATCTCCAGCGCCGCACGCGGATCGCCATACTCACCCACCACCTTGAGGTCCGCCTCGCGCTCGCAGCACTCGCGCACCGTGCGGCGCGCGGCGGGCTCGTCATCCACGATGATCACCTCCATCACCGCGGCGTCCCCGGCTCGCCGTGCGCTCCGGGCCCGTCGCGCAGCAGCGGCATGCGGATCTCCGCCAGCCACAGATTGTCTGTGCTCGGTCCGGCCTGAAAGCTCGCGGCCTCGCCGAACTGCACGTCGAGCCGCTCGCGCACGTTGCTGAGTCCGATGCCGGCCATGCCGACCGCCTTGTCGGGCGCGATCGTATTGAGCACGCGCAGCGTCAGGTACTCGCCGTCCGCTTCGGCGCTGACGCGGATGAGCACTGCGCCCTCGTGGCCGGCGAGCCCGTGCACCACCGCATTCTCCACCAGCGGCTGCAGGATCAGGCTCGGCACCCAGGCGCGCACCAGCTGCTCGCGTGCCGGCACCTCGATGGTCAGCCGGTCGGCGAAGCGGCGCTGCTGCAGCTCCAGATACAGCGTGACAAACTGCAACTCGTCGGCCAGGCGGGTGAACTCGCGCTCGCCCGCGCTCAGCAGACGCCGCAGCAGATCGCCGAGCTGCACCACCATCGCCTGGGCGGCCGGCGGGTCCCAGGTGATCTGGCCGCGGATGGTGTGCAGCAGATTGAACAGTGTGTGCGGCGAGAGTTGCATGCGCAGCGCCGCCAGATGCGATTGGGTGAGTGCACGCTCGAGCGCCGCGCCGCGCAGCTGCGCATCGCGCAGCCGCTGATAGAAAGCGAAACCCGTAATGAGCGCGAGGCCAAAGCCGTAGCTCACCAGAAACATGGTGACGCTCGCGATCCAGGTTGAGATTTCCGGCCCGGCCAGAAAGTCGCGCCAGCCGGTCCACTGGTCCTTGTCATGCATCGCCGAAGCCATGGGAGCCCACTGATCGGCGAAGTGCTCACCCAGCCACAGCGCCGGGGCCGCCAGCACCGCGAAGCCGAGCGCGCACAACAGCTGGATCGGCAGCGCACGCCACAGGCGTTGCCAGCCGGTGCGCAGCGAAATCCACATGCACAGGATGAACAGCGGATAGAGGATCAGGTGCTGCAGCAGACGCGCGTCCCAGTGCGCGAACACGTGCTCCACCTTCATGGCGGACAGGCTGGCCTGCATATTGTTGGCGTACATGACGTTCGACAGCGCCACGTACACCCAGAATGCCGTGAGCACGCCGAGCAGCGGCTTGAAGCTAGCACGCGCTGTTGCCGCCGGCAGGGCGACGGTGCGCTCGGGTACACCGAGCGCGGGCGCAATCCGGTCGAGCGGTGAGACGCTCATTACGGTCAGGACTCCTCAGGCGGCAGCAGGCTGCTGCACCTATAGCCTACCGCGTGGCGCGTTCCCGCGTGTAACCGCGCACGCCCGGCCCGGGACGAGGCCGTTGCCGGCAGGGACGAGCCCGCAGGCGCTGCGCGCGGCGTGCGCAGCGTCACGCGCAGCGACTGCCGCCGGCCTCACGGCCGCGCGCAGCGCCAGTGATCGCCTGCGGGTACGGATGCGTTGAGCGCGGGGATCAACACGAGGCGCACGGCCTTAGCGGCGCGCGCGCTTGGGTGTTTCATATACGCCGTCGCGAACAACTGCATCTGCAACCAACAGCACTGTCCTGAAACCAACATCGCCCTTAGCAACCAACATCATCAGTGGAGACAAACATGTTCAGCCGCACTCAAGATTCCAACAGCAAGCATCCGCGCCGCGTGGCGCTGTTCACCGTCGCCGCGCTGCTGCTGGCCGCAGCCGCCGGCGCGCAGGCCGCCAGCCCCGGTGAAGAAACCGCCTCGCTCAAAGTCGCCTACGGCGATCTCGACCTGGCCACCAGCGCCGGCAATGACGCCCTGTACGCGCGCATCGTCGCGGCAGCGCGCACGGTCTGCTGGGCGAGCGACGTCGACAGCCGTGATCTGCACGCGGTAGCGAGCGAGCGTTCATGCGAGACCCGCGCCATCAGCTCGGCGGTGCAGGACGTGCACAGCGTGAAGCTCGCGGCCCTTTCGGGCGAGCGCATGCGCCACGGCTAGTGCGCTGCCGGGCCCTCCCGGCGGGCGATGACCCTCCCCCTCGCCCGCCGGGAATTTCCGCTGCGGTCCGTGCCGCCTGATCCGCTACAGCCGCACGCGCGCGAACAGCATGAAGGACGTCGGCCGGTAGCCGTAGCTGGCGTTGAGCGTTTGCGGATAGCTGTAGGTACTCACCAGACCACCCAGACCGAGACGCACCAGGTGCACCTCGATGTCGCGGATGTAACCGACGCTCACCGCATTGATGGTGAAGTTGCGCCCGTAGAGCGGCGCGTCCGGCAGGAACAGCTCATCCTTGGCAACGCGTTCGATGCGGGCGAACAGCGTGTTGAGCGGATTCAGATGCGCTTCGGACTCCAGCAGCCAGCCGTTGCTGGATAGCCCCGCGGACGGGACATTGCGCCCGAACGCCAACGTCGTCTGCCAGGAGTAGAGCAGCGGTGCCTGGTAGCTGACCGAGGCAGTGGTGCGCTGTACGTTGATGCCCGGCTGCAGCTGTTCCGGGCTGACCAGGTGACCGCTGCTCGCCTGCAGCGACCAGTCGCTCCCCAGGTTGTAGGAGATGCGCGCCGCGTACGAGTCCAGGTGACCGCTC
>Ga0210398_10002393_pt1 | contig 18362 bp, 10 predicted proteins | sample IncBWC4OmetaG_FD_161047 | JGI IMG/M metagenome (GOLD analysis project Ga0210398, IMG submission 161047) | Forest soil microbial communities from Barre Woods Harvard Forest LTER site, Petersham, Massachusetts, United States - Inc-BW-C-4-O | ecosystem: Environmental > Terrestrial > Soil >... | reverse complement strand
ACCTGGACCACGGTTGGCCCGGCCGGAACTTTTGACCATGCCTCGTTCACCTCGCTTGCTATCGATACCACCACCACGCCGGGCACGCCGCGCATCTTTGCCGGCACCACCAATGGCTTTAGCGGAAGCCGGGCGGATGCAGGAATCTTCGAGACCGATTCGACCAAGGCTGGACTATGGTTCTCCTCCAACGGTGGCACCAGTTGGATTCATTATCCAGAAAGCGACTTCGGTGATTGCGACCTTATCGGCGACGGGAGCGCGCCTTGTGCCGCCGACGATGTCGTGATCGATCCGGTTAATGCGCAAAATGTTTACGTCGCTATCGACTCCGAGAATGTCTACTTTTCCAACAACGGTGGTGCGACTTTCACGTCGGCGAACCTTCCCGGTCTGGCGGTTGCGCAGGGACGGCAGAGCCTTGCAGTAGGCCCTCACTCCCCCGCGGGCCCTTCCAATCCCGCCGCCGGCGCAGTCTACGCGATGATCGGAGGGGCGGATGGGCTTGAGTACGCGGGGTTGTTCCTTTCTTTGAACGGCGGAGCGACCTGGAGTGCCGGGGCGGTACCCTCCTTTACCACTGCGGGCGGTGACGCCACCATCGATGGCACCGATCCCGCCAACTTCTCGCAGTCGTTCTACGACCAGGCGATGCTAGTATCTCCGACCGACGCCTCGACGCTGTTTTTCGGCGGAGTCGGTATCTACAAGTCATCAGCCACTTATGGGGCTACGTGGAGCTTCCTCGCGCCCAATGGCGGCATTCATCCCGATCAGCACGCGATGATTCTGGATCCCGCAAACAACCAGATATTGGATGCCAGCGATGGCGGCCTCTTCATGTTCGACCCGACCGCCAGCGCTCCGACGTTTGTGTCGCTCAATCAAAAGATCAATGCCGCACAGATCCAGGGCATCGGACCCCATCCCACTGACCCGACTAAACTGGTGGCCGGCTTTCAGGACAACGGAACCCAGCTATATAGCGGAGCGGCCGCCAGCTGGTTTGCTCCCGGCACTGAAACCGGCGACGGTGGCTTCGCATTCTACGATCGCAACGATCCCAACTACGTTTATCACGACTTTTCGCTCGACGAGATCACTGGCGCGCTCATCTCGACCTCCACTGACGGTGGTCAGAACTGGTGCAGCGCCCCCAGCGGCACCAGCCCCGGCTGTAACGTAACCGGCGAGCAGTGGACACCCGCTCTGCAGTCTCTGCTGACTACGGTTGGCGACGAGGGTCCGGTGTTCTACCCTCCCCTCGCGGTCGATCCTGCGGTCGCACACCGCGTCTGGTTCGGTGCGCATTCGGTCTACGTCTCGACTGACGGGATGGCAACCTGGGCGCTGCAGACCGACCAGGACCTGACCTCGGATGGCACCCTGGCGGGTAGTCAGTGTGATACCGCGGCGTGCGCTCTTGAAGACCTCGAATTTGGCCCGGCCGACGGCCTTAACGGCAATCCAGCCTGGTCGCTGGCGATGAGCGATCTGGACGGGACCGTCGCCTTTGCAATTAACAACACCACCCAAGCCAATTTGGACACCAAGAGTAGTCCTCCCGATGGAGCTTTCTGGAACGATGTGACCGGGGGTCTGCAAACTCTGCTACTGAAAGTCAGTCCCTTGGGCGTTTTGGCCACCCAGGCGACCTCCATCGCACCCGATCCGCATAACTCTAACGTGGCCTATCTGGCGCTTTCCGGATTTACCGCGGACACGGAAGTTGGGCATATCTACAAGACGGTGAATTTCGGTCAAACCTGGACTGAGGCCGACGGGAACAGCGTCTCCAATGGTGCGATCGTTCAAAGTTCCACCGGGTTGCCCGACGTTCCGGTCCTCAAGGTTCTGGTTGATGCAAATGATAACAGCGGGAGTTGCGGCGGAATCCCATGCAGTAACAGCATCTTCGCCGGGACCGACATCGGCATCTTCCATAGCTCCGATGGCGGCAACACCTGGCATTCCTTTAACGCCGGATTAACCACCGTCCCGATTTACGATCTGGAGCAAAATTCCACCGGAGTAATTTTCGCCGGCACCCACGGCCGCGGGGCATTTCAGCTCGTGCTGCCGACGGCGACGCCGACTTCCATCGCAACTCCCACCGCCACCGCGACCTCGACCGCGTCGGCAACCGCTACCCTAACTGCGACGCCGACCGCGACCACTACCGCAACTGCGACGGCCACCGCGACCGCCACTGCGACCCCGACCGTGACGCCCACCGCGACGCCGCTTCCAACCGGCGCAAAGATCACGGCGCCAACGTCGATGAATGTGGGATCGCTCGCCATTGGTCAGTCGATCAGGAAAACCTTCAGCATCAGAAATTCCGGCAAGGGGAGTCTGGTCGGAAGCCTGCAGGTACTGATTGATCCGCCGACGCGCGGATCGGTTTTCACCGTCACCCCCGACTCATTCAATATCGCGCCCGGACAATCCCAGGCGGAAAATGTCACGTTCACACCCGATGCGCCGGTTGACGCCGCGCTCGCGATCATCAGCAGCAACGATGCGACCCGGCCAACGATTGGCGTGGTCTTGAATGGTAGCGGTCTTAGCGGGAAGCTTTCCGCGCCGAACACTATCACCATTACGACCGCGACGGGCACCGCGACCCAGGCCAACCTGTCGATCAAAAACGTTGGCAAGGGAGTTTTGAGCGGCAACTGGGCCACGGTGGCGATTTCTCCCTATAGCGTCACCAGCGGACCCTTCGCACTTACGCCAGGCTCCAGCATCGCGATCCCGATCACTTTCCATCCGACCGTGAAAGGCACTGCACCGTCAGTTGCCCTGGCAATACAAGTCGTCGGACCAAGTACCGGCGGCAAGGTAGTTACCCTGAAGGGAGTTGGTAAGTGACGTAGAGGACATAGAGAAAGATGCGCCTGTGCCATCGCTCCTGAATTTCGATCTGTTGGAGGAAATTCAGGTACTCGCGATGGCGCGACGGTGATACGAGGTCCAACGGACCCGCTCAAGTTATGGAAAAGTTTGGAGTTAGCCACGGCTCACTGCAGCGACGATTAGCCGCCACGCTTTTGGTGGTGACGGCTATTTTCGTGGCGACTTCGTCAATCGCGCAAACGGTGACGCTTTCCGGCAACCGACCGCCCCAAGCGGCGAGTCTCGCCGCGCGCGCAGCACCTGAGCGTCCACTCACGGTTCACATTTCTTTTCGCCTGCGCCATCCCGAGGTACTCTCGAAGCTGCTAACCGATCTCCAGGATCCGGCTTCGGCGCAATACCACCATTGGTTGACGCCGGAACAATTCAACGCGAAATTCGGCCGCACTCCGGCTGAGGTTCAAGCGGTCTCGCGATGGCTATCGCAGCATGGCTGGCGCGTGCTGCAGGCGTCGAACAGCGAGGTGACCTCCACCGCGACCGTCGCACAAGCCGAAGAGACCTTCGCCACCACGATCGCGGCGTCGGCTGACGGCGCGAGATACTCCAATGCGGCGGCGCCGCGAATTCCAGCGCGCTTCGCGGACGTGGTGGGCTCGATCGAGGGACTCGACAACCTCCGCCACTGGACGCGGATCACCCCCGCGTCGGTTCAGGCGCGGCCCGCAACCAAGGCCGTGAGATTCGATTCGGCGCGTAGCGAGCCGGCGGTCGCCAGCCCAGCCATCTCTCAAACGGCTTTCGGTCCCCAGGACCTCTGGAATTTTTACGATGAGACACCGCCCGTTGGCGGCGCCGTCAATGGCAGTGGCGGCGACTGTCTCGGAATCATCGAAGATTCGGATTATTTGGACGCCTCGATATCCACCTTCGATATGAAATTCTCCGTGCCGCCGGCGACCGTTACCCGGGTTTACTCCGATGGCACCCCACCGGGAGAAAATGGCGATGAGACCGAGGCTCTGGTCGACATCGAGTGGGCGCATGCGGCGGCTCCAGGAGCCCCGATTAACGTCTACATCGGTAATTCAACATCCGCGATCATCGATCCGTTGACCGACTCCCTGCGGAAAGCGGTTTCCGACAATGCTTGTGGGACGATAAGCTTCACCTACCTCTTCTGCGGATCCCCGCCGTCCTTTTATAGCGTGACCCTCGGCAATGCACTCTCCCAGGCTGCCGCACAAGGGCAGTCGGTCTTCGCTGCGACAGGTGATACCGGTTCGGCCGCGTTGACTGTCTTCAACAATACCTGCGTGGCCGGAAGCACTCAGGGCGTCAGTGAAATGGCGGCCGATCCGAATGTCACCGCGGTAGGCGGTACCCAGTTCGTTCCCAATTATAACTCCATGGGAATCGACGAAGGATTTGTTCCCGAAACCGCGTGGTCGAATGGAGCGGGCGCGACCGGCGGTGGAAAGAGCGCGGTGTTCGCGAAGCCCTCGTATCAAAACTCGACGACTCCGAACGACGGCTGGCGCGATGTCCCCGACGTGGCGGCCGCGGCCAGCAACATCACTCCCGGTTTCTATTGGGTCGACGATCAATCCGGTTCGCCGGCCCAGATGTGCTGCATCGGCGGCACCAGTATCTCGACTCCAATGTGGGCCGGCGTCTCGAAGCTGATCTCCCAACTGGACCGCGGCGGCCGGCTGGGAAATATGACTCCGAAGATCTACCTCCTCGGGGCCTTGGGAAATGCCTCCCAGTCTGGTTTGCGGGATGTCCTGACCGGGAACAATTCGTTCAATGGAGTCGCGGGCTATAGCGCCGGCCCGGGATATGATCAAACCACCGGATGGGGTTCGCCCGATATTCAGACGTTTGAGTCGGCATTCCTTTCCGTGGCCACTCCGAGTGCGACCCCGACCCCAAGCACGAGTATCAGTTTTGTCGGAGCAGGGCCGCTGACCGACTCCAGTACCGCATTGACCACGGTAACGATTGCGCTGCCATCGGGAGTTCAAGCCGGCGATACGCTGATTGCGCAGGTCGTTGTCCACGACGGCATCGGTTCGGACGTGCCGACGGCGCCTGCCGGCTGGAACAGCATTCGCCACGATTCGATAAGCGATGCCGGTAACCTGGCGACCTCGTGGCTCTATTACAGGATCGCGGGCGCGAGCGAGCCGGCTTCGTACGGATGGAACATCAGCTCGAATTTTGCCGTCGGCGTGATGGGTGCATGGAAGGGCACGGCTTTGGCGGTCCCGATCGAAAACACCTCGGCGGCAACTGCGGGAGGCGCCAGTCCGGTTTCCGCTTTCGCGCCTTCGCTGACCCCCAACAACAACAATGACCTGCAGGTATTTTTCTACGGCTCGCAGTCGACTGCCGCTCCCGCGCTCACCCTTTCGAGTTTGATAAACCAGCACTTCAACATCACTTCTTCGCAGGAAGGTTTTGCCCTGGCCTTCGCTGACTTTGCCGCGCCATTCGCCGGCAATATATCGCCGGTCTATCCCGCCAGCAGTGCGAGCACCGCGGGCAATGCGGTATTGACCGCGCAGGCGATGCTACTCATCGCCGGGCCGACGCCGACCCCGACTGCTACGGCCACCGCGACACCTACCATCACCGCGACGCCGACTGCGATCGCGACGGCTACCGTAACCGCGACGGTAACTACGACGCCGACCCTGACTCCAACCACGACTGCAACCCAGACGGCGACGGCCACACCGACTCCGGTTGCGACTGGCGCAAGAATTACCGCGCCCGCCTCGTTGAACGTGGGCTCGGTGGCGATCGGTCAATCGATTGGCAAAAACTTCAGCATCAAAAATTCCGGCAAGGGAAATCTCAGCGGCAGCATGGAAGTGTTGATTACTCCTGCCTCACGCGGGTCCGTCTTCACCATCACTCCGCAGTCATTCAATCTCGCGGCCGGCCAATCTCAATCCGAAAGTGTCACCTTCACTCCTGACTCGCCGAGCGACTTCGCGGTGGCGCTTATCAGCAGCAACGATCCAACTCGGCCCACGGTTGGGGTCTCATTGAATGGGGTGGGGCTGGTAGGCAAGCTTTCGGTGCCGGGCACCTTTACGATTTCGACCCCGGTCGGGACGACGATCCAGGGAAATCTGACCATCAAAAACGCCGGCCGCGGACTGCTCACCGGCGACTGGGCAACGGTCGCGACTTCAGGTTATGCGGTCACCGGCGCGCCCTTCGCAATTCCGCCCGGTATAAGCGCCAGCATCCCGATCAGTTTCACCGCCACCGTCAAGGGCAATGCCCCGACGGTGGTTCTGCCTATCGGGGTCATCGGACCTAGTACCGGCAGCACGGTGGTGACGCTAAAGGGAGTCGGGAAATGAGTCCGCGGCGCGGACTCGCCGTGGGAAATCTGGCGCTCGAAGGACATTTCGCCGCAACCATTCGTCGATTGCAACGTCTGATGATGCGGGCATAATTCGCTGCGAAGCATACGCGGCTCAAATCATCGAACGGGCGGAGCTGAGGAAGACTTGTCGATTCGAACCAGTATCGCGCAAACAATGCGCTTCGTCCTTGCCGCGTCGATAGCGGCGTCGATCGCGGTTCTTGTGAGCAGCAGTGGCGGTTGCGGCAAAGGATTGTTTCCCGAGGTAACCGCGTCCGGCGCGATAACTCCCACTCCGGTCGGGAACGCATATCTCTACGCCACCAATTTCAACGATGGTACCGTCAGCGCGTTCGTGCGCAATACCAACACCGGCGCGTTAGGTTTTATTGCGAAGATCAGCGCCGGCGCGGCAGGCGGGCCCGAGGGCGTCGTGGTCTCACCCCAAAACGACCTGGCTTACGTCGTCAATGCGGCGGACAACAACATTTACCAATACACCGTCACCGACACCGGCAACCTGACCTTCATCGGAAGAATAGCGTCTGACGCAACTCCACAAATGGTCGCGGTCGATTCGAACGACACTTATGTCTATGTAACCAATTTCACTGCAAAAACGGTTACCGAATACTTTATCAATAACAATTCTCCCCCCACCCTGACCTTCAACGGGAGGCTGGTTAATTTCCTGGGACAACCCTTCAGCATCATCGCGAATGCATCCGCCGGGTTCGTCTATGTCGCCGATAACGCGGGACTGATTTACGCCTATTCCATCGGAGGCAACGGGCTTTTGACCCAGATCGGCACCGCGGTCAACAGCAATGGCGGCAGCCGCGGCAACCCGGGGCAAATGGCGATCGCCAGCGACAGCTCGCAGAGCTATCTGTTGGTGGACGACCGGTCGCTGGGAGTCGTGTCGATATTCACCATCCTGACTGGCGGTGGCCTATCATATAACGCGACCCTGGGGGCCACGCAGGCGACCGGCGCGGTCGGAATCGGCGCGGTCAACAACGGCGGCGGGAGCAGCCTCAACTACGTGCTGACGGCCTATCCGACCGGCAACTTCGTCCAGCCCTTCGTGCGCAGCGGAGCCGGGTTGACCCTGCAGACCGCGTTTGCCGATTCGAGCGGACCCACTGGATTGGTAATCGACCCGGCGGGTTTGTTTGCCTACACCGGCAACTCCGGCAGCGGCACCATCGCTCTGATCGGCATCAATAACAGCCAGTGCGGCACCCGGCCGTTCTGCGTGATTAACAGTTATGCGAGCGAAAGCCCGGCCAATAGCAACGCGGGAACCCAGTTCGTCGCCACCACGCACTGACAAACTGTCTCAGAGTCGTTAAATTACCGCTAAGCCGCGCTTGACTCAGTTGTAGCATAAATCTACAATCTGCTGGTCAACGATTGGTTTAGGGGGACTGTATGGCCAAAGCGAACGCTCCGCGCTCGGGAGCCAAAGCTAAGGATCTACTCGAACGCCTCGGCGGGGACGCGGAATTGCTTGCCCGGCATGGCGTCACCGAAGAAGAGCTCGAGTTGCTGAAGACTGTGTCGCTGTTTGGGAATCTTTCCAGTGCACGCGACATCGCCTTCATCCTGAAGAATATCCGCGGAACCAAAGCTTCCCGCTAGCTTCGGCGGGCAGCGTCAGGTTTCTCGACCCGGTAGGCCGTGATCTGCGGCTTACCGCCAGCTATTTCTGTTTCCTCCCGCCGCCGGTTAGTTCGCATTTTCAGTAGCACGGCGGCAGCGTTGATCACCGGCAAAATGTTCACTCCATCGGCATTCTGTCACTTTCATGCACTGCCGCGATGAAAACTCTCCTTGGCGCTCCACTATCTGCTACTCTACCATCAGGCATGAATAATGCCTTGATGAAGAGATAACTCGGCCGCCGGTTCGTCTCGGGATCGCCGGCCGGATGCGGGGGAACATGGGTAGGAGATCGACGCCCACTCGATGGGAACTGCTGCCCTCTCGGCCGGAGGTGAGCGCGGAAGCCCGCGCGCTGGTGATGCTGCGGGTGGCCGCCACCCTGGTCGCCCTTTCGCAGATCGCGCTGGCCGTCCCCGCCGCGCTGGCGCACACCCCCAATGGCTCACTCGCAGTCTTCTTCTACTGCTTCAATATCCTGATCGGCCTGCTCTTTGTACGACTCACCTTCTACGGCTGGATGCTCACCCGATGGCGTCAGGTCACCCTCATCGGGTGCATTTGTCTGCTCGCCGGAGTGGCTGCGCTGGCGCTGCTCAACCGCGAGCCCGAGTTTTATTTCATCAGCGGCTTCATGGTCGTCCTTGGAGCCGGGGCGCTGCTGCCATGGGAGACCAGGTGGCAGGACTCGCTCTCGGTGACGACGATTCTGGGTCTCGGGGCGGTGACTCTTCTCAGCCCGCACGATTCGCTGTCCTTCCTGCATTTGGTGGGATTCGGCACGGCGGCCGCGGTGGGGCATTTCGCGACCTCGCTGGGCGAGCAGAATCGCAATCAGGCGACGCAACAAAACCTGCATCTGGCCGATAACGAGGCCGCGCTGCGCAAGGCGCTCGACTCGATTCTCGACCCGCTGTGCATCATCGATCTGCTGACCCAGCGCTATATCAACGTCAATGAGGAATTTCTGGTCGCCACCGGCTTCACCCGCGAAGAAGCAATCGGCAAGCGCTGGCAGGAACTCAACATCTGGTTCGATGAGGGCAGCGCCGAGCGCCTCAGCGAGCGCGTGGTAAATGATCTGAAGGTTCGCAACCAAGAAATCATGGTGCGGGGCGCCGACGGCATGCCCGCCCCCGCGCTGGTATCATCGGTGGTGCTGGAACTGGGCGGACGCCAATGCGCGTTGTTTATCGCGCGCGATATCTCGAAGCTGAAAGAAACCCAGCGCCAGCTCGAGGCCGCGAGCCGCGCCGCGCTGGCTGCCTCCAAGGCCAAGTCGGAATTCCTCTCCAGCATGTCGCATGAGATTCGGACTCCGATGAACGCGATTCTCGGCACCGCCGATCTGCTTTCGGAAACCCCGCTCAATTCCGATCAGACCCGCTACGTCGGCACCCTCGTCAGCAACGGCAACGCCTTGCTCGAGCTCATCAACAGCGTGCTCGATCTGGCGCGGATGGAGAGCGGACGCCTGAGCCTCGAGGCCACTGCCTTCGACCTGGTTGAGGTAGTCGAGAAGACGGTGGAAACACTCGCGGTGCGCGCCGACGAAAAGCAGTTGGAGCTCGCGATTCGATTCGCTCCCGAAGTTCCCCTCCGGCTGGTCGGCGATCCGCTGCGCCTCCGGCAAGTAGTCACCAACCTGATCGGCAACGCGATCAAATTTACCGATAGCGGCGAAGTGGCGATCCTTATCGAACCCGATCCGGCAGCGGAAAAACCGGGGCACCTTAGATTCGCGGTTTCGGACACCGGTATCGGCATCGGCGCGGACAAACTCGCCAACATCTTTTCGGCCTTCACCCAGGCTGATTCATCGACCACCCGGAAATACGGTGGCAGCGGGCTCGGCTTGACCATCGTCGAGCGGCTGGTCGGCCTGATGGGCGGCCGCGTGTGGGCCGCAAGCACCCCCGGTAAAGGCAGTACGTTCTTCTTCACCGCGAAGTTCGAAATTGACCGCGCCCATTCCGATACTGCCGCCTCGATGCCGAATCTCGCCGGGATGCGAATCCTTATCACCGATGACAACCAGACCAGCCGCGCGATCCTGGCCGAGATGTTGACTCAGGGTGGCTGCCGGGTGACGCAGTCGGCATCCGCGGCCGAGAGTTTGAGCCTGATCCGCAAGGCCAATGACTGCGCAAATCCTTTCAACCTGATGTTCGTCGATCAGCGCATGCCGCAGATGGACGGGCTCGCGATGCTGAAGATGCTGGATCGGCACACCTGGCGGCTTCCGCCGGTAGTGCTGATGGTCAATTCGACCGCCTTGAGCGCCGACCGCCAGCGCATGGAAGAGGTCGGCTTGCGCCACTACATCTTCAAGCCGATCCGGCGCCACGATTTGTACTCGACCATTTCCGCGATCATCGGAGCACGAGAATACGTGGCCCTGGCGAACGGCCGGCTGAAGCCCACCCTCAACCACCATCCGGCGGAAGACTCCAGGCCCCTGCGCATCCTGCTGGCCGACGATTCACCCGACAATCGATTGATCGTCAGGGCCTTCCTGCAGAAGACCGCATTTCAAATCGACGAAGCCGACAACGGCGAGCGCGTGGTCGCGAAGGTCAAGAGCAATCGCTACGACCTGATCCTGATGGACATTCAGATGCCCATTCTCGACGGCTTCGCGGCGACGCGGGCCATTCGCGAATGGGAGCACGCGCAAGGACTTCCCGCAGTGCCGATAATCGCCTTGACCGCATCCGCTCTGGACGAGGACGTTCAGCGCGCGCGCGAGGCGGGCTGCAATCTCCACGTGAGCAAGCCGATCAAAAAGAAGACCCTGCTGAGCGCCATCGCGACGCTTACCAGCGCGGCTGAATCAGCGAACCCGTTCCCGCTGATCGCGCTCTAGGCAGCCAGTTTGTTGCGGACGCACGAGCGCCGCCGGAGAACGGATCCGGCGGCGCTCAGAAGAATATTACCTGGAGTCTAGAGCGCGGTCGGGCAGGTGCAGATTCCGCCACCCGTGCCGTTGCCAACCAGCGCACCGCATTGGGTTTGCAGATACACCTCGTTGGCAAAATTCCCATTGCAATCGTCGAAGAGTTTGGTCTCGGTGGTTTTTGCGACCTCGTCGCTATTCGGGTTTCCGGCCACGATTTGATTGTGGATGATGCTCCCGAACACGTTGTTGGCCATGGTCACCTCATAGCCTGGATTCCGCGTCGGATCGCAACCGCCATTGGCAGCAGCGCCTCCGCCGCCGGGGCTAAGTGCGGTGGTGTTCGGCGAGGCCGCGATAATGGCGATGGCGCCGTTGGAGTGGGCGCCTCCCCCGAATCCGCCCGCGAGAGCCCAATTCGAGGTCAGGTTCTTTTCCACTGAGAGGCTGAGCAAACCTGCCGAGGTGAGCGGGCATCCACAACACTCGCCCATTTCCTGGTTGTCGTCGAAGACATAGATCATGGCGCACACGACCTGCGGTGCGGTGCCCAGATTGGCGTTGGCGGAGCCATTGGGATTGAGCAGACGGATGATGTTGTCGCCGTTGCCGCCGGTGTTACAACCGTTGGCGTTGGCACCGGATTCCCCGCAGATGGTAAACGGCTCAACAGTTTCGTAGTAGGTGAAAAGAGCCTGCCCCGGCATTCCCATATTCTGGGTCAGGTTCTGCGCATGCGCAGCTGGAGCTAGCGCGAGCGCAAGCAAAAGCGGTGCAACGGCCCCCACAAGTCCCCGTATTCTCATTCAAATCTCCTTCCCTTTTTTAGCGCCTTTTTTCGTGACTTTCCCCAGTTTTAGATGTGCTTAGCCGGATTCCTTAGCATATTTTTAGGCGACGAGACAAACTGCGGCCCTGGCCCACCCGAGGGGCGTGCCCGGCGAAACCGGGCAGCTCAAAATAGAAGCATGAGGAGATTTTTGTGGGCGCGTTCAAAGCATTGGAAGATAACTACTCGCCCGCCGCGGTCGCAGCGGCGCGAGACTACTACGTGGTCATCTCTGGATGTTCAGGGGCGGGCAAATCATCCCTCCTGCGCGAATTGTCCGATCGCGGCTATCGCGTGTTCATGGAGCCGGGCCGGCAAATCGTCAAGGAACAGAACTTCATCGGTGGCGACGGTATCCCCAGCAAGGATGTCTACAAGTTCGTCGAGCTATGCGTCTCCCGATCGATGCACAACATGATCAGCGCCGCGGCGACCACCTCGCATGTCTTCTTCGACCGCTCGATCGTCGACAACGTCAGTGGCCTGAAACGCCTGCCGCCGGGCGCTCCGCCCGATCTGCTCAAGGCGCTGGAGACCTTCAGGTACAGCAGGAAGGTGTTCATCGCGCCGCCATGGCCCGAACTGTTTCGCAACGACCGCGAGCGGCTCCACAGCTATGCCGATGCGCTCGCAGAGTATGACGCGCTGTTAACGGCCTATGAGGGCCTTGGGTACGAGCTGCTGCTGCTTCCCAAAACGTCGATTCGGGAGCGCGTCGATTTTATCTTGCAGGAGTTGGGACTCTAGCGCGCGGCCGCGATTGCCTCGGCGACGGTGAAGCGGCCTTCGTAGAGGGCGCGGCCCGTGATGACCCCGACCACCCCCTCAGCGAAGAGGGTTTTCAGTTTTGCGATATCACTCAGAGTGGCGACACCGCCCGAGGCTATCATCGGAAGGCCGATGTCGCGTGCCGTCACCCGAATCGTTTCAAGGTTGATTCCCGCCTCGGTGCCGTCGCGCGAGATGTCGGTGACGATAGCCGCGGCGACTCCTGCCTCGCGAAAACGCCGCGCGGCTTCCGCGATGGTGAGCGCGCTGGTCTCGACCCATCCTTTGATGGCGAGCTTGCCGTCGCGCGCATCGAGGGAGCCGAAAATTTTTCCCGGCAACGCGGCGCATGCTGCGTTCAACAGCGCGGGATTGAGGAAGGCCGCCGAGCCGATCGACACCCGCGTCGCACCCGCATCGATGACTTTGCGAATCGAGTCCATCGTGCGCAGGCCGCCGCTCACGTCGAGCTCGCAGCGCACGGCGGAGCGAATCGCGCGGATCGCAGCGAGGTTCTTCGGTTCCCCCGCGATCGCACCATCAAGGTCGACGACGTGGACGATCGCGGCTCCCTGGCTCTCGAAACCGCGCGCAACCGCGGCCGGATCGGATCCGTAGACGGTGGCCTTGTCCATGGCGCCGCGCAGCAGCCGCACGACCTCGCCATTCTTCAAGTCGATCGACGGGATGACTGTGAACTTCGCAAACAATTCGCTATGGTCCTCCAACTGCTTCGAGCCTTGCAGAATACCGTGCCAGGCGGTCGGGCGCGAATCGATCAACCGCTTCGCGCGATTAGCCACAAGGAGACTGGCCTCCGATGAGCCAATATAAATTCGGTCCCGACTACCCATCGGCAACCTACATCAATCACGCCTTCGCCGAGCAGACCGTCGATACCGGCGAGGCCGCAATCAACTACGCGGTAGCGGGAACGCCGGACCAGCCCGCTTTGTTGCTGATCCCGGGACAGACCGAATCATGGTGGGGCTATGAGCAGGCGATGGGGTTGCTGCAGGAACATTTCCAGGTCTTCGCGATCGATCTTCGCGGCCAGGGAAGATCGAGTAGGACTCCGGGGCGCTATACCGTCGACAACTTCGGCAACGACATGGTGAGGTTCATCGCTCTGGCGATCGCGCGGCCCGTCATCGTCAGCGGGCTCTCCTCGGGAGGTGTGGTCACCGCGTGGCTGTCAGCGTACGCGATGCCGGGCACTATCCGCGGCGCTCACTATGAAGACCCGCCGCTGTTCTCCTCAGAGGTGAATACCTCTTGCGGACATTCCATCCGCCAGACGATCGGACCGATCTTCAACCTGCTGAACAAGTACCTGGGCGACCAATGGAGCGTCGGTGATTGGGCGGGGATGGTGGCAGCTCTCAAGACCGAGCTTCCTGACTGGTTGTCGCAAGCGATGGCGCCGATGTTTGGCGCTTCCAGCGAGGTCTCGCAGAACCTCAAGGAGTATGACCGGAGTGGGGGCGTGCTTTCTGGGAGGGTTCCGTCTTCAGGACTTGCGATCACGCGCGGATGCTCGCGAGCGTCAAATGCCCGGTGCTCTATACCCACCATTTTCGCTATGTCGACGACACCGGCGGCCACCTTCTCGGCGCGGCCTCGGACCTGCAAGCCCGGCGGGTATGCGAGCTGGTCTCCCAGGCCGGCCAGTCAATTGACTACCGGTCATTCCCGCAAACACCGCACTCGATGCATGGCGCGGACCCCAAGCTGTTTACGCAGCTGCTGGTGGAGTTCGCCGCAAAGCTTAAAACCTAGCGCTCACTCAAGTAAGGCGGAACCAGTTGGGTCGACGCCTGCGAACGCGGAAAGCTTCGATCGAGGCTCTCGCTGGCGATGCGCTCGCATCCTGTGCTTCAATGACGAGGTCGCTGGCTGGGGACCAATTCGGCAGGGGTGAGAGCGACCGTCGCACCTCGATGCATAAATGGGGGCATCCGCATGAATAGGCATTCGCCGGTCTTTTCGTCGCAATTCGTGAAACATCTGGTAAGAGTGTTCGCCCTGATGGTCGTGCTTTCCGCCATCCCGGCGCTGGCGACGGCGCAGACCGTGAAGATGCACGGGACGGTGCCACCCGGCGCCTCGACGATGACCAGCCGCGGGCATCTCGACCCCGCGAAGATACTCACCCTCGACCTTCGATTCGCGCTGCGCAATCGGACCCAACTCACTCAGCTGATCGCGGCGCAAATGGATCGCGCGTCACCGCAATATCATCGCTGGATCGCGCCCGATGAATTCACCCGACGCTTCGGCGCGACCACCAGCGACTTTTCCGCGCTGAACGACTGGCTGACTGCGAGTGGATTCCAGGTCGTCGGCGGCTCGCGCGAGGAAGGTTACCTGCGCTTCAGCGGCGATACCGCTTCGGCCGAGCGTGTGTTCAGGATCGAGCTGGAGGACTTCGGCAACGGCAAATTCGCCAATCTGACCGAGCCTGAAATTCCCGCGCAGTTCGCCGGCGTGGTTAGCGATATCCTCGGGCTGCACAATCTCGGCAGTCTCGAACCTGACTACGCGACTCGCAAGCTGAAACAAAGTCCTGCCATGCCGCCGCGCTCGACTTTGAGTGGCCATCCCGCGGCCTCCGGGGTCGACTACAGCCTGGGTAACGGCAGTTTTGCTTTTGGTCCGCCGGACTTCTACACCTTCTATGACGAAACGCCGCTGCTGATGGGCGGTAACACTGGCGCCAATGGCAGCGACTGCATCGGCATCTTCGCTAACACCAACATCTACTCGGAGCCTTCTCAGGCCACCATTCTTAAGGATTACTTCGCGCTGTTTTTGCCGTTCACTTCTTTTTCCACCGACCCTGCGATAACTATCGATCTGTCGAAGGAGACTAATCCGGGAGTTATCGGCAATGGCACGGACATCGAGGCCTACCTGGATATCGAGGCGGCACACCTTATCGCGCCGGGTGCGCCGATAACCTTGTACGTCACCAATCCGGCCAAGCTCTCCTTCGCGCAGAATCTCACCGATGCAGTCACCGCGATGACCAGCGAGAACAAATGCGCGGCCCTGAATTTCAGCTATCACATTTGCGGCGCTTCGAACTCATTCTTTACGACTACCCTGGGCGATCTGTTTTCCAAAGCGCAGACCCAGGGCCAATCGGTATTCGTGTCCTCGGGCGATCATGGCGTCGACATGTGCTTGACTGGTACCCCCAATGTGAACGAGCTCGGCGCCAATCCGTTGATCACCTCGGTCGGCGGCACCGAAGTAGATTCTCCATCCTTTGATGGAAGCGGCATCTCCAGCGGATATTCGACTGAGTCCTCATGGAACCAGCAGAATGGAAACTCCGCGCTGGCGAACGAGAGCAAGGTCAGCGGCGGAGGCGCGAGCGCCTTCTTCACCAAGCCGTCATGGCAACAAGGAGTGGCCGGCACCAGTGACGACAACGCGCGCGACCTTCCCGACGTGGCCTCACTGGGAGGCAGCCCGCACATAATTGTCTACGCGGACACCGACAATGGGACTACCGCGTCGCCGGATCGATCCACCTACTTGATCGTGGGTACCAGCCTCGCCGCGCCGCTGTGGACGGGATATTCGCGGCTTCTGCAAACTGCTAATGGCGGCAAACGCCTCGGCAGCCTTAACCCCACGATTTGGGAGCTAGGTGTGGCAGGGCAGTCTGCGAGTGGATTCCATGACATTACCGCCGGCAACAACACCTATATCAGCGAGGTCAGCGGGAAAGACGTGATCGTGCCGGGCTATTCAGCCGGGCCCGGCTACGACCTGGTGACCGGGTGGGGCTCGATCGACGCCAACGCTTTCGTCACCGCCTATCTCGCGGCACCATCGCCCTCGCCGATTGGTACCCCGACCGCTGCTCCTACGCCGTCGCCGCTGAAGGCGAGTCCGACATCGCTGAAGTTCGCGACCACCACGGTAGGAGTTGCCAGCAGCGTAAAGAAAGTCTCGCTGATGAATGGGGGTAAGAAAGGCGACGCTTCGATTACCTTGAACGCGATAAGTCTTAGTTCCAACCTGGCGAACGCAGCCGGCACCAGCTGCATCGCGGGAGTGACTCTCGCGCTAAAGGGGAAATGCACCATGGCCCTGACCATGAAGCCCTCGGCAGTCGGGAGCAACACCGGCAGTGTGGTTATCATGAGTACCGCCGGCAATGGCAGCTTAACGATAAACACCTCGGTGACCGGCAAGGTGCCGAAGGTGAAGAAATAGCCCGCGCGGGCTGCCGCTAACTCAGAGTGCCTTTGGTCGATAGCACGCCGGCAACGCGAGGCTCCAGCGCGGTGGCGGCATCCATCGCGCGCGCGAGCGCTTTGAACGACGCCTCGATCACGTGATGCGGGTTACGTCCGCCGAGCATGTTGATGTGCAGGTTCATCCCGACGTTGTCACTCAGCGCTTTCATGAAGTCCTGCACCAGCTCGGTCTGGAAGGAACCGACGCGCTCCTGCGTGATGGGAACATTGTACTCGAGGTATGAGCGCCCGCTGATATCGACCACGACGGAGCAGAGCGCTTCGTCGAGCGGGATCGTCGCCTCGCCAAAACGTCGGATGCCGGAACGATCGCCGAGCGCCTGCGCGAACGCCTTGCCCAGCACGATGCCGACGTCCTCGACGGTGTGATGCTCGTCGATGTGGAGGTCGCCCTTCGCCTCGATTTTGAGGTCGAAGAAGCCGTGGCGCGCGAAGCTGTCGAGCATATGATCGAGGAAGGGAACGCCGGTGGCGATTTCGCCGCGGCCCCCGCCGTCGAGCTTGAGCGCGATCTTTACCGCGGTCTCGCGGGTCTTGCGGTCGACGTGCGCGACGCGCTTGCCGTTCTCGGTGTGCAGGGTCGGAATCAGCGCGCGGCCTTCATCAACCACGCCGTCGGAGTCCTCGTTGCGGCGCCGCGTTGGTGCCGAGCCCGCTCGGATTTTGCTTTTCTTTTTGCTCGCCATTATTTTCCCTGCCGCGTGATGCGCTGGTCGCGCAACTCCATCGCTCGCGCGTGACCTTCAAAGCCCTCCATCCGCGCCAGCCGCGCCACCGTCGGACCGAGCTTGCGCAGCGCGTTGGGCGACGCCTGAATTATACTGGTCCGTTTGAGAAAATCGTACGCCCCCAGCGGGGAGGCAAAGCGCGCCGAGCCGCCCGTCGGGAGCACATGGTTGGGACCCGCGAGGTAGTCTCCCAGTGGAGCGGGACTGAGGGGACCGAGGAAAACCGCGCCGGCCGCGTTGATCTTCGGGAGCCATCGCGCGGGATTGCGGATCTCCAGCTCGAGGTGCTCGGGGCCGATGAGGTTGGCGAGTTCGAAAGCCTCCTCGAGGTCGCGCACTACGACCAGCGCGCCGCGTTTTTCGAGGACGCCCTCGACGGCGCGGGCGCGCGGCAAATCGGCCAGCGCCACCATGATCGCTTCGGCGACGGCGGCGGCGAGCTTTTGCGAGGTCGTCAGCATCACCGCGGATTCATCGCCGGAGCCATGCTCGGCCTGCGCGATGAGGTCGGCGGCGACCCACGCCGGATGCGCACTGTCGTCGGCGATGACGAGGACCTCGCTCGGACCCGCCATTTTGTCGATATCCACTACACCGTAGACCATGCGCTTGGCGGCCTGCACGTAGGCGTTGCCGGGCCCGACAATTTTGTCGACCGCCGCGATGCTCGAAGTTCCATAGGCCAGCGCGGCGACCGCGTGCGCACCGCCGACGCGATAAAATTCGTCGACGCCCGCAATCGCCGCGGCGGCCATGACCTCGGGCCGCGCACTATCGGCCGAGGGCGGCGAGACCATCACGATTTCGCGCACCCCGGCGACGCGCGCCGGAATCGCATTCATCAGCACCGAGGACGGATACGCGCCCATCCCGCCCGGGACATAGATGCCGACGCGGTGAAGCGGGCGCACCATCTGACCGAGGCGCATCCCGAGACTGTCAGTGTACGAGAAGGGTT
>Ga0210398_10002392_pt1 | contig 18368 bp, 12 predicted proteins | sample IncBWC4OmetaG_FD_161047 | JGI IMG/M metagenome (GOLD analysis project Ga0210398, IMG submission 161047) | Forest soil microbial communities from Barre Woods Harvard Forest LTER site, Petersham, Massachusetts, United States - Inc-BW-C-4-O | ecosystem: Environmental > Terrestrial > Soil >... | reverse complement strand
CTACCTCACGGTGGACGCAGTTGATCCGCTCTTCTATTCGGAAGGCGGGGAACTCGTTTACCCAACAAGCGCAGCGTCGATTGAAAATCCCAGCGGAGCGTTCAACCTGCCACAGTGCGCCGCCATCGTGAACGGCTTGTACAACTCCGCCACGAAACCGACCGGCGACATCTTCCCTTGCCAGCAAATTCCCTTCTACCACATCTACGACGGGAAATATCCGTTGTGGTCGCAGCTGCGCATCGTGACCTTTGCCCAGAACGGCACGGGTGCAAGCGCTAAGGGCGTTATCCCAGAGGGCGTCATCAACCTGGTTGCGTATGCTCAGGCCGATGCGGCGCAGGGTTCCGCGTTCCAGTTTTCAGATTTCGTTCCGTTCCTGAATACTGTAACCGGCTTGCCCTACCAGCAAGGCACGGGCGAAGTCACGACCTCGGCTGGAGCTATTGGGGCGTGCACGTCGGATTGCGTGAGTTATGACGACGGCGACACGTTCGGCTCCACGTGGACTGGAACCATCAACATCGCTGGCACGAACTACACCATCGCCAGCGTCGTCAGCCCCACGCTCATCCAACTGACAACCTCGCCGGGAACGAAAACTTCTGTTGACTACGTTTGGAACGGCGGCACGTTGCCATCGGGCAACCTGAACATCGGCGTGTTCCGTTCCCACTACATCCAAGACAAGGTTCAACCCGTCAACGGCCACTATCCTTGCACGGGTTACACCTTCCAGAACATCCAGATCACTGGCGGCATCAAGGGCGGCGCTGCAACCTGCCTGGTTGACGCGGGTGGCGACGTGGGCGGCTCGGTATTCACCGTGCGCCAAGACGTTGACTTCTACCTGGATTTCGGCGTTCTCGGAACTCCGAAACCAAAAGAAATCGATGGCTTGCACCAGTAACGCAGGTTACTTGAGTTAGCCCTTTGCACAGCTGGAGAAAGAAGGTGCAGTTGCCCTTCTTTCTCCGGTTGTTTTTGTGTATCGTAGGTTCCGCCCGCGCCAGCGGGATTTCCGCTAGCGCAGTTTAGATAATTCTCGAGGGGTTTTTTCATGCGGTTGTCCAGAATATTGACTTACAAACAGACTCTCTCCCCACTATTCCTAGTTCTTACTCTCGTGGTTATGGCGAGCTCGTCCTTGTCGCAGCAGACGTCATCTTCGCCTTCGGACTCGAAGACGGGATCGACTTCGACCGCGTCTCAAGCTCCAGCTTCGTCTCAAGCCCCATCTGCGCACTCGGGCAGCCCGGAAGATGTCTTACCGAAGCCGTCGCTGCCGCCGGGCATCGATCCGAAGACCAGGATGCCGTTGTATGAGGAGATTCAAGAGGACTGGAGTTCACTGCAGATCGGCGCGAGCAAGCTGGAGCCGGAGCGTCCCATCATTGGTCAAGTGGATGAACAGGAAAAGTTCACGCGCACACTGGTGCAGGTGAAGTGGCGGCCCGGCGACCCCATCGATCTGTGGATCGTAATTCCCAAGGGAGTCAAGAATCCGCCGGTGGTTTTGTATTTGTACAACGAAACGGAAGACACCGAGCGTTTCCGCAACAACAACTGGTGCGAACGAGTGACTAGCGGGGGAGTAGCTGCGGTTGGTTTTGTTTCCGCGCTCTCCGGTCCGAGGTTTCACGATCGTCCACTCAACCAGTGGTTTGTCAGCGAACTGCAGGAGTCGCTGGGCAGCACAGTGCATGACGTGAAGTTTATCCTGGACTATCTTGCCTATCGCGGCGAAGTCGACATGAGCCGGATCGGGATGTTCGGAATCGGATCGGGAGGCACGATTGCGATCCTCGCCGCAGCGGCGGACCCGCGCATAAAGGCGGTGGACGCGCTCGATCCTTGGGGAGACTGGCCGCATTTTCTGGCCGAGTCCTCCGTGGTGCAGGACGATCCTGCCCGCGCCAACTATGTGACCCCGGAGTTCTTGAAGAAAGTTGCGCCCCTGGATCCTGTGAAATGGCTGCCGCAGTTGAAGATACCCGTCAGAATTCAGCAAGTGAAGGAGAACGATGCCACGCCCATCGAAAGCAAAGACAGTATTCGAGCGGCAGCTCCCAAGCAAGCTGAGGTCGTCCGCTTCGCAGCCATGAGCGATCTCGCCCACCGGGAAGGCGGGGGGGCGCTGTTCCAATGGATTAAAAACGGCGTGCAACCGCCGCCGGGCAACCCCGGACAATCGACAATGCCGGGCAGTCCGGTCGCCGCTGGAAAACTACCAAGATCCTAGGTTGCGAGTCCGCAATTGCCGCAGAGTTTAGGGAACCGTTTGACGGCTTGGCGATCGGAAATCTTGGCCGCTCTGATCAGGCTCCCATCGGCGAGTGGGGGCATCGACGGCAGGGCAGGAAAAGGAATGCGTATCATTATTATGTATAGCGATATTATGAGCAGGAAACTAAGTTTGCTAGGTCTTTGCCTTGCTCTGAGCTGGATGGGAACAGCTTGCTCCAGCTCCAAGAGCCCGGCACCGCCAACAGCTCTGCAGTTCACGTCACCCACCGCGAGTCCCACTCTGGAGTTGACAACTCCTCCGACCCCTCCTGAAACTGTGACCTTTACGGTCAACCAGGATGTTAATTGGAGCGTGCAGAGTGGATGTGGATTCGGCCAGCCGGTCGGAACACTGACTAACACGTCCGCTACGTCGGCCACTTACAACGCCCCCGCAACTTTTCCGTCGCATCCGCCGTCGTGTAATCCCTGGCAGGACCTGGTTGTGGCGACTTCGGGCTCGAACGCGTCCGTCTCACTGGCCGTGACGGTTGTATCGACCCCGCCCGCTATTACGAATAATTCGTATTCGTCCAACACTTTCACCGGTGAGAATTGTACGTCTGGCGGGTTAATCTGCGCCTGCCCCGAGGGTGAAGCCACCTGTTGTCCTCCGCCCTCGACCTCGACGATTATCCAGCTACCATCGAATCCAGGTACGTTTGGCATCACCGAAGTGGGTACTTACACACAGATCGGGCCACTCACGGCAGCCAATGGAGTACCGCCCTACACGTGGCAAATGACCTCAGGTACGCTGCCCACCGGCCTAACGTTGGTGCCCGTGGCCGGCAGCAACAGCACCGAGATGTCAATTACGGGCACGCCCGTCGCGTCCGGTTGCTCGACGTTTGGGATGCAAATCACTGACGCCAATGGCGTTTCTAGTCCCACTGGCCCGTTTGCGTTCAATCTCGTCGTGATTCCACCAGCTTTGAAGGTAGCAGCACCGATTTACTCCTCATCCTATGACATGCAGGGCAGCAGCGGGGGTGTGGTCTACCCGCCCTTGGCGCTGACGGCCTCCTCAGGTACGCCGCCGTATACGTGGGTCCAAGATCCTACTGCGCTCGGCTATACGCTTCCTGGAGGTCTCGCGCTAAGTGCTTCCAGTTCTAACTCGGTCACGATCCAAGGCACACCAAGTGCCGGTGCTTACGATACGGACAACGCACCAGGAGGGTCTCCGGGGCAATACCCCACAAAGATAGGGGTCAGCGACGGCGAGCTGCCTTACCCCGCCGTTGGCGTAGTGAGTCTGTCAAACATGTCGACGCTCCAGGTGCCGCAGCCGTGCTCGCCGACCAATCAAGCGTTGCCGATTCAGGGTTCCGTTCCGGTTCCAGCCGAGGCCTATTTGCAAGGGTCTCTGGCGTTTATGCTTCGCGGTTTCGATGCCAACGGGCCAGTGGCGATCGCGGGCAGCGTAGGCGTGGACGGAAAATCCGACGGCGGTATTACCGGTGGAGAGCTCGATGTGACTCGCGCCAGCGGGTCGCAGCATTTTACGATCGCGCCGACCGGCAGCTATTACGTGGTCGGTACGACGTCATTCGGTGCCGGGGCTCTCGTACCTGGCTTGCCTGTTTACAGCCGTGGGTGCATGGCTCTAGCCACGACCTCCGGGACGACCACCACCTTTGCCTTCACCCTGGGCGGCTGCTCCAACCAATATACGTTGAACCACTTCACCGCCACGGCCGTAAGCGCCTGCGGACTGGTGTCGCCGGGCAACAGTACGCCTGCTGGCTACTTCACTACTGGCCACATCATCGAATTTGACGACTGCACTTCGGGCTCGGCCTCGTATTGCACAAGTTCTACGCGCGCTACGGGTATTCTGCGCTGGCAGGACTCGTCCAACTTCCCCACCACCGGCCTCAGCGGGCCCTATGCATTCGGTTTAAGCGGGTGGGATGCGGCGGCGGGCCACTATGCAATGGCTGGATCATTCCAGGCTAGCTCAGGAAGCATCACTTCGGCGGCCGCTGACATCGATGATGCCGGCACCGTCAGTTCGCAACTGACCGGCGGAACTGGAACCTACAGCAGCGTCGACCCGAACGGAAATAGTACAGGGACGTTGACCGTCGGCCCGACCAGCTTGCCCGTATCCATATATGTCGTCAGCGCGAACGAAGCGTTCGTCATAACCAACCCGCCAAGCCCCGGCCCACCCATCCTGAGCGGAGAAGCGATTACAACCGCTGGTTTGTTCAGCAATGCATCGCTCGAAAACTCTCAGATGTTTCATATTGGTGGCGTCTCGTCCAGTGGTCCGGATGTGAGCATCGGGGTATTGTCTTTCGATGGAGTAAGCGCGATCAGCGGAACCACCTATGAAGACCAGGCTGGCACGCTGGGAACCACGGCGGTTTCAGGCTCTTATTCAGTGGATCCAAGCACAGGACGCACCACATTCATCGCAACCCAGGGACAAACTTTGGGGGCGCATCCTTTCGTGGCCTATGTGATTCCGGCAGCGGCGAATCTGACTCGTCCAAGTTGCAGCACGCCGGCGAACTGTGTCACCGGATTCCTGGTTGGCACTGACAGCACTGCCCAGGACGGCGTCCTCGAGTTCCAGACTCCCACCGTGGGTCCCCCGCCTCCGTTCACCAATAACTATATTGCCGGAGACTATGCCTACGGTACGGACGAGCTGCTGGATCAATTGGCGCCCGCATTTGAGGGAGACGTGTATGCCCAACCGAGCGGAGGCAACACGACCTCGGGGACTTTCGGTCCGAGCCCAGGCACCGCACAACCTTTTATTCAAGACATAAGTTATAGCTGCCAGGCACAATCGCCTCAGCCGAGCTGCTTGCTCATACCCAGCCAGGCTCTGAACGGGTCGTACTCCATCAGTACGAACGGCACGGGCACGTTCGGTAGCACCACATCTGTCACCAACGGCAACGTCATCTTTTACATTGACGAATCCGCAATCGATCTGCATCCGTCCATCGTCGTGGTGGAACAGTAGACGTGGAGCAGTAGACGTGGAACAGTAGATGTCGAGCAGTAAATGTTGGACAGGTCAGTGCGTTCTTCGCTGGAAAACGTAGATTCTTGACGCGTCTTCAACCAAGTGGGGCGGGGAACCAGCGATATCCACCTGCGCGACTTTCTCGTAGTCGGTCGTGAGGAACATCCGGATCCACTGAAAAAACGCCTCCCGGGATGGGCCCGGCTGCCATAGCCAGGACATTCCGTCATCCACGAACACCACGTACTCGGGCCGTGCTCGGACTACTTCCTTGATCATCTCCTGCTGCATCTGGGTCGCGTATTTCTGGTCTTCCATCAGAGCATAGGTGTAGATGTACCCGGTCACGGAACGGCGTTGCGAGGAAAAATAGATCTCAGGTTCCGAGCCGAAGATGGCCAGTCGGGCAGTCGGGGGAGTGTTCGCTTTCAAGTACTCCGCGATTTCCTCGGCCTCCGGAAAAGCATTCCCCAAATACATTCTTTGGCTAGCGGTAACCGGATCCGGTGCAAAAAAGAACGTCCGTTCATTCGCGATCGAGATTATTAAGGCAACCGCGAACACCGCTGCGGGAATTGCCACCGCCGCAGCTCCCAACTGGCGGGCTTGCAGGAATCGTATGCTGTGATCGACGGCGAAACCGGCGCACAGCGCCGCCACTGGCGCCAGCATGACAAAATAGTGACCGCGAAAGTACAATCCAGCCGAAACGCCGAGGGACGAGAAAGCCAGCAATCCTCCAACTAACCCATAATGATCGTTGGACCGACGATTCCAAAACAGGGCAACGAGCCCGCATAAGACGACGACCCAGATAGCCCAGTCCAACCGGAGCATGAGGCCGGCAGTGGCTCCAAACGCCTCCATTCCCATGACGAAAGGATGGATGATTTCATAGGTACGGGCGTAGGTAAACGTCCAGAACCAGAACTGTGAGAAGACTCCAGCCCAGTACAGTGCCAGGCACGTCAAGCCAAATGGCCAAGCCATTCCGGCAAGCAAGGCGCCTGCGCGCGAGGCAGCGTAGCACCAGTCCATGCGGTGTTCCCACTTGCGGTAGACCGGGTACGCGACGGCAAACATCGCGAAGACGATTCCCTGCTGTTTCATCAGGAAAGCCAGGCCGAGGCAGGTGCCACTCCAGAAATAGAGCGCGACCCGATCTGATTCCAGGGCATAAATCAACAGCAGAATTCCGGCAACTGCGGCCAGCACTACGAAGTGTGTGGCATGGCCCGCCAGGCCTAAAACAGTTCGACTCGTGGAAAGCATCGCGTAGGTCATTCCGCAGAAAGCGCCAGGAATGGTTCCGAATAGCTTTCTTCCCAACACAAAAACCAGCAGCGTGGTGGCTGCGTTCATCAGCAGCAGGCCCGTGTGAATTCCAGCGCTGGTCTGCCCGAAAACCGCCAGGATGATCGCGTACGCGGCATAAGTGCCGGGCAGTTTCATGTTGTAGGCCAGCTGATAGGGCGGAATGCCTTGCAGCATTAGTTGACCGGCATAAGCGTATTCGCCCTCGTCGCGTTCGAGTGGCATCTCGCGCAGGCGGAAGCGCACGGTGGCAAAGAAGACAATTACGGCTAAGAGCAGCCACACTGTCCAGTGGACACTTCGCAAACGCGCGAGCGAACTCCACGAGCGGGATGTTGTCTGCTTCTCTTTCTCTTTCCGCTTTTCAGTAGTGACGGGCATCATCAAGGGTTCACTCCCTTCAGGTTCTCCAGGGCACTGCGAGCTTGCAACATTTCCGGGTCGAGACGAAGGGCTCTCTCGTAGGAGGCTCGTGCTTCCGGAATGTGACCAACTTCCTGCTGCAGTTGCCCCAGTTGCAAATAGACCGCGGAGGTCGGGTGAGCACTCGCCGATTTTGAAAGCTCTAAGATTTTTTCTTCCACTTCTTTTTCTTCCACTTCAAGCTTGGCCAGATCCTGGAGAATCTCGCGATCGCGAGGATAGATGCTCCGAGCTTGGTTAAAATAATCGCCCGCTCTCTGGAGATCTCCCAGTTCCTCAGAGGCTCCGCCCAGATTGATGTACGCTCTGCTTTTGAGGTACTTCGTTGGAGCCGACTGCAGCGCGACTTCGTACTCACCAACAGCTTCGCGCAAGCGGCCGCGGGTTTGCCGGCAGAACCCGACGTTTAAATGCCCCAGCGCATCCTGGGGATTAATGCGCACTGCGTTCTGGAAGTGAACCAGCGCCTGGTCCGCACAACTTTCTCCGGTTGCCTTGAAAGCATCTTCCAGCAGGGTTGTGCCAACAAAATCCTCGGCCATGTAATTCTCGCTGGTAACTTCGAGGGAGTGCGACCATAAAACAAAACTGCTCTCCCAGGTGCGAATCTGCCGCCAGGTCAGAAATGTCAGAGCAAGAAGAATGGCTCCCGCTGCTGCCACTTGCACCTGCACACTGATTTTCCAGGCGGCGCACAAGTCGGCACAGCCCCACGTCACCATGATGAAGATTCCGAGGAATGGCAAATAGGCGTAGCGGTCGGCCATCCCCTGCTCGCCTACTTGTACCAAGCCGATCATGGGCACCAGCGTGCCCAGAAACCAAAGCCATCCGATCAAAAGATATCCGCGAAGGCGCGCTCTCCAGGCCAACGCACTCACAACGCCGAGGAACATCAGGCAAAGCGCAATCTGCCATGCGTGAAGTTTCTCTCCCTGAGGAGCGTAAAAGACCGAGAGTCGAACCGGCCAAAAAGCCTTCCAGACATACATCACATACGAGAAAATGGCGTTCGCGACGCGACCGCCGAAAGGAACCGCCTGCATCGTTTTCATGGCAGGATGCTGCACCACCAAAGTGACGACACTGCTGGCCGCAGAGAGTGCCAGCAGCGGGAGTTTTTCCAGAGTCAACTGGCGCAGCGAAACCTGAGGCACGGGAAATACAGGTGAGGGCGGAAGCCAATGCTCGACCCGCTGCAGCGGCCAGAAGTCCAGAAGCAGAAGAACGCATGGAAGCGTAACCGCCATTGGCTTAGCCGCCAGCGCAAGCAGGAAGAGAACAGATACTAAAAGATAAGCTCCGATTCTGGGCTTGCGCGCGTACCATCCATAAGCGGCAAGAGTGAGAAGAAAAAAGAACATGCAGAGCACGGTCTTGCGCTCGGCAACCCAGGCCACGCTCTCGACATTGATGGGATGAAGCGCAAACAGAGCCGCCACCAGCAGGCTGCGCCCCGCCTTTCCCGTGGCTCGCCTCAGCAGCAGGAACACCAAGACGGCGTTCGCCGCGTGCAATAAGAGACTCGTGAAATGATGCCCCGCAGGGTCTAAACCGAAAAGTTGACAGTCCAGAGCATGCGAGATCCAGGTAAGCGGATGCCAATTCGCCTGCGCCGTGGACGTGATCGCCCAGCCCAACGTGGCAGGCGTAAGGCCCTGCTGTACCCATGAATTCTCAGTGACATAATCCACGTCGTCGTAATTCACAAACGGATGTTTCAAGACCGGCGAGTAAACCGCGAAAGTGACTGCTGCCAGCAGCAGAGCAGCCGTCATTGTATATATGGCATGTGGGATTGCATGTCTGGCATGTGAGGCAGGAGTCGAACCAGCATTCGAATTGGTATTCGAACTGGTCTTCGAACCAAGAATCGAACGAGGAGTATTCTTGCGGACACGAGATCGGGAAGGCCTGGTCTTTTCCATGCTCGTCGCTTACACGACCGACTGCCGAGTATCCGTTCTGATTTTGCGAAACTGGATGAAACAACCGCTGGACCTGCTGGGGCAGGCAAAACTCATTTGGGAAGAGTTGTGGTGGTTTACTACTGCCCAGCAAGGCAACTGCCTTAGGCCAACTTTAGCTCCCCCATGCCTTTGATCGCCCACTCCACGATCTCAATGCGGGAAACTCTTACGCCACCGATCGACTAACGGATCGACTTTGACAGATCCTTGATCCCTTACACATGCAGAAAGCGTCGAATCGAAGCCAATCCCGCTCCCACCAATCCCGTGCCAAGAAGGTAAAAGGAAGAAGGCTCGGGGATCGCCGTTTTGCTGCTGTTCAGGGTAATATCCGCGATGCCCAGACCATTGGCTCCGCCGGTGAAGGTCAACGACTGCGCCGTACCGGAAAGATTGAGCCCAGCAGAGGTCCAATTGCAATAGGCGGCTTGGGTCGATGTACAGCCACCATTGTTGGGAGAAAGAATCAGAGTAGCCAGCAAGGTGCCGCTGCCGTTTGTTCCGCTCCAAATATTGACCGTTTGTTGAAAGGCAGCCGTGTAAAAGAACTGGAATGCCGTGAAACCGGATGTCACATTCATGGTGCCGGTGACCATCGAACCAGTGGCGCCCTCAATGAAAAGGGCCGGGCTTCCTTGATAACCAGAACCTAAACCCGAGCCCGGCGTGAAGTTTCCGCCTCCGCCCAGTGACGACGCGCGTAACCCATAGAAATTCGACGAGAAATTGATCCCCATGTTGCCGTAGAACGTACCGACCTGCTGCATGTTCTGCAAGCCGCCAAACGTGAGGAGTTCACCACGGGAGTTAGCGTGAGCAAGAGTGATACCGGAAAGTAGAAGAAAAGAAAGCACTAGGGTATTGCACGCACGTCGAGGCATAACCATACTCCTTGCGGGCACGAACCAAGAGTCGCCAGGCAGGCGGCGGTGCATCGCTCTTTGAAGTATCCAACAGCGAGGGTTACATCAATATCACACCAATGTTAATGGTAGGTTAATTTTTCGCCTCGGATGAGGTCTGGAATGTGCATGTCAAAATGCACATCAAGGCGAGGTTGAATCCTGCTTGTTTTTCCACAGGTGGAGGCTTTGTGGTGCGAAGAATTAACGCTGATGTAACTTTTGCGTAATCCACCCGCAACAACTCTGCACGATACTCTTCCGGCCTAAGTTGTGGACAAGAAACAAGGAGTCTATTGAGCAGATAAAATGGCGAGCCCCCCCAGACGCCCCGCGCCGAACCCGCAGGACGATTCAGATCCCAGGGATGGGTTGGACAATGCGATATATGACGTCGAGACCCCGCATGCTCCAACTGCTCAAGCTCTAACTCCTCCAACCGATGACGGCCTCACACCCCCGGGCGAGGACGGTGTTGCTACTCCCCGCGACGTACTCGTCGCATTGTCTTATGGGTTGGAACTTGTCCGGCACGGCGCGATGTTAGTTGCGGCAGAGGGTCAACTTCGCGTTGCGAACCGCGCGGCCACGGCAATTCTGCATCAGAAAGACGGCATCGCAATCGCGAGGACCGGACTGGTCGCTGATCGCGCTTCCGACACACGACTCCTCCACAAACTGTTGCAAGAGGCCATCCAATCTCCTGGTCGCGGAGAACCCGAAGATTCTCCTCTCATGCTGCAGCGCCAGAAAGCCCGCCATTCATTGATTGTCCGAGTTATTCCGGGGCCGGAATTGGACTGTTGGCCGCTTGGGGACGGCCGCACTGCCTTGCTGAAGCTTTACGATCAAGACTTGGGACTGGTGGTGGACGAGCGCGCGCTCAGCTCGCTGTACGGTCTTACCCGCGGAGAAGCCGTACTGGCGGCGCGACTGGTGCAAGGCAAGTCGATCGAGCAGGCGGCGGAGGAACTGTTTATCAGCGCCCACACTGCGCGCACGCACCTCAAGCGCATCTTCATGAAAACGGACACTCACCGCCAAACCGAACTGGTGGTCCGCATGCTTCTGACGGTTTTGTAGTGCCGTTTTGCAAACCCATTGATCGGCCGACAGGCACAATCTGTCGGCCTAGCTTCTTGGCCTGAGCAACACCACTCGATCCTCGCCGGCTTGGGACGCTATCCCAACAATTTCTCCCCGGCTGTTGATGGATAAAGCCTGAATAACTTCCCATCCCGCATCCGGGGCCAGGAAGTTGTTGAGGTCGAAAAGTTTCTGATCACGACAAAGAAACGCGTGGAAGTTTTCGTCGCCTTCGGTGAGAGAACCACCGACCACTTCGCCGCGGTTGTTGATACCGCGAGCAATGCTGAACGATCCGCCTAACGTTCCCAGCATCGTTCGCTTTCCATCCTCCTGCCGAAAGGCTTCAATCCGCCCCGTAGACTCATTCATAGACACGCCCGCGCACTGCCCCGCATCGTTGAGCGCAAGCACGTCGTTCCGATTATTGTCGAAAGGCCCGAGGTCGACCACTTCAAACGAAGTCCGGTCAACCGCAGCCGCATCTTCGGCAGGATGAACCTCCTGCAGTTTCACCGATGGTTTCATGATTCGCTACTCCCTGGTCGCCGGCCCTCCCTTACCTGAAAGAAAGAGAAAGTGGGCGCGTACCGTATCCAGCGCTTCCCCAAGGTCACCCGCCACGCCGTCAAACAGATGTTCGCCCGATCGTGTGCGCCAGAGGGAGTAGCGATAAAAGCTGCTATGGTCGCATTGCGAACTCTGCTTGATATTGCCCAGAAAGTCGTTTTCCTGAAGAAGATAACCGTCCATTTTCTTCGCCTCGCTTGACGGCATCTTTTCAGCCTTGGCACGCTGGTGTAATCCCCCAAATGAGGTATTCTTGCCGACCCCCCTCTTTTCGGGAACCCTGCACTTAGGTTGCCGCCAATATCTGCCAAAGGAAATGGCCGCAGAATCAATATGATCCGTCATAAGGCTCTTCCCAGGGAGGTGCACGCCACCGGAAAGAAATACCTTATTTGAGGGATTGCATAGTGCCCAAGCATCGCCGATTATGCTGTGAAAGATCGGATAGCAAGGCACCATAGATGCCGTTTTTCTCCGCCAGTTTGTGAAATCTTGGTGAATCGTGTGGTTCTCCATTGACCCGAAGAGGACGCTGCCCTAACCTAGTCTTGGTCTTCTTCGAGATGGCCGAAATGCTGGAAAAGCTGCTCGGTTTGCCTGTGGAGGAGATATGTCGATGAGATTGCAAGGGCCCATCAGCGACCGAGGCCGCGCACCAGTTTTCGTAGTGGGAAGCGCGCGCTCTGGCACAACGCTGCTCTACGATACGCTGCTGTCGGCAGGGGGCTTTGCGATCTACCTTGGCGAATCCAACATCTTTAACCTTCTCGCGCCGCGATTCGGCGACCTCCGGGTGCGAAGGAACCGCGAAAGAATGTTGAAAGTCTGGCTGGGAAGCCGGTTGTTTCGCGTGTCCGGACTGGAACGCCAGCAAATTGAAGAGAAATTCGAGCACTGCCAGAATGCCGGCGATTTTCTGCGTGTGGTGATGGGCGAACTCGCCCGGCAGCAAAATGCCTGGCGCTGGGCGGCGAATGCTCCCGAGGAAATCCTGCATCTCCGCCACATCAAAGAGACCATTCCTGAAGCTCTGATTATCCACGTGATCCGCGACGGCCGGGACGTCAGCGTTTCGCTGTCCGAAAAACGCTACATCCGCCCCTTTCCGTGGAAAGACCGCGAAACGCCCGAAGGCGCCGCGCTTTACTGGGAGTGGATTGTGCAGAGAGGCAGGGCGGTTGGCGCGTTGTTCGGGAAGGACTACGCCGAAGTGCGGTTCGAGGAATTGGTTCGTGATCCCCGCGCGGTTCTGCAGCGGTTGAGCAGCTTCCTGGATCACGATCTTGACTATGATCGAATCCAGAAAACGGCCATTGGAGCGGTATCTCGTCCTAACACTTCCTTCTCGGCTCAGGGTCAGCGAGACTTCAACCCGGTGGCGCGCTGGCAAAAGCAACTGACCCCCGGGCAATTGACCAGAATCGAGGGATTAGTCGGGGAAACCTTGTCGGAACTGGGATACAATAAGGCTACTCCGGGCCGGGCAGCCTGCAACAAGATCGGCCTGGCGTGGAGCCGTTTGCTGTACCGCACGTTCTTCGAACTCAAGTATCATTCGAAGAAGAGCCGGTTTCTGCGGTTGTTGCGGCCAGCGATTACGTCGCAGCAAGTGGATCAGATTGTCGTGGTCGATGATCGCGCGAACGCCCATGCGTCCGCCCACAGGAAAGAGCTGTCGGCATTTCCTCCCCAGCCGCTCGGCGCGACAGCCTCGATAGAAGAAGAGACGATGGCCCGGCATTCGTAAGCGGAAAGGCATTGCTAAATGAAGTTCTTCGGAGCAGCGATCTGTGCGGCGTTCGTACTGGCCTCGATTCCTGCGGGAGCGGCCCAGCCTGGGACGTATACTCCATATCACAGCCATTTGACGCGGGTACCTCATTACGATCCACTCAAGGCCAATGGCAAGACCGCCCCGCATTCCACCATCGCCGTGAATTTGCCGAGTGCCCGAAGATCGGGCGCGAATAGCTCGGAAATTGACCACCTGGAACACCAGACCTCGAGCCAGCTTCTGGCGCAGTCGAGGCATGGAGTCAAGTCGACTGTCGTCTCGAGGAGCGTGGTTCACTCGCAAGCGCGCGAGAGTGGATCGGGAATTAACTTCGCCTATCGCGGTCAGGGTGGCAGGTCATCCACATCGCGCCGAAGATAGTGATACTTGCTCGGCCAGATTGAGGCGACCGGAATTGCGGATTGTCGAATCGCGGATCGTAGCGGGCAAGTTGCACGATTGCCCTTAGTATCGTACAGCCATCCACCTGAATCCTCAGGCGCTCAGACCAAGTGGTGCTCCGTTTGCCAGAGCAGGTTCGCCAAACCCACCCCCAGTTGCCGAAGAGATTGAAACGTTCCTGTAATGCTGGCAGCGTAGAATCATCGTGAGCAGCTAAGTTTCGGCGCCGGGCGCTGATCTGTTATTTGTACGATCGTCAAGATGAACATTCGGACCTGCGACGATGCCCGGTTCCAGGTTTTCTTCATCAATGTTTTCTCCACCAATGCTGGCCGGCGCAAAAGTCGAGGTGCGGGAATGCTGCGAATTAGGAGAGACCTGCATCATTCCTGACCTGCAGCGCGATGTGGTCAGCGTGTGGATCCGTTCTCTGCAAGTCGCGCCTGCGATTGAGCAGAGCTGCTACGAGTTGCTTTCAGCACAGGAATGCGAGCGCGCGGCCCGTTATCGTGCCGGGAGGCCTCGCAATGACTTCGTCCTGACTCGCGGCACGCTGCGTTTCCTGCTCGCCAGGTACCTGGGCACGACTCCGCAGGCCCTGTCGTTCCGGTATTCGAAGCATGGCAAACCGGTGCTCGACGGATTCCACGATCGATCATCAGACGATGGACTATTCGACTTGCGCTTCAACGTGTCGCATACCGACGGTCTGGCCTTGCTGGCGTTCGTGAGAAAGCGCGAGATCGGTATCGACGTGGAGAAGATCCATGCAGTCCCGGACATGAGAAAACTGGTGGAACGCTTCTTCTCTCTCCATGAGCGCGACTCTCTGGAGAAGCTGTCCGGAGAAGAACTGCCCGCGGCTTTCTTTCGTTGCTGGACTCGCAAAGAGGCATACGTCAAGGCGAGAGGGGAAGGCTTGTCGTTGCCGCTGCATCAATTTGATGTCTCGGTTGCGGCGGAAGTGTCGCAAGCGCTTCTGGCGACCCGGCCGGATGCATCCGAGGCAAGTCGCTGGATCGTCCATGACTTGCCCGCCGGCCAAGGATATGCGGCAGCTGTAGCAGTGGGGCAGACCGTTGGCGAATGAAGAGTCCGGCTAGAACAATCAATACCTCGGTGCACGTGGAATGAACCCTAAGGCAGCGGAACAAGCCGAAGTGACGAAACCCGGACTGACGAAGCAAAGCCCTCTTTCCATCGCTCAACAGCGCCTCTGGGTGCTGGAACAGTTACATCCTCGCAACCCTGCTCAGAACGTTGCCAGCGGTTGCCGTTTAACCGGACAATCGAACGAAGTCACGCTGGAGTCTGCGCTCAACGAAGCGTTGCAGCAGCATGAGATTCTGCGCACGGAATTTCGCGCAGCGGATGGCGCACCTGCGCAGATGCTCTCGTTCTCGCGGGTGACGATGAACAGCGTCGACCTGCGGCACCTGGCGCAAGCAGAACGCGAGACCAGATTTTTCAGCCTGGCGCAGCAGGAGGCTGAAAAGCCGTTTGAACTTGCTCATGCTTCCCTGTTGCGCGCCACACTGTTCCGTCTGTCTGACGTAGAGCACGCACTTCTGCTGGTCGCTCATCGTATCGTGTGCGACGAGACTTCGGCCAAAATTCTGTTGCGCGAACTCCATTCGCGCTACGAATCGCTGGTGAATGGAAAAGCGGCGTCGCGGAAACCGGCAGAAATTCCGCTGCAATTCCGCGAATCCGTTTCTCAGGAAACAGTACCGGCGGCACAGCTTTCCTATTGGAAAGAACGGCTTGCAGGAGCGCCACACAGCCTGGATTTGCCCACGGATCGGCCCCGACCAGCGCTACAGACATTCCGAGGCGGCAAGCAGAAGATCCGGATTGCGGCATCTGAGCTCCGACAGCTGCGTAGCATTAGCCAGAATCGGGGAACACTTTTCTCGATCCTGCTGTCTGTCTTCAACATTCTGCTATCCCGTTACAGCAGACAGGACGACATAATCGTAGGCACGCCTATTTCGCGGCGCACCCGACCTGAATTCGAGAACCTGATTGGCCCGCTGGAGAACATGCTTGCCCTGCGGACCGACCTCACGGGGAACCCAACCTTCACCGAACTGCTGACCAGAGTCAGTGATAGCGTTGAGCAAGCATTTTCCCGTCAGGATGTTCCCTTTGAGTTGTTGCTGGAAGAACTGCCGCTGGAACGGGATTTGAGCCGCAATCCAGTTTTCCAGGTTGTTTTCCGGCTTCGCCAAGCCGATGTCACTAATTGGCGGTCTGGCGAAATCAGCGTTGTCCCTTTTGAGATCGAGAGTGACGCAGAACGATACGAGATGTCTCTTGATCTTGTGGAGTTCGCAGATTCCATCGAAGGGGCTCTAGGTTACAACTGCGACCTTTTTGAAGCAGCCACGATGGCCAGAATGGCAGAGCAGTTCTGCACGCTGCTGGCGAGTTTCGCGGCAGATCCGTCTAGTCGAATTTTTGATGTTTCTCCGTTAGCCGAATCCGAACGGCGCAAGATTCTGCTGGAGTTCAATGCGACAGAAACGGACTATCGCCGCGACCTGTGGATTCACCATTTCTTCGAGGAACAGGTTCAACGGACCCCGCAAGCGACCGCGGTAATTTGCGGGCACGAGCGCCTGACTTACACCGAATTGAATTCACGCGCGAACCAGGTGGCTCACTACTTGCGCAAACAAGGAGTCGGGCCTGAAATTCTGGTGGGAATATGTGTAGAGCGGTCTCTTGAAATGCTGGTCGGAATCCTGGGGATTCTGAAGGCCGGCGGAGCCTATGTACCACTGGATCCGGCATATCCGAAGGAACGGCTTGCGGCCATTCTGGAGGATGCAAGAGTCCCGATCCTACTGGCGCAGCAGAGTTCGGCAAACCGCCTGCCCGACCATGTGGCGCGTCTGATTCGACTCGATGCGGACTGGCCCGAGATCGCTACCCAGCCGGCAACGAATCCTGCGAGCAATGTCACTTCGAGCAATCTCGGGTACGTCCTGTTTACGTCTGGTTCTACGGGCCGGCCCAAGGGAGTCGCCCTCGAACACCGTAGCGCCGCGACCTTCATTCAATGGGCGCGAGAAGTCTTTCTGCCCGAGGAAGTCTCAGGAACACTCTTATCGACCTCGATCTGCTTCGACCTCTCTGTCTTCGAGATGTTCGTGCCACTGAGCATGGGAGGCAAAGTCATCATTGCGCAAAATGCGCTGGCACTGCCTAAATTGCCGGCCGCGCACGAAGTGACTCTGATTAATACCGTGCCGTCCGCCATTGCTGAATTAGTTCGCATGGGTGGTGTTCCGGAGTCAGTGCGGGTGGTCAACCTCGCGGGCGAGGCGCTGCCCACCAAATTGGCTCAGCAAATCTACGAAAAGACCAAAGTCAGCAAAGTTTATAACCTTTACGGCCCCACCGAAGATACCACCTATTCCACTTACACTTTGGTGCCGCGGGGCGGCGAGGTCACGATCGGACGGCCTCTTCCGAACACGCAGGCCTACATCCTTGATGAAAACCGTAGGCCCTTGCCGATCGGAGTTCCCGGCGAGTTGTACCTGGCTGGCGACGGCCTGGCAAGAGGCTATTTTGGCCGGGAGGATCTCACGCAGGAACGCTTCGTGCCGAATCCGTTCGCGAATCGTTCAGGGGCTCGCATGTATCGCACGGGCGACCTGGCCCGTTTCCTGGCGGACGGCAATATCCAATATCTGGGACGCATCGACAATCAGGTCAAGGTGCGTGGCTTCCGCATCGAACTGGGAGAAATTGAAACCGTATTGGCGAAGCATCCATCGGTTCAATCGGCGCTGGTGATTGCGCGGGAAGATATTCCCGGCGACCAGCGTTTAGTAGCTTATGTCGTCCCCTCGGGGACATCGATTTCTGGCACGCGTCTGAAAGATCTGGTCAAACAAAAATTGCCGGAATACATGGTTCCGAGCGCATTTGTCGAAATTAGCGCGTTCCCCCTGAGTCCGAATGGGAAGATAAACCGCCGGTTGCTTCCGATTCCGGAGTGGTCGAATACGAACCGTGGGGATGTGGTGCAGCCGAGGAACGAACTGGAGTCGATATTGGCCAGGATTTGGCAGGCCGCCCTTGGCATTCCGAACGTCTCGGTTCAGGACAATTTTTTCGATCTTGGTGGAAATTCGCTGATGGCCGCTCGCGTACTGGCGGAGATTGAAAAAACAACCGGAAAGGAACTCCCGCTTTCCGCCTTGTTTCGTGCCGTAACAGTCGAGTCGCTGGCTCGACTGCTTGAACAAGAGTCGCAAGAACCGGAAGTCGAACACGAACCTGTTGCGCTGGAGATTCAACACGGAGACGAGGGCCGCCTGCCCTTCTTCGCCATCGTGCCGCCGGGTGAGGAATCTTTGGGTTACGCCATGCTCACGCGGCACATGGGCCCCAAACAGACGGTTTACAAGATCCAGGGACATGCTCCTGTAACCGGCGGAAAGCGCCCCTATTCCGAGCAGGAGATGCAGGCCCTCGCCAACGAGTACGTCGCCGCAATGCGAACCGTGCAGCCACGCGGTCCATATTGCCTGGGAGGCCTATGCGATGGAACTCACATCGCGGAGCAGATTGTACTGCGGCTCGAATCGCAAGGCCTAGAAGTAGGTTTGTTCGCCATTTTCGACACGTGGGTCTTG
>Ga0210398_10002391_pt1 | contig 18370 bp, 15 predicted proteins | sample IncBWC4OmetaG_FD_161047 | JGI IMG/M metagenome (GOLD analysis project Ga0210398, IMG submission 161047) | Forest soil microbial communities from Barre Woods Harvard Forest LTER site, Petersham, Massachusetts, United States - Inc-BW-C-4-O | ecosystem: Environmental > Terrestrial > Soil >... | reverse complement strand
CTTTCAGACGACCAGATGGCGGAGGTGGAGCGCCAAGTTCATACCCTGCAGCAAAAAGCGGGCTTCACTTCCGACTACGACTCCTGGATCGCCAAGGTGACTCCGCCCGATCTCGAATAGACCGTATCCCTTACAATTCGGATGGCGTTTGCCAATTCCAAACTTTCCGGCTCAGCTTCTATGTTTGCTGAAGAGGACGACACCATGAGACACAAGATCGCAAGACCCGATCTGCGTGCTTCCTTAATCTGCCTCGCGTGTGTTCTGCGGTTATCTGTTCTGTCGGTGACCGCCGATGCTCAGGTTGAGCTGCGGGCGGATAAGCAAATCCTTTTTGAGGCCACAGACGGTACGCAGACCATAAAAAAGGGGCCTGGGAACAAACTGTACATCCTGACTCGATCGGTGAAGCCCCCCAGCTCGCTATGGATATCGGATTACTCCGGCTCGTCCATGCGTATGATTCTGAGCGGTGGATCGGACCCCACAGACCTGCGTTTCCCAAAGGACCTTGCCGTTGACCGAGATGGAAACGCGATTGTTGTGGATGAGATGCAGACGGTTTAATCAAGACTTTTTCCGTCGACGGAAAGCTGCTCTGTTTTTTCCCATCCGATCGGCCGGAATCCGTGGGCGTGTTGAGCGACGGCAGAATTCTTGTCGGCGGGTTGCCGAAAGACGGCTTGATTTCTGTCTTTGATCCTCAGGGTAAACGGCTTGGGCATATCGGTGAGCCCGCAAGGGTTGACGATGCCCCTGATTTAAACGCGGTACTTAATGCTGGAAGTATCATCGTAGATGACGACGACGACATTTATTACGTCTTCCGCTTCTTGCTCACACCGACGGTCAGGAAATACACACGTGAGGGAAAGCTTGCGGCCGAATGGCATCCAGAAAGTGCTTCATTGGACCAAGCCATTGCACAGGCCAAAACGACATACGAAGCGAATAAAGAAAAGGGAGTCTTCGGAGGGAGTCGGGTGTTGACCGCTGGAGCGTTTGACGCTGAGACGAAAACACTTTGGGTGGCTTCGGGATCTCAGGTCTTGCAGCTCGATAGTTCAGGCAAGACGATTCGGAGTTTTGAGCTGGTCCGCCCCGAAGGGGGACCAGTTCAAGCGTCCGGTCTTCTCGTGGACCGCGATTTCATACGCGCCGCGGGGCCCCTTCATGGAACTTTTGAATTCTTGAAGCCACACTGACCCAGCATCTGTAAACTCACTGATCATCGGTGATCAGCCTTACGATGGGCTGGCAAACTCCTGAAAGCCGCCGAGTAGGAGCACCCAGCAATGAACTGGCTCCATCGCCCCTTCCACAAATCCCGCAGCGAAAGCCAGCTAGGACAAAGAGCTCCGCTTCCACTTGGAGCAGCCAATCGCCAACAACATCTCCGCCGGCCTGAGCGCCGCAGAAGCCCGCTGCCGCGCCCAACAGGAATTCGGTGGCCTGGAACGCGTCAAGGAGGAGGTGCGCGACACCCGCTGGGAAACTCATCCTAGACAATCTCGCCCGCGATTTGCGATACGCCCGGCGCAACCTCGGGAAAGGCCGCCGTTTCTCCCTAATCGCCATCCTCGCCTTGGCCCTCGGTATCGGCGCCTCCAGCATTGTCCTCAGCGTCGCCTACAACGTGTTCTTCCACGCGCCTCCCTACAAGGACTTCAACAGGTCGGTTGTGTTTGAAATTCGCAATACCGCGAACGCTCGCGGATCGCAGGGCCGAGCCTATTTCTCAACTGGGGAATTCCACGCCTTCCTTGAACAAAATCACATCTTCGAGGCCATGATCCCTATGGAATTGCGGGACGCTGCCTCTTCTATGACGCCGGCAAATCCATCCGCGTTTTACTGAGCAGCGCGGACGTAACGACGAATCTCGACTGGATTGATCCTTCCAGGAAGCTGTTGACATTCAATCCATCCCGTCATATCTGTGGTCTTCCCAGGTATCAGTCATGGCCGAAGACAGAACCGAACTCCTTCGCCCTCACCGATCCCACCGGCGCCATCACCGGTGCCTACGACTACGATGCCTTGGGCGACCTGAAACCTCCGCGAGTCAGAGAATCGTGTTCTGCGATACGATTGATAATCGCTCACCACCCCAAAGCGCTATTTGGAGCTTACAGAAGGAACCCTCAAAAATGATTACCATGCCTGTCTTTTCCGTCTTTTTTTTCGTTACGCTAGTATCCGACGGGAGGCCGTGTATTGGGCATGTCAAATGGGGCTGCGAGACTATTAGGTAGTGGCAACACGCAAGCGATGCGCCGGATCTGCTTCAGTGAAAGGATGTTTTTATGATAAGACGTGACTTTCTGCGCCGCATACTCTTCGGCGGCACGGCGCTTGCCGCGACGGGTGCGGCCGGCAAAATGATTGAGCCGCCTTCGGGTGATGGCGCAGCCCTCGCGCGTGACCCGCTGAATCTGACAGCCACAGACCTGCAGGCCAAGCACTCGCTTCCAACGCTGACCGCTCTTCCGTTCCGTCTCGAAGACGTCAGGATCCTCGATCCGGACCTGCTCCGGATGCGCGACCAAACTCTGAAATATCTGCTCGCCCTTGATTCTGACCGCCTGCTGCATAACTTTCGCGTCAACGCCAATCTACCGTCGTCTGCAGAGCCGCTCTACAACCGCGAATCTCCCACCAACGGATGGCGCGGTCATTACGTCGGCCATTTTCTTTCCGCCTGCAGCCAGATGTATGCGTCGACAGGCGATGACCGCATCAAGGCGAAGGCCGACGCCATGGTGGCGGAACTCGCAAAATGCCAGACGCAGCTCGGTGACAAAGGCTATCTTTCTGCGTTCCCCGAATCGAGCTTCGATGACCTTGAACAGAGCCGTCCTGCCGCCGTCGTCTGGTATGCGCTCCACAAAATCATGGCTGGCTTGCTCGAAATCCACGAGCGCTGTCTGAATCCCCAGGCCCTTCAGGTGCTCGAAGGCATGGTGGCATGGGTGGACTGGCGAACTGGCCGGATCCCCGAAGAACAAATGCAGCACACCCTGCAAACCGAATTCGGCGGCATGAACGAAGTACTGGCCAACTTCTCCTCCGCCACAGAAAATCCGCGTTATCTGGTGGTCGCGAAGCGCTTCGACCATCACGCGGTGATGGACTTCGCCGCGCAAGGGCGTGATGCGCTCACCGGACTCCACGCCAACACCCAGATACCGAAGTTCATCGGGGCTGCTCGCGAATTCGAACTGACCGGCGACCCGTTCTACCGTGACGCCGCGCAATTCTTCTGGCAACAGGTTGCGCTGCACCGCAGCTACGTCACCGGCGGCAACAGCGTCAGTGAACATTTCCGCACGCCGCCGGACGTGCTCGCCTCTGAACTCAGCGACCTCACGCAGGAAACCTGCAACACCTATAACATGCTCAAGCTGACCCGCCATCTGTTCACCTGGCAGGCCGGGCCGCAATATGCGGATTATTACGAGCGCGCTTTCCTCAACCACATCCTTGCCACGCCCAACCCGGCGGAGGGCTCGCCACTTTACTACCTCGGAATGCAACCCGGCCAGTGGAAAGTCCACTTCGTTCCGCACGAGGGCTTCTTCTGTTGCTGCGGTACGGGCTTGGAGAATTTCTCGAAGCTCAGCGAGGGCTTCTATTTTCACAATTCGCAGTCTCTCTGGGTGAACCTGTTCTTCGCCTCCGAAGTGAACTGGAAGGAAAAAGGCGCCGTCATCCGACAGGAAACGCGTTTCCCCGAGGAAGCCGGGACCCGCCTGGTCATCCAGACGAAATCGCCCGCCCAGTTTAGCTTGAACGTGCGCATTCCTTATTGGGCTGACAACGCCAGCGTGACGATCAACGGCAAGCGCTTACGACCGAACGAAGCGTTGGCGCCCTCCAGCTACGCGAAAATCGACCGCACCTGGAAGGACGGCGATCACGTGGAGGTGAAGCTGCCCATGCGCTTGCATTTGCAGACGATTCCCGATGACCCGAAACTAGCCGCTATTATGTATGGCCCGCTGGTGCTCGCCGGCGAACTCGGCGCTCAGAATCTTGACCCTAACCGCATTTATTCCGACGACAAATTTCTGCACGGCGGATTTTCTCCCGTTGCCGTGCCCGAACTCGCCGGCGACCGGAATGCCCTCGACAAATGGATTCAAGCGGTCAGAGCGAACGATAAACCGCTCAGTTTTCGCACCGTGGGCGCGGGCCGTCCTGAAGACGTCACTCTCAGTCCCTTCTACCGCCTGTTCAATCAGCGCTATTGCGTCTATTGGCGCTTCCGCACTGCCGTCGATGGATGAGTGTTCGGGGCCGCGAGCGTTACAAAGGTCGCGCCAATGAATCCTCCAAAAAAGCGAACGCTTCCCCCATGTAGATAAACACCCGACCACAAATTCCGAGTATCGGAAGCAAAACTAAAACTGCAATTGAGCGCGATACTTTGCGCAGCAACCCCATACGCCATATTCGCATACTGATTCTTGTGGCCCGACCTCGCATATCGGTCGCTGCCAGCTACTGCCTCCCGCTGCGATAAAAGCGTCGGCAAGGCAACGAGAACGGATTTCGCAGCGGATCCCTCACGGCCTGCTGCCTTGCTGTGAACGCTTCACACCCACCACTCACCTGGTGAATGGCAACACTCGCTACAGGCCTGTCTGCTCGACTTTGGCCCGGCGGGATTTTCACCCGCTGGTCTGCAATAAGAGGTTTCCCTTTAGTTCCCCTTAGTTCCTCCTCTTCCAAACTTTTCCCATCGCGATATCGCCAGCTTTCCACAAAGAAATTTTGCGCCAGGATCGCTTAGAAACGACGGCCGCCAACTCGGTCGAGCCGCCACATCCCCGACTTGGCTCCTCATGCGCATTTGCGTCTCCCAGCGTAGATCGCTGCCGGCATCGGTTCACCTCCAAGGAATCTTTGCCAAAACGCCAAAGCAGCGTCCAATGGATAACTCCAATGGATAGTGCCGCCGACCAAAATCGGACGTAACAGCCTCGGCATCGAATGTCGGTTCGATTTAGCAGCGAGTCCGCTCGAATCGGCAAAACCGCTTTCATTTGACCCAACTGCTAACGGGACTTTGCGGGCGAGCAATGCGAGTTGGAGAATCCAGAAGTGCGGCAATGGGATAAGCGTAGGTGTAGTATAAGGGCGAGCCGCAACGTGGCAGCCCGCAAAGAGCCCGAGGAGAGCAAGTGGTGCTGAATCAGCGCGGTCGATGCCTGATATCGATGCTCGACAGAGGTGTTTCATGCTTGCTTGGGGGATGGCTCTGCCTGTGCCTCTTCGCTACTGCTCAGTTTGGCGAAGCAAAGCCGGCTCCTGTTCCAGAAGAAGACACCAAAAAGCTCTCCTTTAATGACGCGATCCAACCGATTCTGTCGGAAAACTGTTATGCATGCCATGGTCCGGATCCGGGAGGGCGGAAAGCGGGCCTGCGGCTGGACCGCGGAGAATTTGCTTTTGCACCTCATCAGGATTCTCACGAGAAGTATGGACCGGCAATTATTCCCGGCAACCCGGACAAAAGCCCGCTGGTCCACCGGATCGAAGCGAAGAATGCGAAGGATCGCATGCCGCCCCCGGAGGCGCACAAGACATTAAAGCCGGAGCAGATCGCGCTGCTAAGAGAGTGGGTGAAACAGGGGGCACAGTACGAGGAGCTCTGGTCATTCCTTCCGCCAAAGCATCAGGCGATTCCTGCGGTAACGCACGGTGAATGGGTGCGGAACGCAATCGACAACTTCGTGTTGGCGCAACTGGAAAAAGGAGGACTGACACCTTCTCCTGAAGCGGATCGGCGGAGCTTGATCCGGCGGGTGACTTATGACTTAACGGGGTTGCCGCCAACCCCGGAAGAAGTGGAAGCGTTCGTGGCCGATTCCGCACCTGACGCGTATGAGAAGGTTGTCGAGCAGTTGCTGTCCAGTCCGCGCTACGGGGAGCACCGAGCGCACTACTGGCTGGACGTAGCTCGGTATGGCGACACGCACGGCCTACATCTGGATAACTTCAGGAGTATCTGGGCGTACCGCGACTATGTTATCCGGGCGTACAACCAGAACAAACCCTTTGACCAGTTTGTGCGGGAGCAACTTGCCGGAGACATGCTACCGGTGAAAACCCTTGATACCTTGACGGCCTCGGCATACCTGCGCGCCGGAATCAGCAGCGGTGAGGGCGGCACGCTGATTGAAGAGTTGCGTGTCAACAACAAGAGAGAACGGGCGGAGGCATATGGCGCGGCGTTTCTTGGATTAACGGTGGGCTGCGCAAACTGCCATGACCACAAGTTTGACCCTATCACGCAAAAAGATTTCTACGGGCTGACCGCCTTCTTTAACAATCTGACGGAAGTCCCGTCGAACGATGATCGCAATGACTGGCCTCCTTTTCTTCGGCTTCCGAAAATAGAGAACCGCGAAGCTTACGAGCAAGCCTTGGCGAAACGCTCGGAACTCGAGCGGCAACAGGCGCTTCGCCGGGAACAGGCTCGCGAACTCATGGCTGCGTGGATTGGCCAGCCGGAGCGCACTGCAATCGCAGTTCCTGTAAGTTCGGAAGGCCTCGCGGTGAGGTTACGCTTCGACGAGCAGAATGGATCGACGTTCGTCGATTCAGCGCCAGGCACATCGCAAAAACATATTCCGGCAACGGGAGCGCCGGTAGTCTGGGGCGAAGGCACCTGGTTCTGGCCGTATATGCGGATGGAAATCAGCACCAGGCTGGAATTGCCGAATGCCGGTGCGGTAGAGGCAAATCAGGCGTTCAGTGTGGGAACGTGGCTGCGACCCCATCTGCGATCGCTGGAAGCGAAAGACGAGGAAAAGCCTGCGGGCATCATTCTGTCTGTCACGGATGCGGGACAAAAGCAGCGGGGGTGGCAACTGAGAGTGAGCAAGGGCAAACTCGGATTCGTTATGGCGCACGAAATGCCGGATAACGCTATTCAAGTGGAGACCAAGCAGAGAATGTTAGCGGTTGGCCGCTGGAATCACGTACTGGCTACCTATGACGGCTCAGGAAAGGCCGCAGGTGTCACGCTGTACGTAGATGGAAGACCGCAGGAGCTGACAATCATCAAGGATTCTCTGCAAGGAACCACCCGTAGCGGCGCGCCTTTGGAATTTGGCCGCGCCTATCCGGACGCCGATCCCTTGCGCCAGTCTGCTTTTCAGGATTTCCGGTTCTTCCAGCGGGCACTCTCGGCGCAGGAAGCGGCACGACTTCCCATCGAGGATTACGTGGCGGAAATCGTGCAAAAACCGATGGCGGGTTGGTCGGAGGATGAATTTCATACAGTTAGCGAGTTTTACTTTGCGCAACGCGATGAAGCGACTCAAAAGCTAAACGCCCAGATCGCACCTTTGAATGAAGAACTTGATCGACTTTCGAAAGATGGCGCGATCACTCTGGTAAGTGAAGACGGGCCGGGGCTACCCTACGCGGACGTACTGGCACGTGGAGCGTTCGGGGCACGGACGGAACGCGTGCGGCCCGCAGTGCCGCACTTTTTGCCAGCGCTTCCTGCGAATGCTTCGCTTGACCGGCGGGGCCTGGCGGAGTGGACAGTCAGTCCCGCAAACCCGCTGACGGCCCGAGTGACTGTGAATCGGATGTGGTCGGAGGTTTTTGGCACGGGCCTGGTCGAGACTACAGAGGATTTTGGAGTGATGGGCGGGCGGCCCAGCCATCCGGAACTGCTTGATTGGCTGGCGCTGGATTTTCGCGAGAACGGCTGGAACGTAAAACGTTTTTACAAACAATTGGTGCTCTCTGCGGCCTATCGGCAATCCGCGCGGGTAACTCCGCAGTTGCTTGAAATCGATCCTAAGAACCGCCTGCTGGCGCGCGGCCCGCGGTATCGGATGGATGGCGAGATGCTTCGGGACACGGCATTGGCGGCCAGCGGTCTGCTGGTAGAAAAAATCGGAGGCCCCAGCGTAAAACCCTATCAGCCGGCTGGAGTATGGGAAGCAGGAAGCCATCAAGGCAGCGACACAAAAAGTTATACGCAAGACCACGGCGAGGCTTTGTACCGGCGCAGCCTTTACACTTTTTGGAAACGAATGGCAACGATGCCCGATATGGATGCCTTGGATGTGCCCGTACGCGATGCCGCATGCACCCGCCGCCAACGCACGGATACTCCGCTGCAAGCTTTGGTCTTGATGAACGATCCGCAATGGCTCGAAGCGTCGCGGCATCTGGCGGAGCGGGTAATTCGTCAGTCGTCCGAGACTGGTACGCGGCTCGATTATCTTGGCGAAGTGCTCCTCGCTCGTGTGTGGGAACCACGGGAAAAGCTGGTCCTTGCAGATGCGTTGATGAAGTTTCAGAGTACCTATGCGCATGACCACGCCCGGGCAGAAGAAATTTTGAAGGTGGGCGAGAGCAGCCGGGACAGCGCGATCCCTCCGGATGAACTGGCTTCGTGGATGCTGGTAGCCAGCGCGGCAATGAATCTCGATGCGGTGGTAAACAAATGAAATCGAACATGCACGACGACTGCGGAAGCTGTTGTGATGATGGGGGCGTGGGACCCACCGTTTACGACCTTCCGATCCCGCTCGAACTTCGTGAGGAGTGGCGGCTGCTGGCTACGCGCAGACATTTCCTCGGCAGCATGGGCAAGACGCTTGGCTGGGCAAGCCTTTCCACTCTATTGGGCGGCGCTATGACACCGCGAGTCGTCCACGCGGCAAGCGATCCACCTGCCGTTTCGCCCACGCACTACGTGCCAGACTTTGCGCCAAGGGCCAAGCGCGCGATCAATCTTTTTATGTCCGGTGCGCCCCCGCAGATGGATTTATGGGACTACAAGCCGGGACTCGCGTCGCTTTTTGATAAAGATCTACCGGACTCTGTGCGAGGCAACCAGGCGCTAACGGGCATGACCTCCGGCCAGGCGCGTTTCCCGATTGCGCCATCGCATTGGGGTTTCACTCGCCAGGGCAAATCAGGGCGCTGGGTGAGTGACCTGCTTCCGTGGACAGGAAGGCTGGTGGACGAACTAGCATTGCTGCACTCACTGCAGACGGATGCCATCAATCACGAACCGGCAATCTTGCTAATGAATACCGGAAATATGGTGCCTGGAAAGCCGTCGATGGGAGCGTGGCTTTCCTACGGGCTTGGCAGTATGAATGAAAACCTGCCCACTTTTGTAGTCCTGAACTCCCTGACGCTGCCTGGCACAGACTTACAGCCGATTTCGCCAAAATTATGGAGCAGCGGATTTTTGTCAAACGAATACGCCGGGGTAGCATTCCGTTCTCAAGGGGATCCGGTGCTTTACCTTGGCGATCCAACGGGCATGAGCCGAGAAACTCGGCGCACGCTGATCGACACTGTGAATGCCATCAATCAGATGACGTTTGAAGAGGTTGGTGACCCGGAGACTCACGCGCGAATTCATCAGTACGAGATGGCCTTCCGCATGCAAACTTCGCTGCCGGAGCTCACGGATATGGGTGACGAGCCGGACAGCACCTGGACGTTGTATGGAGACGAAGCAAAACAGGCGGGCACGTTCGCCTACAACTGCCTGCTGGCTCGGCGCATGGCCGAGCGCGGGGTCCGCTTTACACAAATATATCAGCGCGGATGGGATGTGCACTCGAATGTCGTCGGCAATTTGCCCAAGCTTTGCGCGGCAACGGATCGCGCTTCCTACGCCCTGGTCACGGATTTGCGGCGCCGCGGGCTTCTGGATGATACCTTGGTGCTATGGGGCGGCGAATTCGGACGCACGGTATACAGCCAGGGCGGCCTTTCCAAGGAAAACTACGGAAGGGATCATCATCCGCGTTGCTTCACGATGTGGATGACGGGCGGGGGCGCTAAAGCCGGAATCGTCCATGGACAAACTGACGATTTTTGCTACAACGTGGTGAAGGACCCGGTCCACGTGCGCGACTTCAATGCAACCGTGCTTCGATTGCTGGGTATCGATCATGAAAAGCTGAAGTTCAAGTTTCAGGGTCTGGAACAAAAACTGACGGGAGTGATTCCTGCGAAAATCGTGCCGGAATTAATCTCATGAAATCCTCCTCACGACGCTCTTTTCTTGCCCGCTGCTCGGCATTGGCTGCTGCCGCCGCAATTCCTCCTTTCTACGTGCACGCATCGGACAAGTCCGGACAGCGTTTGCCGGTGGTTGGTTCGGGCCTTCACACGTATGAATGCGTACATGATTGGCTCACGCCACCTGATGGACTGGTCTGGGGAGACACGCACGGACTCGCTCAGGACGAGCAAGGGCGCATCTATGTGGCCCACACGGTCAACAAGTCGAGCATGCGTGGCGAAGCGGTCGTCGTATATGACGCCGATGGGCGATTTTCAGGTGCGTTTGGCGAGGAATTTCGGGGCGGGGCTCATGGCCTTAGCCTACGCCGCGAGGCGGACGGCGAATTTCTATATCACTGCGATATCAACCGCTGCAAGATTTCGAAAACCACGCTCGACGGAAAGACCCTCTGGTCGCATGGCTATCCTCGCGAAGATGCGGCCTATGCCGAACGGCCTATCGATTTTGTCCCGACGAATGTCGCCTTTGCACCAAATGGCGATTTCTATGTTGGCGATGGATACGGTTCGCATCACCTGCTGCGCTTTTCTCTGAGCGGCAAATTTTTGGGGGAAATCGGTCGGCCGGGCCATGGAGACGGAGAGTTCGATACGCCGCACGGCTTGTGGGTTGATCCTCGAGGCAAAGAACCCGTGCTGGTAGTGGCCGACCGCGGGAACCGGCGCATTCAAGCGTTCACGCTCAGCGGCGCTCATATGCGCACCATAAAGGATGAAGCCCATCTGCGGATGCCCTGCCACTTTCACGTTCAGGGCGAGTGGATGGTTTGCCCGGATCTTGACAGCCAGGTGTGCATCTTGGATCGGGAGTACAAGGTGATCGCCCAACTCGGCGATGGCCAAACCGCAAACGGACAGGTTGGCTCTCGTCGAAATCAATCGAGACGCGAATTTACGCCAGGACAGTTCATCACGCCACATGCGGCCATTTTCCTGCGTGACGGAAACATCCTGGTGGCCGAGTGGTTGCCAATCGGGCGAATTACGCTCTTGCGACGAGTCTGAGGCTGCTGAATGCTGTTGCGCACTCGGTTGGTACTGTTTGGAATCGGCGCCGCTGTCCTCCTAATTCTCCTCTGGCCCTTGCTTCATGCTGCTCCTGACGGCCTCGAACACGGCGAGCTGAGCCAATTTGTGGGGCGCTTCCATCCGCTGGTCGTTCACTTGCCGATCGCATTTTTGCTGCTGGTTCCGTTGCTGGAATGCGCGGGCTCGGTTCGCCGGTGGAGTCGTGTGCGAGAATCGGCGGAATTTGTTCTGACCCTCGCGGCCATCACGGCCTTCGTGGCAGTGTTTCTCGGCTGGCTCTTGGCCTGGAGTGGAGGCTACGAAGGAAAACTGGTAACCATCCACATGTGGAGCGGATTTTCATTGGCCGTTGCAGTGCTGCTCTGTTTTGTCTTGCGTGCCTGGGACAAGCGTGTTTACGGCGCCGCGCTTCTTGCCACACTGGTTCTTCTAACCTGGACCAGCGATAAGGGCGGAAAGCTGACGCACGGCGAAACGTTCATGACGCGGCACATGCCGAGCAAGCTGCGAACCTTGCTACTTGTGCGGGTAATACCAAACAAAGTGCAGCCGATCAACGCAGCGAGCCTCAACGCAGCGAGCCTAATATCGACAAGCGTAACTGCTACTCCGGCGCCATCAACCACGTTTTTCGCTGCGCGAGTGGCTCCGATCTTCGAGAACAAGTGCTCGAATTGCCACAACACGGAAAAGAGAAAGGGGAAACTCCGGTTGGATAGCTTTGAAAACGTGATGCGTGGCGGAAAGGACGGCATAGTCGTAAAACCCGGTGACCCGAAGCACAGCGAGCTGTTCCGCCGCATCAACTTGTCACCGGACGAAAAGGACTTCATGCCGACAGACGGCAAACCACCGCTGACGGCCTCGGAAGTCAAAGTCATCGAGCTATGGATCGCTTCGGGTGCATCGAGCAGCCTGCCGGCAATAGAAGTGCACGGAGCTCCGCCTGTTCTGGTCTCCGAGCTGCCTGTGCTGCCCCTCACCAGAGATTATCGTCCCCAACTGCCACTGATTACTTCACTCGAGCACGAGCTGGGCGTACGCCTGGTTCCCCGCTCGCGAAATCCTGAGGATGGATTGATATTGCGCACCGTAAGCGCGCCAGAGCGCTGCGATGATGCTGCAATCGCTCGGCTAAAAGTAATCGGGATGCTGATCGTGGACGCTGAACTGGCGCGCACGAAGGTCACTGACGCTGGACTGAAAACGCTCGCGACGTTTTCCAACCTCCGTGCCGTTGATCTCGCGCACACGGCGGTCACTTCGGCTGGCGTGCCGGTTCTTGCGCGCCTGAGCCGCTTGGAATCGCTGAATCTGACCGCGACCGTCGTTGACGACGCGGGAGTTGCCGTACTTCGCCACAAGCAGACGCTCAAGCGGTTATATCTTTTCGAGACAAAATGTACGGCACGGTCTGAGCTGGAATCAAGGGATGAGAGACGGTAGCTGCCGTGCCGCGATCCGGCGGCCGATTTCGGAGAGTAGGAGACAAATGGCTGTATGCTGCTGATTTGTAAGGCCGTTCAATCGCCGCAGTGCAGTACATTTCGTGTCTGATGTACGCGGAACATGAGAATCCGGTTTTGTCGAATGTGCAACTCCTGATTTACAAACGGCACTTCTAGGATCCAGAAAGAATATGAATCTCAATGGGCTTGCGGGGTCGGCGCCTTCATCAATTCCACAAACATCCTGTTAAATCTTGCCAGATCCAAATCCATCTGGATTTCGACCAGCTGCGCGCCAAGCTTCGGGTTGTCTTTGTCTGTCCATGTCAGGGTGTTTCCGTAGGCCGCACCGTGGTCGATGTCCACACTCATATAGCGGGTTTCCTTTCTGGTGATCAGCGTCGGGTCAATCCACGAGGCGGCCGCCAGTTCATCCCACATATAGGAACCGCCCTGATCTGCCATAAAAAACTTCACTACGTACCGCGCTGCGGCGCTGTTGCTCTTCTTGATCTCGGCAATCATTTCGTCCGTGATTCTGGTTTTGATGGAGATGTCAACCGGCGTGCAGACAATCTTCTTCCACGGCGCTTGTAACGCGATCTTCGCGGCTTCTGGATCGAACCAAAAATTAAATTCGTGGCGCGGGCTGCTGATGAACTCGGGATCGTCAGTCGACGGGCTCAAGCTTCCGCCCATAAAGACCAAGCCTTCGGCCATCTCGGCAAAATGTGGATCGATGGCGTTGGCGAGCGCCAGGTTCGTCATGGGGCCGCCCTCGTAAATCGTCACTTCATGAGGATATTTGTGGACCATGCGGATCAGGAAATGAGCGGCGTCCTCATCGGCCGGCCGGGTAGCGGGCGGCCCTTCAGGCAGCGTCGGAATTACGTCATATTCGTGCCACCAGCGATCATCCCAGGCGCCGGCAAAGGCGACCTTTCCATACCTCGTCTGCCACAAAATGGCTTCCTTGCGGCGATGCACGAGCGGAAATACGGCTCCGGGCACGACAGGAATATCGGTGCGGCCAATTAGTTCCAACAGTCGCAGAGTATGCGCGACCTCTTCGTCGCGCCATTGGTTTCCGCTGACGACGGTTATGCCCAGCACTTCCACCTGGGGGGATTGAATCAAGGTCAACAGCGTTTGCATATTGCTTCCGCCAGGCCCCGAACAATCCTGATTGATGACCACTTTCCGATGTTGCTGCGCGAATCCCGGGCTGTTAGCACTCAGCAATAATAAAACTAACAACTGTAGTCTTAGATTCCTCATCATAATCCTCTTCGGGTGCTTGTAGTCTCCACAACCCATCTAGTTGCTTCAAAGAGATTCTTACTTCAAAGGGATTCGCTCTATCCCAACTCCTTCCAAACCTCATCAGACTCTGAACTCAAGGTCGATGCTTGATCCCACCGCAACCCTTATTCTCGAGGGGTTCCCGCACATCGACCTCACCGTTCGTCCGGCGCTTCCCGCTGTCGAAACATTCCTGCCCGGCTTCACGCTACGAGCCGGCGGCCTCATCGTCGACGCTGAGCGTTTGCGCTACCCCGGTGATCTTGTCCACGAAACCGGCCATCTTGCCACCATGTCGCCAGCACAGCGCGCTTCCGTCACATCGAATGCTGGCTCCGACGTAGGGGACGAGATCGCCGCTCGGACCTAGTCCTATGCCGCCGTCGTTAGGACCACTCGGGACAGTGCTGTTAGGGAAATGTAACGCAAATCGAGAGAAACGGCGGCAAAATCCGGCAACCGTAAGCGTCATCCGGGAGGCCCTCTGGACGAATCGCAAAAGAGTAAGGATGATATGGCTCGGGAACAGGACCTCGACGGATGATATCGTTTTTTCGAATTGATCGACGGCGTGTTGATCTCGTCAGTGAAAATGTCTTCGGTTTGCGCCTTGGCGATCGCCAGGTCGAGCCGAGTCAACAACTCAGCCAAGGTTTCGCCCTTTCGGCGTACCACCATGGCCAAGCTGTTGTTGCTAGCCAGGCTTCCATCCAGACGCCACTGCCGCCAAGCGCTGAGAACGGTGGTATCTGTTCTATTTCGCCCCAGACCGCGGTCAAGCGGGTTACGCCAGTGGACGTTCGACGATGAAACGTTCGAGCGCTCTGCAACGGCGTTTGAAAATCCGGATTTCGTTCGTATCTCTCTCTACAACTACCGCTGGTATTTGGGCCTGGAGTCCGGCGAGCGAAAATACGATGAACTGGAGAAGAAGATCGCGACATTTCTAACTATCGCTCGTCCGACAATCACGTTGGAAGGCGACGCGAACGGCGCACCGCACCCTGACCCGAGCATCTATGCTAAGAAGTACGTCGGCAGGTACGAGCATCGCACCATCACCAGCGGCATAGGGCATAATCTGCCGCCGGAGGCTCCTGAAGCCTTTGCCAAGGCCATCGTTGATGTCAACGCCATCGATCGACCTTAACAGGCACAGAAATGGAGGGCACGACCATGAAGCGACATTCATTGACCTCAGATTCGGCGCGTCGCGCACTTGGCGAGGCCGGCATCGTGGGATTTGTAGCACTTGCTTTGTGTCCCAACGCGAATGTACTCACGAGGTTTCACATCATGAATACTGCCAAAGCGGAAGACAGTTTGATCGGCCCATTCCACCCCCGAAAGCTAGCCGCTGACGCGACCTCACCGCGCGGATTTCACTCCTTACTCCGCGACGAAGGCGCCATGCCTGACTTGAACGGCGCCATCGGCTGGCTGAATTCAGCTCCCTTGAGCGGCAAGTCGCTTCGCGGAAAGGTGGTGCTGGTTAATTTCTGGACTTACACCTGCATCAACTCCCTGAGGCCCTTGCCCTATGTGAAGAGCTGGGCCGCAAAATATAAGGATGCGGGCTTAGTTGTGATCGGTGTCCACACGCCGGAGTTTTCGTTCGAGCACGAGCCGAGGAACGTAGAAGATGCCGTACGCAGATTGAACGTTGTTTTTCCGGTTGCCATCGACAGCGACAATAAGATCTGGGAATCGTTTAATAACCAGGCCTGGCCCGCCCAGTATCTCGTCGACGCCAAAGGGCGGATTCGGTACCACCACTTTGGGGAAAGCGATTATGGCGAGATCGAGCGCGTCATCCAGGAACTCCTGAAGGAAAACGGAGTCACGGACCTCGCTTCGGACACGACGAGCGTATCCGCTGTGGGAATCGAGGCCGCTCCCGACTGGACGGATGGGCGATCTCCTGAAACATATATCGGATATCGCCAGGCCCAGAACTTCGCCTCCCCCGAAAAAGTGCATAAAAATTCCATCCAGGTTTTCACCACGCCCGTGAAACTTTCTTTGAACCATTGGGGATTGAGCGGCTCGTGGAACATCAATGCCGAGAGTGCCGTGCTGCAGACAGTGCCTGGCAAGATCGTGTTCCGGTTCCACAGCCGCGACTTGAACCTGGTGGTGGCTCCTGCGAAGGACGGCAAGCCCGTGCGGTTTGTCGTAAGACTGGATGGTGCCGCTCCCGGTGAGAATTGCGGCGTTGACACTGCCCCGGACGGCTCCGGCGAAATTCGAGAGCCCCGACTCCATCAGCTTATCCGGCAAAAAGGCCCAATCGTAGACCGAACCTTCGAAATCGAGTTCCTCGATCTTGGCGTTCAAGCACTTGATTTCACGTTTGGTTAGAGACTTCGGGAAGCGGAATTATCGGCCACTCTGCTGCGCCCGTAGCTCAGGCGGATAGAGCAACTGCCTTCTAAAGAGGGGTTCCGTTGTATTGGTGGAATGGCGGCTTGATTTACATCATTCACAACGAGGAGGCCGGCAGTTCGAAGCTCCTCTCATCCACCAAGATCTCGTCCCCCCTTGCGGCGCGAGCCCACCACAACGCAGTGGAATTACTTTCCGGGGACTCCAGTTGTGACTGTGTCGCCCAGGGACTGCTTGAAATCCAAAATCATGCGAACGACGTTCTGATCGCCGATAGCCGTATTGATCATGGCATGGTAAGCCGTGCGGTCAGGCCACTCGACGTGGAAATACTTCTGGATGAAATCGCCGCGCTCGTGGTCGACGGTATCCACGAGCTGCTGGGCTTCCTTTTCACCCTTGCCGCGAGCCAGCAGTCGCCGCACCTTATCTTCCCGCGGCGCGTAGAGAAACACCCGCAGCGTGTCTTGGCGGTTCCTGAGAAAATGCTGCGATCCCCTTCCCACGATGACCGTGTTTCCTGTTTTGGCCGCGTGCTGAACGACACGTTCCGTAATCTTCAAAATGCTTTCGCTGTCGACTACATTGAGCTTGTGCGCATTCAGGCTTCCTTCATAACTCCCGCGCAAAAAGGATTTGAAGAGCCGGTAGTAAAGCGGATCGGTACGCTCCTCACGAACTTCGACGACGGCTTTGGGACAATTGGCCAGCCTGGCGATCTCCTCCGTGAGCAGCTGATCCCACAGCTTCCAGCCCAGCTGCGCCGCAAGCAGTTGAGCGATTTCGCCGCCGCCGCTTCCGTATTCCCGTTCGATCGTGAGTATTCTAATCATCCAGTTCCTCGGGCCCGCTCACAGCCATTTACGATCCTACTGCAAATGAATTCATTTCGCTCATTCCGCGATCACTCGTCCGCCACCGCCGGGGTCATTCTTCTTGAGAACAAAAGCCAGGCAAAACATGATCGCCGAGCCCACACAAAGAACCATGAAGGTATCGATGTATGCCAGGCTGGCTGCCTGCGCCTGCAGGCCTTGGTAAATGGTGGCAACCGCCCGCGTGTACGCTTCGTGCGCGCCAATTCCGGAGTGAGCTAAGCGCTGGGCAAGGCCGTTTGCCGAATTCTGGAAATTGGGATTGTCGGGCCGGGCGTACCCGACCAGCCGCGCCTGATGGAATTGCGAGCGGCGCGCAATCAACGTGGTCACCATGGAGGTTCCCACGCTGCTTCCCATATTGCGCATAAAGTTGACGATCCCGGCGACCGCATTGTTCTTCTCCGGCGAAACCCCGATGTAAGCGACTAGCGTAATCGGCACGAACAGGAACCCCAAGCCGATTACCTGAGTGATTCGTAACAAAGTGGCGGCTTTGAAGCTTATCTGTAAGTCAATTCGCTGCGTGGAATAATACATGGCGATGGACAACGCCAACCAGCCAAAGGCAATCAGGTATCGCGCTTGAAACTTTGTTGTCAGTTTGCCCATGATGGGCATCTCAAAAAGCAAAACAAGGCCTCCCGCTGAAAGCGCAAAACCAGCCAGCTCCGAGGTGTACCCCACGAGCGTTTGGAGGAATTGCGGCATGAGGACCAGGCTGCTGAACAACATGATTCCCAGGGTGAACATCATCAAATTGGAGCTGGCGAAATTGAAACTCTTGAACATGCGGACATCGATGATGGGCGTCTTTTGAAACCATTCCCAAATGACCAGCGCGAGTAAGCAGACGGTGGCGACGACTATGAGAGTCGTGATGAAATGCGAGCCAAACCAATCATCTTCCTGACCCTTATCGAGCAAAATCTGCAACGCGCCAATGCCTAGAGTCAGAAGAGCGATGCCAATATAGTCCAACTTAACCCCAGCTGCCTTGAGCCGGCTTAAATACGGCGGATCCTCGACGAAGCGCCGGACCAGAAACCAGGTCGCAAGTCCGACCGGAATGTTGATGAAGAAAATCCACCGCCAGGAATAGTTGAAAGTGATCCACCCGCCAAGGGTTGGGCCGATCGTGGGCGCCATGATGGCCGTAATTCCATACAGCGCAAACGCCAAGCCTCGCTGTTGCGGCGGGAACGTGTCCGCGAGAATGGCCTGAGCCATCGGCTGCAGCCCGCCGCC
>Ga0210398_10002389_pt1 | contig 18377 bp, 13 predicted proteins | sample IncBWC4OmetaG_FD_161047 | JGI IMG/M metagenome (GOLD analysis project Ga0210398, IMG submission 161047) | Forest soil microbial communities from Barre Woods Harvard Forest LTER site, Petersham, Massachusetts, United States - Inc-BW-C-4-O | ecosystem: Environmental > Terrestrial > Soil >... | reverse complement strand
AAGCATACGGCATCCGGGGCGAGTACCGTTCGAAGCCCTTGCTCACGCATTCTCATGGCGATTACAAAGTCGCTGATGAGATGTGGATGAATGTGGCGATAGGCGCTTCTGCGGGCCGCATAGAGGCAGCCGCTGACGCCGACCAGTGAGCCCGGCAGACTCTCCCCAGCGCGCAGTCGCACCTTGTAATCCCAGTAAGCCCGGCCCTCGGAACCGGTCAAGTTCTCGGTATCGGTAACGTAAGCCAAGCGGCCAGCGACGCATCCGACCGCCGCGTCGGCAAAGTTCTCGACAAGGCGTCGCACGGCTTCGGTGTCAAGGCGAGTCGTGGCGTCCGTAAAGATCAGGACTTCACCCCTGGCTGAGGATGCGGCTGCATTTTGGCATGCCGTCTTTACTTGCCGGCCTTCGACACGCAGGACCCGCGCTAGCAAACGGTCATAACTTGAAGCGATTGCCTCGGTTGAGTCTGAAGACGCGTCTGATACGACGATTACGTCCACAAGCTCCCGCGGATAGTTGAGCTCTGCGAGATTATCGAGCTTTGCTCGAATGCATTTTTCTTCGTTGTAGACGATCACAATAATTGTGACGGTAGGAAGTGCATCGCCTCGGCGCACAGGTATTCCGTACCGGGCCGCGAAAGCGGTCACGAGAGCCGGGTAAAGCACGTACACATACGTTAGGAGCAGGCAGCACGACCAGAACAGTATGACCACGAATACCATTCGCTCTTTCTCTGGTCGCCCGCTGAGTAGTTTCTGCTTCGCACAATAAAGTGGCTTTTTACTATATCATGGTAGACGAAGTCCGTAGGGCCAGACGAGCATAGGCCGCCGTCTTTGACATCTCGCCTGGACTCAAGGTTGACGCGTACGGCATGTCGATACAGAAACGGCGGTCGGCGATGAGTGCACTTTGGCTGGCGCGGTGGCGCAGCGGGCAAGGGTCCGGGTGTCGATGGGATGGAAATGGTCGGTTCCCGTTCCATCCGCAAGCTCACATACCGAAAGAGTCTGAGAGAACGACCTCCATCTTCTTTGCGACAGCGCCCCACGTGAAGTCCGTCTCCAACCTCCGGCGGCCAGCGCTGCCCATGGCCTCCGCATCTTTGGGGTTTCTGGCCAGTTCAAGCATCGCTTCAGCTAAGGAACTGACATCTTCCGCGGTCACGATTAGGCCGGTCTTGCGATGTTGCACGATCTCCGGCATCGCGCAACGGTCGGTAGCGATGCACGGTAAGCCGAACGCCATGCCCTCGAGCAGGGAGATTCCAAACGGCTCGTAGACCGACGGCAACACCACGGCCGTCGCGGAGCGAAATAACTCATTGAGTTGTGCGACATGCTCCGGCTCGGCATGCGACAGGAAGCCAAGACACCTCACACCCTCTTGATCCAGCTTAAGAGATGGTCCGACGATTACGAGTTCTGCGTGAGGGACGTGCCTTCGGACCTCGGCAAATGCCTTGAGGAGAAATGGACCGCCCTTCCTCTCAAAGTCTTTGCCGACGAATAGGAATTTGGCAAGAGAGAAGTCCCGGTCGGAGAGGCGCGGGAGTGCGCCCGTGTTGATCCCCGCGCCGACTACATTGAGCTTCTTGGCAGGGACCCCAAAATCCGTAATGAATGATGAGGCAAGCCAAGAACTCATCACGAAGATTCCGCGAAGCTTTGCATAAACATCGTTCTCCCAGCGAAGATGGTCGCGCTGCTGCGTTTCGCTCAGCAGGCCACGACCGTAGTATCGGTATCCCATGGCAGCGTTCGCGTCGTGATAGCTGAAGCACGGCAGCGCGGTGACCGACCCGGCGGAGAACCAGGCACCCACTTGCATGACCCCGGTAATGTCGCGAGCGCGCTCGATTTCAACACGCGCGATATCCGTGAGAGCCCGAAAGCGCGGCACGCACGCGCGATATCGCCCCTTCCAACGCTCCAGCGGCCATGACAGCACGCGGAGCATTTCGACCCGCTCCCGAGTTCGGTGCAGCTGGACGTTTGTAGCATCCGCGAGGAGTCCCTCGTCGCGCAACGCGCCGAAGAAGTTGGCCGATGATCCGGACCAACTCCTCGGGTGAAATGGCGGCTCGGGTATTAGTCCCAGTAAACGCATGGTCGTGCCTCGGAACGACTCGCCGCAGGAAACCCAGCGGGAGCGTAACTTAAGTATCAACTCTAACGCCGCATTGCACCACTTTATTCGTTTGATCGCCTGAGTAAAACCGACCAAGCCACATCGAGATAGCCATGCCGAATTGCCCATGCGAGGATGATCGATCGAGTGCTCATCCGCGGTGTTTGTACCTAGATACGCACGTCGGCAACGCGCTCCCCACACGTCCGCGCTCGATAAGCGCCGCCTTCCGTTCCCGAGCAGGATGCGCTGCGGGACACCGCCCGCCGGAGCCGCCGGATACCGCCTCACCGTCACCCTCAAGATGCCGGGTTTCGGTCGATCGCTCCGATCAGCAGAGCAGTCGTCTCGGTACCTTGTATCTCCATGGCCTGCGTTTGGATCAGCATCGGCGGTTTCCGGCGCGCCTGCGCGGTCGGTAATGAGCAGAGAATGTCTATATTCACATGCGAAGCGTTCGCATGATGCGGCCCGAAAGAGGGGGGAGTCCGAAGAAATTTCCTCCGGCCTATTTAACCCGCATAACCCAAAAACCGGGCCGCGTGGCCGAATGTGACTTGCGTCGCAGACCGGTGGGCCAAACCACCGATTGCGGATGTTGACCGCGGTTGCACCGCGGGCTACCTACCTGGCGCGGATCAGCGACAATTGAATGGCTTCAAGGAAGCCGGATAGGATCACCCGCTAATAGCGATTATGTCACTGCTCATGGCGATTATGTCAACGGTAGTGGCATGCGTTTAATTGGTGTACGTTGGGGGAAATATGACTGATCAAAGCCGCTCGAAATTAGGTGCCTACAAATCCAATTATGCGGGCATTTCCCGGCGCGACGTTCTGCGTGCAGGCACCACCATAATCCCGGCCAGCATCATCCTCCCGGCGTGGCTGACCGCGAACGCTCAGACGGCACCCACGACCTTCGACTACTATATCGGCCCACGGGCAGGCATCGACACGAATCCAGATGGTGTCGCGGCCGGAGTCGATACGAACGCGGGCACGCTCGCTGCTCCGTTTGCGATCACCTCCTTGCGCACCAACAATGCCAATTTCTCGAAGTTCAACGGGACCGGGAAACGCATAGGAATTCTTCCAGGCACCTATGATCTTTCCGCCCTATCAATAGCAGATCCTGTGATCGGCGCAATTCAAATGCCAGGGGGCAATTCAACGAACGTCAATTATCTGGCAAGCGCAAATGCTTCCGGTATGTATTCTCCACGCACCGCGACGCTCGATATCAAAGGCGCAAGCGGGAAGTACGGCGGGGTTAACAACAATGAAGGAGTCTTACTCGCGCACACTTGCGAGTATGGGGTCGGCTCTGGCAGCAATGGGCTACCAGGAGTAGTTGTCAACTACGCGCAAGGCTATCTCACAATCGATGGATTGCGCTTTACGGGATTCGAATATAAGGGTGTACGCATCGGCGGTGCATCGGCCGTTGATGGCCCAACGATCACGAATCCCGTTGTCGTGCAGAACTGTGAATTTTTCGGGGGCGGATTTAACTCGGGCGATGAGCTAGATAACTGTGCCGCGCTCTGGCTCGACGGCAGCACAAATTGCGTCACTGCGACCAACAATTATTTTCACGATTCTGCCGCCCCAGCAGCTAATAACGGTGGTCATTTTAATGCCATCATCGTGTGGGGCGCTGGAGCGCTCTGTAAGGGCACTACGATCACGTATAACACCTGTGTGAATGCGGGCAACATCTTTGGCAAGGAGGGCGGCATTTCGGGGACCATTGTTCGAAATAATTATGTTGATATATCGAATGAAACTGCAGGCGGAGCCAGCGGCATTCAGGATTTCACCGGTAATTTCGCGGGGGGTGCCAACGTGGGCTCGCTAACCGGGACCACCTATATTCAAAACAATATCGTGGTTGCAGTCGGCGGTAGTGCTGGAACTCTAGACACACTTGGGGGGCTTTCTACCCTTCAGGTAAGCCCGGTCACAGTTGGATGGATGACGCCGGCCGTCATCAGCAACAATACGGTCATATGTACATCGGGCAGTGGTGCCACCCTCGCCGTGGCGCAGTGTGATGCTGGAACTATCGCTGTGGGAGCGATCCAATACTGGAATAACATCTACGCACATCCGGGTGGCTCGGGCGGTGCTAACGAACCTTTCAACTATTTGGCGAATCCTGCTGCGCTCGCAGTCTTTGATTACAATTTGAATCCGAGTTCTGGCACTATCCAATGGCTTGTGTCTGGAAACTCATCGCTTGGAGGCGGCAAAACCTACACGAGTTATTCAGCATTTGCCGCTGCCATTGCAGCAGGCGGAGGTATTAGCGGCGCAGAAGCACACAGCATTTTAGGCGCGCCCACCTTCACGAATACCGGTACCTATGCCGCGAAGTACCAACTCGCGGCCGGATCGGTTGGCAAAGGAGCTGGCAGCACGAACGGCAGGTCGTCTGGCTCCGCGACCGACATGGGTGCGTGGGGCAACGGGGCAACGCAAATTGGCTGCAATTTCGCGGCCCCAGCCGGAACCGCGGTTCCAAACGCACCAGCGCTGACGGTCAGTTGATGTCCGCAGACCAATAGCGCGAGCGCGCCACACGTGGTGCGCTCGCGCCTGGCGTACCGGGATAATGAGCGGCAGCTCTCCGGACACCCTGTTCAGTCGCGTTTCCCCGGCTTCCAACTGCACGACCGAAGTGTATGCCCCTCCACAAGGTTAAACTTCACCGGCGGTTGTCGCCAAGGTAACATTCATCAGCGCGCTCGCCTCCTTGACCGCAATTTAGGTTGCCGCCCAAGTCTCTCCCTTTTGGTCCACTCGGTGCGGAGGAAGCGCCCCAGAAATTGCTTTTTTGGGCTCTCCTACCTGATCCGCGTGTTCGAGCCGAAAGATCATGACCGCTTCAATATGCTGGCCGCCCAAATCGGGCGACCGGTCCGCCAATAAAGTTCTCTCTCCGATGATTAATCCGCTGCCTGTGAGCGCAACTCCGACAAGGAAAGACCCATAGGCGCAGTTTAAGATACAGTTACCTGAATTGATTGACGACAACAGAAGCAAACCGCAACCCTCGGGAGACAGAATGTCTTTGACATTAATCAAGGCGGTGTACCGAAGAGCCTGTCCGGAAGCGGTTCGCCAGCGGCTATTCCGAATTAGAGAAGGTGTGCAGCGGTTGACAGAAAAGGTGAAGCTCTCGCCTATTCGTGTAGATGCCTGCCTCCTAGGCGGCGACAATGGTGTATCGGCAGCGCGCTTCGCTCGGATTGTCGGCGATATGCGCCGTGCCTCGCGCCCCATCTCCGATTGGCCACATGTGAAGCTGCTGCGCGAATTCGACCGAATTGGTGAGGCAATTTGGGAGCGAAAGACCTTTGAGCAAACAGAATATTTTAAAAACGCAGCCTTGAACATTGACATATTCGGCACATACCACAGCGCTGTCGCTCCAGATCAGATTCACTGGGGTGCACGACGTTTTGTCCACGTCTATCGTGGCTTGGGCGAGATGCTTCCTTTGCAAGAGGGCGAGACATATGAGAGGGATTCGAAGGAAATCGCCGTCCATCCGGTGAAATATTCTGCTTGTTACCAGGTACAAGAAGGCCACCACAGGCTGGCGATAGCTTTCATGAGGGGCGTTCGCGAAGTGAGGGCACTCATCAGACAACCTCCCGTCATGACACCGGTTCAGGAACTTTTGCTCGATGTGTTGTGGCTACAAGGGCGCCGCGAATTATATCAGCCGATCGATTCACCAGAAGTTGCGGATTGGGTGTTGGTGAGACGCTGCTCAGACAGATTTGCTAAGATGACAAAGTTTCTTCGCGACGAAGGCTTAATGCCCTCCGCGCCCGGCAGTTACCTCGACGTGGCCAGCAGTTATGGTTGGTTTGTGTCTGAGATGGGAAAAGTTGGATTTCGGGCGGCGGGGGTGGAGCGCGATCCGATCGCAATCTCGGTAGGAAGAGAGATGTACGGTCTGAGAGACGAGCAAGTATTTCGCTCCGATGTCATCACATTTCTGCGCACGCTCCAAGACAGATATGAGGTCACATCGTGCTTTAGCCTCGTTCACCATTATCTATTGAATCACCTAACCACCAGTCCCGAGGAATTGCTTCACTTGCTAGATTCTGCCACTCGTCACGTGCTGTTTTTCGACATGGGGCAGAACCATGAATATCCAGGTAGCAGGCTTGAGGGCTGGGACGCGGACCACATTCACCGGTGGCTAGAAGCGAATTCGACGTTTGCTCGGATCGTTCGACTCGGCCCTGATGAGGATGCTGTTCCACCTAATGAGCACAATTTTGGTCGAATGCTGTTCGCATGTCTGCGCTAGAGAGAACGACCTGAACCCGAGCTAACGGATGGGCTTCCAGGTCACCATCCGCTCGCCGCGGACGTAACGCAGAATCGCGATCAGCGCAGCCAAGTTCGTTAGGAGAAAGTAATAGGGTTTTCCGAATATTCCCAATTCCTGGCGTCTTCCCTGCAGCACGAATCCAATTCCTCCCGCGGCGAGCACGGCCGACTGCCCAAGCAACAAGATAAGATAAAGGGGATACGGCGCTTCGCGAACGAGAAGCACGTTGGACGCGTAGGCGCCCATCCAGAGAAGCGGTGAAGCATAGCGAAGTACCTTGTGTGACCATAGCTGCCATGCGAACACTCCGAATTTGACCGGATTGAGAAAGCGGCGTTCCCGAACGAGCGCGTTGAGGCTACGGATCGCCACGCGCACGCGCATAGAAAGCTCCAGGCTGCCCCTATCCAACGTGGCTTCGAAACAAGCGGCGTCCGGAGCCAGCACAGTGCGTAAACGCTGTTCACGCATCTTCATAGCGATGACGAAGTCACTGATGAGGGCCGGGTCAATCGGGCGGTACGCGCTTTTGCGCACCGCGTACAGGCATCCGCTCACGCCAATCAATGACCCGAGTGCGCTCTCCGCAGCGCGAAGCCGTAATTCGTAGCTCCAATACGTTCGACCGCCGCGCCCCGTCAGACTATCCGAATCGCTAATATATGCCAGGCAGCCGGCTACGCACCCCACCCTCGGGTCCGCAAAGCCCCCCACCAAGTGTTTCAGCGCATCCGGATCCACGCGGGTCGTCGCATCCGTGAACATAACGATCTCGCCCGACGCAGCGCCGGCGGCGGCGTTCTGGCACGCGGTCTTTCCAAGTCGCCCTTCAACACGCAGTACCCGTACGCGGCGTGGATCATATGTTGCCGCGATTTGCTCGGTCGCATCGGACGATGCATCCGATGCAACTAGGACGTCAACGTGCTCCGACGGGTAGTTGAGCTCGGCAAGATTATCCAACTTTGCTCGAATGGATGCCTCTTCGTTATAGGCAGTAACGACTACCGTGACCGTGGGCTGCCGGTCATCGCAGACAACAACCCTGCCGAAACAAGCCGCCAACACTCTGATCAACACCGGATAGAGAACGTATACGTACAGCAGAATGCTGCAGCACATCCAGAACGCGAAGCGGATCAATGGAACCATGGATATTTTCTGGTCTCAATTAGCGGACAATCTAACCGATAATCATCGCCTGATGATGCGCGCTAATTCTCGCAATCCGCAAATCTCGGCCTCGAAGCTGATGTCGCTGACCGCCTCGCTATCCAAGTAGCGTCTCAACTGCAAGATGTCCGTCTTCCTTCCGTTAAAGCCGGGCTCGCAAGTCGTGGCCGACGCAATCGCCAGTCGTGGCAGCCACTCAAGATGCCGCGGACTATACTCGCCGCTCGGATAACAAAGGTGACTCTTTTCAACGCCGAGGATCTCGGCGAGAGCACGTCGGTTGCGCACGATTTCATCTTGCGTCTGCTCGAAACTCCCTGCAGGAAGGCGGTGAGTGTGCGTGTGAAGCTCGATGTCGAACCCCCGGCGGTGCATTGCTTCGATTTCGCCCCGATGCATCAACTGGAACCTGCCGCCCCCAAGAATCTGGCCCAAATCAAATCCGAGAGCTGCCGAGATGGGCACGAGTAGTCGCTGCCTGTCGCTCAAAGCTGGAAATACACGTTCCACCGCCGCGACAATCGAGCGTTGAACGGCGCTGGGGCCCTGTTCGAGACCGTACGAACCATCGATTTCCGGATGGAGTCCCTCGAGCCTCAATGTACTCCGCGATGTTCGGCAAAGCATGTAATACAGCGCCACGTTGAAAACCTCGGTACCCGCCTCCAAGTGCTCCGTCGTGACGTATATGCATGCGGGAAAGTGTAATGCTTCGAGAACAGGGGCGGCGACGCTGAGGTTGGAAGCCCAGCCGTCATCGAATGTGATGACGGTCTCAGCATTGGACATTTTGCCTGTTTTGAGCCCGTTTAACGCTTCATCGAGCGCAATGACTGGAATGCGGCGCCTTTTGAGGATTTGCATACGGCGCACGAATGTCTCCCTACGCATGAATACGTGGGGCATCACTTCATGCTCATCCATGATGGAGAATCCGTGATAGCAGAGGATTCGCAGACGCCTTCGCGTTAGAAACCGAGCCAGGGCAAACACGCCTAGAAAACGAGCGCTGTACAGCGCTGCCGATCTAAAGCGGTTCTTGAATTTATCGCTGAGTCTCATGCCGCTGCACGACGTCTTCGATTGTCGCGTTTAGCCGCTCCCCGAGCTGCCGAAATGAGTAATGTTTCTCGACCAGCTGGCGGGCCGCGGTCCCGATGTCGACTCGCTCGCGCTCATTCGCGAATAGACGAGACATTTGGCTGACGAATTCTTCCGGCGTGCTGGCGAGCACCACGTCTCGTCCGGCGGTTACGTCGATTCCTTCGCAGGCAATTGGATGCGCTACCACGCATTTCTTCATCGCGAACGCATCGAGAATCTTCAGCTTCGTGCCGCCGCCGTCTCGGATAGGGCAAACAAAGACCGCCGCCGAGTCGATCAGAGGGCGTACGTCCGGGAGGTACCCGTGTACCGTGACCCCCGGCAGCGAACGCGCGAGCCGTATCAAGTCTTCGGGCGGGTTACTGCCCCCTATGTCCATGGTCGCGTCCGGCACGCGCGCCCTGAGTTGAGGCCAAATTTCGCGGAGAAAAAACTGCATCGCATCGATGTTCGGGTACCAATTCATCGTGCCGACGAAGACCGCGGAGTTCGGTCGGGTGCGGGCATGCTCAGCATTGAAGAAGTCGCAGTCGACGCCGTTCGGAATCGTCACGACCGACGCGCCTTTGACGATCCGGCGAAGTCGCTCCGTATCGAGTTCGGAACATGTGATATGCGCGGCGTACGCCGGGGCGATCCGCCGCTCGAACGCCTCGAGTCGGCGCGCTTCAAGTCGAAAGTAAGCACGGGCAGCGGTGTTCATCGCGTTGTCCGCGCGACGCATCATCATATGCGATTCAATGTTGTGATGGGTCAGTATTGCGGGAACGCGGGTGGCCAAATCTCGATATGGCGCAAGACCAATCGTATCAAAGTGCACGAGAGCATATCTGTTGCGCAGCATTTCCTCCGCAATGGCGCGCCGGGCGGAAGCGCTTAGCAGCCATGTGGCCGTGTATGTTTTGCCGGTCAGCAGCGCGTTGAGTGCCGTGATGTGCTTGCCCAATCGTAGCCTCATGCGATCGATTGGAAGGAACGTAACCCGGCGGCAGATGCTGCCGAGCGCGCGTCTCGACTCTTCGATGCCTTCCTCCACGGTCGGGAAGTGCGTCCTTATCCACGGCTCCTGGATGAACGAAATCAGGTCCACTTCGTGGCGACGCCCAACTTCGCGCAACAAATTATAAGTACGTGACAAGAACCCGGCTTTGGGCGGATACGGAATGGCGTGCGTTAGCCATAAGAGATTCATCTGGCCGGGCTCCTCGGATCGAAATGCGAAGCGCGGCAGTACCGCGATTAAGGCGTTCCCGTATACTCTGGTCCCTTCGATTAGGATAGCAAATGCCGGCATCGGGTACGGGGCTGAAGAGGCGCCTAAGGCCGTCGGAGCGGTCGCCATAGAGTACTACCTCTGCGCTCGCGTAGCCCCGATCCGATGGTTGGGGCGAATCGTTCCACAATAAGGTAAAAGGCGGCTGCGCGGATGTGTGGGATTGCAGGTGTATTCGCTCCGGGACGCCGCCTCGGCGTCGACGCGCTCAACGTGATGCTTTCCTCCATGGCTCATCGCGGGCCGGACGATTTGGGTACGCAGGCGCTTGCCAGCGCGCAGCTGTTGTTCGGCCACGTGCGTCTCTCGATCCTCGATCTCTCGCCCCTAGGTCACCAGCCCATGACTCTTGCCGACCGCAAAGTCTGGATCGTTTACAACGGCGAGGTATATAACTTTCGCGAGATCCGCGCGGAACTGGAGACGCACGGCTGGCGTTTCCGCAGCGATTCGGATACCGAGGTCGTCCTGACGGCGTACTGCCAATGGGGGCTCGATGCAATCAAGCGCTTCCGCGGCATGTTCGCCTTCGCACTGTGGGACGAGGCCAAGGGCGAGTTGCACTTGTGCCGGGATCGCTTTGGCGTCAAGCCGCTGTACTACTCGATGCGAAACGGCACGCTTGCGTTCGCATCTGAGCTGAAGGCGCTTAATCTGGCGGGCCATACTGACCGAGGAATCGATCCCATATCAGTCTTGGAATATCTGCAGTACGGCTACGTCTCCGCTCCGCGTAGCATTTTTGCCGACGTGAAGACCGTCCGACCCGGCACGATATGCTCGATCGACAGATCGCTTCGCTTGCGGGAACGCGAATACTGGAGCGCGGGAGAATTGTTCGACGGGCAGGCTGCCGAGGCGCTCAGGCAGGAGCTGCGGGCGTTGCCCGAGGAAGAGTTGCTCGATCGCGTAGAAGGCTCCTTGCAGAAGGCTTTCGAGTACCGCATGATCGCCGATGTCCCCGTCGGTGTCTTCCTTAGCGGCGGAATCGACTCCTCATTGGTAGCGGCACTGCTGGCCCGACGATCGGGACTGCGCTTGCGGACGTTCACAATCGGCTTTGGAGCCTCGGAGTTCGACGAAACCCGCTACGCGCGAACCGTAGCGGAAAACTTGGGGACGGAGCACGTCGAATACATCGTATCTCACCAAGCGGCGCTCGATCTGGTCGCGGAGATTCCGAGCATTACCGACGAGCCGATCGGCGACAGTTCACTGATTCCGACGCTGATGGTATCGCGCCTGGCACGGCAGCACGTGAAAGTTGCGTTATCCGCCGATGGAGCCGATGAGCTATTCGGAGGTTACGCGCGCTATGCATATTGTGGAGATTTCCTCGACCGTTCGTCCCTGATGAAGGCGCTGTATCGCCTGTCAGCGAACATCATCGAACAACTGCCGCCGGCGCTGATCAGCTCGGCGTATTCCATCTCGCGCGCAGGCGGACCGAAGTTTGCGGCAATCAACGACAAGTTGCGCAAATTCGTGCGCATGACGCGCGCGCACGAGCCCTTTGGCGCGTATGAGGCTGCCATCTCCGAGTGGTCCGCCGAGAGTGCATCACGCCTCCTGGCGCGACGGCCGCAGGACCCGACGAGTGCATGTGCTGCATTCGATGCTGTCGTCGGTACAGGCGTGCGCGACCAATTCATGCACTTCGACATGACACGGTATATGCCTGGCGATCTTCTCACCAAGGTCGACCGCGCATCGATGTTCGTCTCGCTTGAGGCTCGGGAGCCGTTCCTCGATCACGAGGCGGCAAGACTTGCAGCGGCGTTACCCCTTTCGTGGAAAATCCGGCAGCGACAGAACAAATACGTTTTAAGGAGGCTGTTACAGCGCCATCTTCCCTCCTCGCTGTTCGATAGGCCAAAGCAGGGCTTCTCTGCGCCGATCGCGGAATGGTTGCGCGGGCCGTTGCGAGAGATGCTCATGCAGGAACTGGCGCCTGCGCGCGTGCGCGCGGTTGGAATTCTCGACGCCGTCGCGGTTCAGCATGCGGCTACCGAGTTTCTCGCGCCCCGGAACCGCAGCGTCTCGCCCGCCGGCGCGTGGATACTTCTCCAATTCCAGCAATGGGCCGGCCGCTGGCTGCGCGGCCAGGCCGGCATCGCGGACCGGCGAATGGAAGTGCGGGCGGACTCTCCCTCAGCATGATCTGGCCGAGCGCCGCGGCCGGCAGGCATTGTCCGGAACTAATCCCCGGATGGCGCCCGTGCGAACTACCGGTAAACTAGTCCACGGGAATAGTGTATCAAGTGTGACTACCGACTCCGCATGACCAAGAACGTAGTTCTGCTAGGCGACAAAACCCTGAGCCTGCTTGCGCGGAACCTCAATTCGCAGCTCCGTGAGGCCGGTTCGACCTGGAATGCGGCCGACGCGGGTTACGATAGCTGGTTGGTTGCGCCGCTCGACCCTCATGGCATGCTGTTCGCGTCGGACACGGCGGCGTGGGCATTCGTGCTTTCGCCTCGAGTGCTCGAAAACGTGCCGGACATCGCCATCCGGCTCGATGCAACGCTGGAACGTCTGGGGAACTTCAAGACTCCGCCAACCGTGCTTTTCTCGACGTTCTTCGCCGACCCTGTGGCTGCGATGCCGCTGTCCAGTAATTTTGAGAGGCACGCCCTGGCGGGAAAACTGAATGAGCGTCTTCGCGAGTTCCGCGAAGGTCATCCGTGGTTTTACGTGGTAGACCACCTGAGCTTGGTCCTGCAACACGGAGTCGATGCCCTATACGACGCTCGGTACGAAGCGACCGCACAGCTGTACTTCTCGCCCGATGGAAGCCGCCTGTTGAGCGGCCTTTGGTTCCGCGTCTTGCGTTCTCTGGAACGTCCGCAGAAGAAGGTCTGCGCCGTCGACTTGGATAACACCCTGTGGGGTGGAATCCTCGGAGAAGATGGGCCGGACGGACTGCAAATGGCGGACTCCGGAATCGGCTCGGCGTATCGACGATTTCAACGCAGTCTTCTCGATCTGCGGCGCAATGGAATACTGTTGACCGCCTGTTCGAAGAACAATCCGAAAGAAGCCATGGCGGTCCTGGAAACTCACCCGGACTGTCTGCTCAAGCCAAACGATTTTGCGCACATTGAGCTCGGCTGGGGCTTGAAATCGGAAGCGATTGCCAGAACTGCCCAGAAACTAGGCCTGGGACTGGACTCCTTCGTATTCATCGACGATTCACCCGTAGAGCGCGAAGAGGTGTCCCGGGCTTTGCCGTTGGTTGATGTGCTGGACTCTTCAGGCGATCCCCTGCGACTCGTCAGCATGCTGAATGAATATGCGGGATTCGATAGCTTGCGGCAGACTGACGAGGACCGAAAGCGCGCCGATTCCTACCGCCATGAGGCGCAGCGCAGCGAGGCAAAGGCGAGCGCAACATCGGCCGAGGATTTCTACCGTTCTCTTGGACTGCAGCTTGACATTTTTTCGGCGCGGGGCGAACAGTCGGGACGGCTTCACCAGCTACTGATGAAGACGAACCAGTTCAATTTGACCACGGAGCGCATTTCCGTCGAAGAATTCCGCAAGTTACTCGACGATCCCAACCATCTGGTGGTCGGGCTTCGGGTTTCGGATCGCTTCGGCGATAGTGGAATAACCGGACTGGCAATCGTGGACAAGCGACGTCCCGAGGTGTGGAGAGTGCGCAACTTTTTGCTCAGCTGCAGGGTGCTGGGGCGCACGGTAGAAGGCGCTTTTCTTTCCTGGCTCATCGGACGCGCTTCCCAGTCTCGGGCAGGCACGGTTGAGCTTCACTTTGTGGCGACGGGTCGAAACGAGGTTGCATATGGCTTTCTCGAGGCCTCCGGGGGCATGCGCTCCGACGCGGGAGATATCTGGACTTTCGACGTCAATCGGCCTGAAATGCTGCCTCCACACTTCGTGCAGATCGACGATGATCAGGTGGGCTGAATGCGGCAAACTGCGATGAAGGATTGTCGATGATCGTTGACCCAGGGAAGTTTCGCGACTGCGTGATGAAGGCCCTGAAGCTGCGCGCGGAGGATTACCGACCTAATCTGCGGATTGGCGACGTAGATCAGTGGGATTCCGTCGCACACTTGGATCTCATGTCGGAGATAGAACGGGAGTTTGGAGTTCGATTCGATCTTGACCAGATGACGGCGCTCACTTCGCTTCCCGAGTTGGTAGATTGGCTGGAAAAAGCAAAATGACCGCGGGCATCTCGTGGCCTGGCGGTAAGCAATTTGCATTTTCGGTGTTTGACGACACCGATCTGTCTGCGCCGGGAAATTTCGAAGCTGTCTATGATCTTCTGGCGTCACTTGGAATGCGAACTACCAAGTCGGTCTGGCCCGCTACCGGCAGCGACCTGCAGCCGCGCAGTGCCCACGGGTCGACCTGCGACGACCCCGAGTATCTGCGGACGGTGCTACAACTTCAGCAGGCAGGATTTGAGATCGGGTATCACAACTCCTACTTCGAGGGTCTGCCGCGGGATCTCATACAGGAGGCGCTCGAGCGGTTCAACGCGCTCTTCGGCGCCTATCCGATGAGCATGGCCAATCATGCGGAGTCGAGCGAAGGCATCTATTGGGGCTACGACCGGCTTTCGGGTGTGGTCAAGGCGCTTTATCGCCTTATGCTTCGCCGTTTCGGCGCCAATCCACATCAGGGACACCTCGTCGACTCGCCCCACTTCTGGGGCGACCTTTGTCAACAGCACATTCGTTACGTCCGGAACTTTGTCTTCGGCGAAATTAATACATTGGCGGTCTGCCCGGAGATGCCATACCACGATCCTCGCCGCCCATTCGTTCAGGCCTGGTTCGCCGCATCCAACGGGCAAGTACTCTCGAGCTGCATCGATCTCCTGGCGGAGCGTAATCAAGACCGACTTGAGGACTCTGGCGGCGCCTGCATCGTCTACACGCACTTCGGCTCCGGCTTCCAGCACGACCACAAAGTGGACGCGCGATTTGCACGGCTCCTACGGCGCATCGCCGGCAAGAACGGGTGGTTCGTGCCGGTGTCGACCTTGCTGGACCACATACGCTCGCAGCGCGGCCTGCGGACACTGAGTGACGCGGAGCGCCATCGTTTGGAATGGCGCTGGTTTGTCCATAAGCTCGTCGCAGGCCGTACTTAATGGCGGTTTCGATCCGCGAATTGTGCGCTGTCGACTCCGACGCGGTCCGGCAATTCAACGCACGGCTTGCGAGCGCCGGGGTAAGCTTCAGCTTTCCCGCCGCGCCCTCCGAATTGATGCATTCGGAACTAGCAGGCGATGCGCGCTACCAAACCGCCTACGTACTGACCGACGGTTCGGCAGTGCGCGGTGGTTATATATTGAAACAAGAGCGCATCTTCGCCGGCGGGGAGTGGGTCTCTGCCGGCAATTATCAATTACCGTTGTCAGAGGGGATCATTGACCGCAAGTACGCCATGGTCGGCCTTCAACTCATCAAAGATGCGCTGGCGAGACAGTCGCGACTGTACAGCCTCGGCATGGGCGGCACCGCGCGGCCGCTGCCGCAGTTGTTGAGCCGGCTCGGGTGGGCGGTGTCGGAGGTACCGTTCCTCTTTCGCATCGAACATCCAGGCGCCTTCACCCGGGAGATTCGCTGGCTGCGCCAGCGTACCCGGTTTCGGCTTCTGCTCGACACCGCATACCGAACGGGAATGCTGGCCGGGATGGTGGGTCTCGCGCGTATGCGCCGGCTGGCCTTTGGCCCCCGGGTGCCAGCAACCGTCTCGATCGATCAGGTGCAGGAGCTACCGTCGGACATCGATGAGATATTCTCGAGGCTGCGGGGCGACTATGGGCTGCTGTGCGATCGGACGGCCGCCGCCATGCGTAAGAAGCTGCCACCCCGGGATCCGAAGCTCGTGCGCCTGGTCCTTTCCAGGTCCGGCAAGCTGGATGGATGGATTGTGCTCAGCCTGTCTCGCCTCAGCAATCATACCCAGTTTGGGAACATGACTCTGGGATGCATTGTTGACGGGATGGCAGCCGCAGAGGACGTCAACTTTCTGGTCGCTGATGCCTGCCGGCGACTCGAAGCGGGAGGCTGCGATCTGCTCGTCAGCAATCAGTCACATCCGGCATGGATCTACGCGCTCCGGCGCCAGGGATTTCTCCGGGGTCCGTCAAACTTTGTTCTTGCGCTATCGCCCCCTCTGGCCGCCGCTCGCGCGGCGGCAGCATGCGCGCACTTCAATCGCGCCGATGGCGACGGCCCCATTAACCTCTGAGCAATCCTGAGCGACAGCGTAGACGGGCACACGCGGATGCTCAGGGCCGTGCAGGTTGGGCACACAGTGCGAGCTCATCGCGGCGACGCCTCGGGCACCATGCTCTCAATCTCGGATCCCTTTCCGAACCGTCGGACCACCTTGATGCTTCGATCCCGCGTCAACTGAAACAGGGAGCCATGATTTTCTCCGCTGACATCGGTCGTTCTATTCAATAGCAAGTATCCCCCCGGCTGTACATACTCAATCAAGATGCCAATGGCGGCGCCGAGGTCGTCGCGACTGAAGTAATCAATGTTAAGAATGTTGGCCGCTCTAACCAACCAAAATCGCTGGATCCATTCCGGCACTCGAACAAAGAGACTAAGTTCACGAAGTGCCGCGTCAGGCCGGGTGGCAAGCCCTCTCGAAACCAGCGTGACCTCTCGGCTGGGTATGCGCATAAGTCGCACCGCCCGCCCCGCCAGGATCATGAACGCTTCAAGTATGAACCGTGCCGGAGAACCAAGAGGTGAATGGGGTCGGCCGCGGCCCACGTTCCTGTAGGCAACTTGCAGTGTGCGACCATTAGAGTCCAGCAACACCTCGCACGGACCGATCCGCGTGACTCGCCCGTACAGACAAATGTCCACACCCGTCAGTTGTGCGCTACTTGTGCGGCTCAAGACCTTATCTAACAGCTCCGCACTTGTCACTCCGGAAGATAGACCCACGTCCAGAATGCGGCAGTCGCTTAGGTTCGTTGCGAGCGAAGCGCAGTAATCATCGAGTTCGGACATTCGATTTGCATAAGTCGTCTTATATGTGCCATTTGCCAGCCGCAATCCCCTGAAAAAGGCCTGTTCTATGAGTGACTGTCCCTGTTGGTCTCTGCCTGGAGTCAACAGCGCGTAACTTGCTGAAGGCATTCTAGACTTCATGCCGCTGCACATCTCGGTCAACGATTATCGATGCGGCGGTCGCCGGCTGAGCCTGAAGTGCCGCCGACTGCATGCACGCTGCGCACGGCAACCGCCGTGGCAGAACAAGTACCTCAACTCTGAAGGTGGTCTTCATTCCTGTGCGCGCAACCTAGCAGAACTCTTTATCTCGGTAGACAGTGCCACAGTCGGTGGGTTCTTCCTCTCTCACCTTATACCCTCGTATTCTGGACGTTCGTGAGCCTGAGTTGCGCTGTGGGTGTCAGTTTGCAATCGTCACAACAGTAGTGAATTGCCAGGAAGGCTATCCGGCTATCCGGAACACCCCCGCAGCTGTTGTCGACCAACCGGAAGTGACGCTAATGGAGCCCGGAGCAACAAGCCCTATCGTACACCCGCGGAATCCGGCCTGATGCCTGTCACGAAAGCTCTCAGTCGAGACGTACCGACCAAGGCTACGGTCATCACAGCGACGAAGATGATGCAATACGCCGCACCGAGGAGGAACGTCCCGCGAAACGTCTCCGGTGAAACCCGCGTCGTCACGGCGTAAAGTGCCGCGATCGGCGGCATCGCAAATAGGGTGACCGGCACGAAAACCCGCTTTACGTAGGAAAGCAGCGACACCTTCAGCAAGATGCAGCCGTACAGCCATTGAAACAGTCCTCGGACTAAAAACACCGAAAGCGCGACTGCCATACTGACCCCGAAAAGACCGCCCCTGCCAACAAACGCAATCATCAGCGGCAACGAGATCACCGCCTCGCACAGTAACAAGAGACCGAGCGATCGCTGACGATTCGCTCCCAAGAGCACGCTGTACGTCAACCATTGTGACATCGGCAGGCTTTCACCGAGCACAAGGACCAAGAGGAGCGGATATGCGGCGTCCTGCGACCCATGCTGCCACCAGTGTATGAACGGAAGCCCCAGGCAAAACAAGCCGCCGCAGAAGAATAGCGACAGCGCATATGAAAACTTGCCACCTTCGATGAACAGGGCCATTTGCGCGCCGACCGACTCCGTTGCGTGTGCGGCGATTGCGCGCGGCGCCAGCACCTGCGTCGCGGTATTCGAGAACATGTTCGCGTACGCAACCAATTGCCTGGCCACGGCGAAAGTCGTGACCGCCGCACTACCGATCCACATGCCGATGAGCGTGGGGGCAATTTGAGGCGTCAAC
>Ga0210398_10002387_pt1 | contig 18382 bp, 14 predicted proteins | sample IncBWC4OmetaG_FD_161047 | JGI IMG/M metagenome (GOLD analysis project Ga0210398, IMG submission 161047) | Forest soil microbial communities from Barre Woods Harvard Forest LTER site, Petersham, Massachusetts, United States - Inc-BW-C-4-O | ecosystem: Environmental > Terrestrial > Soil >... | reverse complement strand
AATCACCAGCGCCTGCTTGTTGCGGAGCGAGAACGACAGCAGCCGGAAGGGAGCCACTTCGGCGGTCGTATCCATCCAGACTTCTCCGTCCACGCCTTTTTCCGCGCCCGCCGGCACCATGGTGATCACGTGATCGAACTGCGAGGGCGAAGGCACGTCCGGATCCAGCTTGCGGCTGGAGTTGATCAGCACCGAATCCGCGTGCAGGCCCTCAGCTTCGAGCAGAGACGCCAGCAGCGTGTGCTTGTCTTTGCAGTCTCCATACTGGTTATGCAGCACGTCGCCGGCGGCGTGCGGCTGGTAGCGGCCCACCCCCAGCGACAAGCTCACGTAACGAAAATTCTTGGCCACATAATCGTAAAGAGCTTCCGTCTTGTCGAGATCGCTGCTGAGCCCTTTGGTGAGTTCTTCCGCCTTGGCACGGACTTCCGGAGACGGAGCCCGCCGGTCTTTCTCCAGGTCCGCATACCAGCGCCCGATCTGCTCCCAGGTGGAGAACGTGGTCAACTGAATGTCGGGATGTTCGTCCTCTGGCTTTTTTCGCTTCTTCTTCTTGTCTTTCTCTTTGCCCTTATCCTTCTCTTTGTCTTTATCGTCTTCGCGTACTAGGTGAGAGGTGGTCCAGTGGTAAACGCGCCGCCCGTTGGCGTCGGTAATCTTCGGATCCATCCCCGGCTTGCTCTTGAGCTCCAGCGGCCGGCCGGCCGGCACATCCAGGTCAAGGTCTTCGTCCAGAACGATGTCGTTCTTGTCGAACTCATACTCCGTCCAGAACTGCCCCGGAGCCAGCGCCGTGTGTACGGTCGTGACCAGGTCATACTCCAGCACTTCTCCTGGCCGCAATCCGGGAACCGTCACATGCTTTTGCCGGTAATCGGTATAAACGGGCGCCTCATGTTCCACCGGCGCGCTCAGATCCTGAATGTCGTCGCTTCCGGCCTTGACTACGCTCCCATCTTTCTTGATCACGCGGACGTAGGCAATCTCCATGCTCTCGTTGGCGGAGTTGTAGCCGAGCTGCAACTGTCCCCATTGCTGCACGCCCGCCTCGCTCTGCACCCGGATGCGCGCAATGGATTCCTTGCGCCCCGTGCCGTCCGCCTCGAAGCGGTAAAGGTTCTGCAGCTTCTCGATGACGAACGCCTCTTGCAAGTAATCCTTCTTCGCCTCGACTTTCGTATCGACGACCGTGGACGTGTCCGAGTCACTCAGTTTCACGGGAACGTTGCTGTCCGGCAGAATCGAAGGCTTGGCCGAGGGTTTGGGTGCAGTCTGGCTGGCCTGCTGAGGAACGGACTGCCGCGAAATGGACTGCTGGGAGCTGGCGGTCACGGCCAGCGTGCATACAAGTATGGAAACCGCTAAACGAAGAGAATTACGCATAAGTGGCGACTTGCCCTTCGCCGTTTGTATCCCATGCTGCCGCCCGGCGCAAGCGGAACTCCCAGAAGATCGAATCGACAGGAGCGATTGGACAAGAGCGAACGGACAAGGCGCGCCGCGCACTGTGCTCCAGACTGAGAGTAACCTTCCAGGTAATCCTCGAGGGTATTAATTATAGATGCAGTCTGGGGTCACCAAGTTGTCTCATTGTGAGAATTGTGGCTCACCAGCGTGTGTGAGCCCGATCACATTTTCCGACGCGGCCGTCCCAAAACGGGAGTAAAATCGCCCCCAGATAGTCTTGCTTCGCCACGATGCGAGGCAGGCGTGACGCATAACGTTCTTGCGCCACGATTCTTCCGCTGGAGGTTTGTTGCATGGAAGATCGGGCCCCTGTTGTCTCTTCGGTTTCAGCTTCACTAGCCAAACCTACAACCAAGCAGCATGAAGGCCGAGGCGCCTGGGTTCTCACCGCCTACGGCATTTCCGGCCTGGCCCTGTTCGGAGTGATCGCTTACTTCTTCTCGGACTTCATCTCTCGTTAGTCCGGCCCGCAGTCACGAACGAGCGTGCGCGCCCGCGGATGCGGGTGAAGTGTCGTCGCGTCACTCGGGTAACCAGCTCCCACCGCGGGCTGTTGTTTTTCTGTCCTACTTCGAACCTCCGAGCGGCTGATCTTCTTCATGTAGCGGCTGAACTGACGCGCTTGCCTTCTGCGCCGCCACCCACTCGTGGATCCTGACGGACAGAACATCCATCGGAAGCGCGCCTGCTCCCAGCACTTCATCGTGGAAATTACTCAAGCTGAACTTGACGCCTAACTGATCCTTGGCATACTGCCGCAACTTGAGGATTTCGAGCTGCCCCACCTTGTAGCCCAACGCCTGGGCCGGCCATGCAATGTAGCGGTCGGTTTCGCTCTGCACATCGGCCTCGTCAATCGCGGAGTGGTCGTGGAAGAAATCCACTACCTGCTGCCGCGTCCAGTGTTTGTAATGGAAGCCGGTGTCGACTACCAGACGGATGGCGCGCAGCATGTCGTCGTCCAGGTGGCCGTAATAGCTGTAGGGATCCTGAAAGAATCCAACTTCCTTGCCCAATCGCTCCGAGTAGAGAGCCCAACCCTCGGTGTAGGCGGTGTAATACTCATTCTGACGGAACGGCGGAAGCTGTGGTAGTTCCTGCGCGATGGCGATCTGCAAATGATGGCCGGGAATGCCTTCGTGATACGCGGTGGTTTCGAAATCAATCGTAGTGCCCTTCTCAAAGTTGCCCGTATTCACCATGATATGCGCCGGGCGCGAGCCATCCTGCGCCGCCTGCACGTAGTGTGTGGAAGCTTCCTTCTCGTGGAACTCCTCGATCGACATGACCTGCACCTTGGCCTTGGGCAGCCGGCCAAACATCGCCGGCAGCTTCAAATACATTTGATCTAGGTATGCTTGATAAAGGTCAAGAATTTCCTTGCGGGAATGCACGTGGACCTTGGGATTGGTCTGGAGTGAGTCGTTGAAGCTCTTGAGATCTTTATAGCCAAACTGATTGGCAACTTGCAGCATGCGGGCTTCGATTTCTTTAACCTGAGCCAGCCCGATCTGGTGAATTTCTTCCGGCGTGAGATTCGTGGTGGTGCTCTCCTTCACACGGAAGGCATAAAACTCGGGACCATTCGGGAGAGACCACACTCCCGGCTCGGCCCGCCCTTTCGGAACATATTCTTCACGCACGAAAGTTGTGAACTTAACGTAGGCCGGCAGCACGGACTCGCGAATTGCCGCCAGCCCCTGCTCACGCAACCGTTTCTGGTCCGCGGCCGGAATGGAATCGGGAAACTTGGCAAATGGCTCCGCGAACGGCGAGGCCTCCGGCGTATTGCTTGCCAGCCCGTTGGCCTGCTCGACCACTTTCTCGAGTAAGATGCGCGGCGGCATCAGTCCCTCCGCCATCCCTTTGCGCATCTGCACCACGTTCTCGTCGAAGGCGCGAGGAATCTGCTTCAGCCGCGAAATGTAGTCGTCGTAGTCCTTGACGCTCTGGAATGAGAGGATGGAAACCAGTTGTGGAAGGTCAATCTGCACGCCGCCAACCTGCGAGACCGGCATTTCCCACGACTTGAAACGTGCTCCCTCGAGACTCATGCGGAGATCACGGACCATGAGGGTCTTGTTCAGGACCTCCTGCTCCGGGAAGCCCGCGATGTCAATCGCTTCAAAGCGGGCGAGATATTTCCTGCTCTGCTCCAGGTCGTCGTCAATCGCCTTCTGCGAGAAGTCGTCCAGCTTGTCGTTCCAGCGCTTGTCCCCAAGAATGGACGCGAAGATGGGGCTGGTGCGAAGCGTGTACTCCCAGCGTTCGACGAGCAGATCGTTGAGCGTTTTTCTGCGAGCGTCGAGGTCGCCTTGCGGCGAAGCCGCGAAAACACTGGAACATAGCAGGGATATGAGCAAGGCGGGTAGAAACAGAAATCGCATTTGCAGGAATCTCCTTCTTGGCCTCAAAATCGCAGTCATTATAGCCTCATCTACATTCACCCCTTCTTTCCGGATTTCCGAAACACTCCCGCCATCCCCCAGCCCGCCGTTTTGAACGTGCTACAATGACCCACCTTAGGAGTCGCAGCTGCTTCACTCGGCACCGGCGCTAACCCCACACGCAAGATTGCGAGATTGACGAAAGAATAGACCGTGGCTAAACCTCCCTCCACGTCCACTCCTGCGCCCATTACGTACGCCGACGCCGGCGTGGACATCAGCCGCGCCAACCGCACCAAGCAGCGCATCAAGTACTTAGCCCACAAGACCTTCACCCGCGGCGTGCTCAGCGAAATCGGAGGTTTCGGCGGCCTGTTCGCGATCGATAAAATCAAGTACCTCGACCCGGTCCTGGTCTCGAGCGTGGACGGCGTGGGCACCAAACTGAAAGTCGCTTTTGAGATGGGCCTGCACTCCACCATCGGCGGAGACCTGGTCAACCACTGCGTCAACGACATCCTGGTGCAGGGCGCCGCGCCCTTGTTTTTCATGGACTATCTGGCCACAGGCACCCTCGACCCGGCGATTGCGGAAAAAGTTGTCGAAGGCCTCGCCGACGCCTGCAAGCACAACGGATGCGCCCTGATCGGCGGCGAGACCGCCGAAATGCCCGGCTTCTATCCCGACGGCGAATATGACCTGGCCGGCTTCATCGTGGGTGTGGTCGAGCGCGAGCGCATCATCACCGGCAAAGACGTGCAAATCGGCGACATCGTCCTCGGCCTGCCCTCGAACGGCCTGCACACCAACGGATATTCCCTCGCCCGCAAGCTCCTGTTCGAAGTGGCCCGCTATTCTCCGGAAACCTACGTCAACGAAATCAAGAACAAAGTGGGCAACGAGCTGATGCGCACCCACAAAAGCTACTGGCCCTCGCTGAAGAAAATGCTGGACGCTCAGTGCGTGTCCGCGCTGGCGCACATCACCGGAGGCGGCATCACCGAAAATCTCCCGCGCGTGCTCCCGCGCGGAACCGCAGCCCTGATCGAACTCGGCTCCTGGCCCGTGCAGCCCATTTTCGAGCATCTGCAGGCGCTGGGAAATGTCCCGCAAGACGAAATGCTCCGCACCTTCAACATGGGCCTGGGAATGTTGTTAGTCGTGCCCTCCGCGAAGTTCAAAAAAGCTCAGACCGTGCTGGAGCGCGTAGGCGAAAAAGCCTACACCATAGGCCGCATCGTAAAAGGCGAACGCAAAGTGGTGTACAGCTGAAAAGATATTGCTGATTGATGATTAATGATTGACGACACTGACCCCTGACCACTGATCCCTGACCACTGGTTTTCAATCAACCATGCACTCCCTAGCCATCCTCCTCTCCGGACGCGGTTCCAACTTCGTCGCCATCGCCGACAGCATCGCCGCCGGCCGCATCCCCAACGCGCGAATCGCCGTGGTCATTTCGAATCAGCCCGACGCGCCGGGAATCTCCACAGCCCGCGAACGCGGCCTGAACGCGCTGGTCATCCCCTCAAAAGGCAAACCTCGCGAAGAGCACGACCGCGAAGTGGTCGCCGCGCTAAAGCAACACAACGTCGACATCATCTGCCTCGCCGGATACATGCGCCTGCTCTCCCCCTGGTTCGTGCAGCAGTTCCCGCACCGCATTCTCAACATCCATCCCTCGCTGCTCCCCGCATTCCCCGGCCTCGAAGCGCAGGAACAAGCCTTTGCCTACGGCGTAAAAGTCACCGGCTGCACCGTGCACTTCGTAGACGAGGAACTTGACCACGGCGCGATCATTATTCAGAAAACCGTCCCGGTCCTCGTCGATGATGACGAGCACACGCTGGCCGCCCGCATCCTGGAACAGGAACACCTCGCCTACACCGAAGCGATCAACATCGTGCTGCATGGAGGCTTTGACATCGCCGGCCGACGCCTGAAGTCAAGTCAGAGGTCAGAAGGCAAAATGCAGAAGTAAAATCAACGAGCCAGTGATTTTAGTTCTGCATCCTGACCTCCGACTTCTGCATTCCTTGACCGGTTTTGCTTTTGCATTCCGACCTCTGACTTCTGCATTCTTTATAATGATTCCTCCCATGCCAACTTTCGCCCTCGTCGACGACCAGCTTACCTACTTAAAAAAAGGCTCTGCGGAAATCATCCGCGAATCCGAACTCCGCGCCAAGCTGGAGAAGTCCCGCGCCACCGGCAAACCCCTGCGCGTAAAGCTCGGCATGGACCCCACCGCTCCCGACCTTCACCTCGGCCACACCGTCGTTCTGCGCAAGCTCAAACATTTTCAGGATCTAGGCCACACCGCGATTTTTCTCATCGGCGACTTCACAGGCATGATCGGCGATCCCACCGGACGTTCGGTGACGCGCCCGCCGCTCACGCGCGAGCAGATCGAGCAAAACGCCGAAACCTACAAAACACAAGTGTTCAAGATTCTCGACCCACAGAAAACCGTCATCGACTTCAACCGCCGCTGGATGGGCCAGTTCACCGCCGACGATTTCGTCCGCCTGATGGCCAAGTACACCGTCTCGCAAATCCTGGAGCGCGAGGAGTTCCACAAGCGCTTTTCGGAAGAGAAGCCAATCTCGATGCATGAACTCCTCTACCCGCTGGTGCAAGGCTACGACTCCGTCGCCCTCGAAGCCGACGTCGAGCTCGGAGGCACCGACCAGAGATTCAATCTGCAGGTAGGCCGCGACCTGCAGCGCGCCTACGGTCAGGAATCGCAGGTCGTCCTGACCACGCCAATCCTCGAAGGCCTCGACGGCGTGCAGAAAATGTCGAAGTCGCTAAACAACGCGATCGGCATCCACGAGCCCCCACTCGAAATGTACGGCAAACTAATGAGCATCTCCGACGAAATGATGTGGCGCTACTACGAGCTACTGACAGACGTCCAGCTCGCCGACATCGAAAAGATGAAACGAGATATGCATCCCATGCAGGCGAAGAAGGAGCTAGCGCGCCGCATCGTCGCAGATTTTCATTCAGCGGACGCAGCGGCAAAAACAGCAGCGGATTGGGCAAAACAGTTCCAGAAGAACGAGGTGCCGGAAAACGTCGAAGAGGTTTCCGTCGGAATTGCGGAGGTCGGCGGATCCGTAGATGAAAGCTTTCGTGCGTTATTGAGGCTGGATCGTCTGCTGTTCAAATGTGAGTTGGCGGAATCGGTAACAGATGCCGCCAGAAAGCTGAAGCAAGGATCGGTCAGGATCGAGAACGAAGTGACGAAGGAGCCGCGAATCGTGCTCACACCCCCGCCCCCCGTGAAGTTGGCCTTGAGAGTTGGCAAACAGCTGAAAATCGCAATCGTCACCTGGTGAGGGGCAATGCCCATGAAGCGATTTCTGCTACCCTCCCGCACATGCGCGCCGCCGCCATCTTCGGCCTGGGATGTTCTCCGCACCACCTCAAGCCTTTTCAAGATGCCGAGTCGCCCGAGAACGACTGGCGCATCGGCATGCCGGCAGCTTCCGATCAAGCCGATGCCATCCTGATCTTCGGCGGCGATGGCACCATCCACCGCCATCTCAGCCCACTGGTAAAGCTTGGATTACCCGTGCTGGTAGTCCCCACCGGAAGCGGCAACGATTTCACCCGCGCCCTCGGTCTGCGCACCGTGCGCGATTCGCTGGTGGCATGGCGCCTCTACCGCGCCGAAAAAAGTAACGTGCGCACGATTGACCTGGGCGTGGTCACCCCGCTGGAAGCCGCAACCGCCGCCGCCCCCACACTCAGTTCCCCGCCGGACGATCCCCCACGCGACTCAGCACTCGGCACTCGCTACTTTTGCAGCGTAGCCGGAGTCGGACTGGACGCCGAAGTCGCCCGCCGCGCCAACTACCTGCCGCGCTGGCTTCGCGGACACGGCGGCTACGCCCTCGCCCTCGCGCCAACCCTGTTCCAGTTCGCGCCGTTCCCCATGAAGATTCTCACTCCAGCTGCATCCGACCCTGACCCCACCCAAGACCGTCATCCCGACCAAAGCTTCTCATTCCCGCAGGGAATGGGAAGCGCAGTGGAGGGACCTGCTGTTCTTTCGCACGCGCTACAAAAGCACTGGAATCGCCCGAGCGGTGCGCCTCCCTGGGAAGTGAAATGGCAAATAAAGAAATCCCAGCCCACCCTCCTCGCCGCCTTCGCCAACACTTCGACCTACGGCGGAGGCATGAAGATCGCCCCCCGCGCCCAAATGGACGACGGCCTCCTCGACGTCTGCGTGATCGGCGCCGTCGACCCCTTCAAGCTAGCCTGCATGTTCCCCACGGTCTACTTCGGACGCCATCTAGGAATCCGCGAGGTCGACTACTTCTCCGCCGCCCATCTCCTCGTCGAGACCGGCCACCCGCTCGACCTCTACGCCGACGGCGAATATGTCTGCCGCACTCCGGCGGAGATCAGCGTTCAGCGCGCCGCGCTGCGAGTAATCGTTCATCCGTCACAAGCAACTGTCTAGAAGTTGCCTCGCAAATCGTGGCTCGGCGTACTTGGCGGAATCGCGACGGCAACGGCTAACTTCCAAGAGCGACGATACATGTGGGCTCGATAAGCAACTTGGCGATTTGTCAACGATTGACATGAAGGAATCGCAGGCCCCGAGAGCGAATCAGCTGAACCTGCCGAAGAGGCAATCGCTGGGGGGAGTCTCCTTGACGGGAAAGGAGAGAGTGCGTACACTCCTATCCCAGATAGGGGAGAGCCTTTGACGAAACCGGTTGAACTCCCGCAGGGCACGCTCGAGATGCTCATCCTCAAGGCGGTCTCGCTCGGCCCGCTGCATGGCTACGGCATCCTGCTGCGCATCCAGCAGATCTCCGGCGAGCGCCTCGAAATCCTGCAGGGGTCCTTCTACACCGCCATCTATCGTCTTGAGAGCCGGGGCTGGATCAAAGGCGAGTGGAGTGTGTCGGAGAACAATCGGCGCGCCCGCTTTTACTCGCTCACCGCTGCCGGTACGCGACAGCTCAAGGCCGAGACCGCCAAATGGATCGACATGGCCGCGGTCGTCGCCGGCATTCTCGGCAAGAAGGCGGACGAGATATGAGCCTCCTCGCCGCAATCCGCAAGCTCTGGCACTCCGTCGTGCCACGCAGCCACGGCGACGTCGAAGAAGAGTTTCGTTCTACCCTCGACGCCTACCAGGAAGATTTAGTCCGCCAAGGCCTCTCCGAAGAAGAAGCCCGCCGCAAAGCCCGCATCGACCTCGGCCAGCCCACCGCCCAAAACGAAACTTACCGCGCCGCCATCGGCCTCCGGCTCTTCGATGAATTAGGCGGGGACATCCACTACGGCCTGCGCGCCCTGCGCCGCAACCCGGGCTTCGCCGCCGTCGCCGTGCTCTCCCTCGCGCTCGGCATCGGCGCCACCACGGCGATGTTCTCGCTCATCTACGCCGTCCTGCTGCACCCGTTTCCCTACGCCGGCGCCGACCGCATCATGAACGCCCACGTCATCGACGCGCAACATCCTGACCAGTTTAGCTGGTTTACCCTTAGCGAGGCAGAGTTGGATGACCTGCGCCTTGCAGCCCCGGTCGATTCGGCGCTTGGCTTCAACAACTCGCACTTGGAGATCACCGGCGGCGCACTGCCAGAAGACATCTGGGGCATCTACGTCACCGAGAATGCCGGGGCTTTCTTTGGCGTGCGCCCGCTTCTCGGTCGCAACATCGAGCCCTCCGATGCAGACAACGGCGGCCACTCCGTCGTTGTTCTCAACTACCGCTTCTGGCGGAGTTACTTCGGCGGCGATCCCCACGTCATCGGGCGAACGCTGGATATCGATCACGCGCCCTACACCATCATCGGGGTCATGCCGCGCAGCTTCGCATTCAGTGACACCACCGGCGTCGGCGATGTTTATCTGCCGGCTAGTCTCATGCGGGCTGTTGCCAACGTTCCCGCCCCGTCCTACCTGCCGTGGATCAAGCTGCGGCCGCAGGTCACAGTGGCCGCCGCCAACGCGGCGCTCGAGCCCATCCTGCGCGAGATCAAGAAACAGCATTCCGGAGTGTCTGCCTGGCATCTCGGGCTGCAGCCCATCATCGTGCCTTACGAGGAAACCGGCCGCACCCTGACGCTTCTTCTCGCAGGCGTTGTGCTCTTGCTCATCATCGGCTGCGCCAACTGCTCCATCCTTCTGCTGGCCCGTGGCCGCACGCGCCAGCATGAGCTCGCCATCCGCAGTGCGATCGGCGCCAGCCGCTGGCGCATCGTGCGCCAGTTGCTCGTCGAAGCCGTCGTCATCTCCTGCACCGGCGCCGTCCTTGGCGTGGCTGCGTCTTACTGGCTGGCAAGGCTTCCCTTGTTGCTTTCCCCGGATTCCTTTCCAGCCGAATCCTTCATCCGCATCAACACTTCCATCCTCGTGTTCTCCGTCGCGCTCGCGCTGCTGTGCGGCATCCTCTTCGGTCTTGTCCCTGCATTGCGTCTCTCGCGTCGCGATTCCGCGCATATGCTCCCCGGCAGGCAGATTGGCGTTGTCGCTGCTCCCGCAAAACATCGCTGGAGCGTTCTCATCGCCACACAAGTAGCGCTCACGCTTCTTCTCATGGCCACTGCGGGTACCGCCATTCGCAGCTTTCTCCAGCTCATGCAGATGCCGCTTGGCTACGATCCTTCAAATGTCATGAAGATCGGCATCTCGCTGCACGTCCACGACCCGGGCGAGTGGGGCCGCCTTCAGACGCGCGAAGCGCGCACCGCTTACATCGAGCAGATCCGGGAGAAGATCGCATCCATCCCCGGTGTCTCCACGGTCGCTGTCAGCCTCTACGCCACGCCGCCCGATGCTGATGTTCAGAGCTCGTTCATCGTCGACGGAAGTGGCGATGGCGAGCCGCCGCAGGCTCGTGTGATGTTGGTCGGCCAGAGGTATTTCGCTGCACTCCGAATTCCTTTGCTTCATGGTCGCATCTGGAATACGGATGAAAACACCCGTGGAGACTTTATCGCCGTCGTCAATCGCGCTTTCGCGACGCGCTATCTCTCCTCGTCCAATGCCTTGAACCGGCAGCTACGCATTCCCGGTCTGACAAGCAAGAATCACTACCAGGTCGCCTCTTCGCAAAGCACCGCCTGGCGTCAGATCATCGGCGTCGTTGGCGATGCGCGCAACGACGGCGTCGATCGCCCCGTCGTCCCCGCCATCTACCTTCCCTACACCGCCGTGATGCAGCCCTACGCGCAGTTCCTCGTCCGCACCCAGGGCGATCCGCTCACCTACCTTCACTCCATTCGTGCCGCTATTGCATCCGTCGCTTCCGACCAGCAGATCTCCACCAGCGGCTTCAACCGCACCTTCACCCTCAACGAGGCCATCGAGCGCGACGCACAGTACAGCCGCCAGCGGCTTTTCTCCATTCTGTTCAGCGTTTTCTCTGCCATGGCGCTCGCGCTCGCGCTGGTTGGCATCTTCAGCGTCGTCGCTTATAGCGTCGCGCAGCGCACTACGGAGTTCGGCGTCCGCCTGGCGCTCGGCGCCCCCCGCGCCCACGTCCTGTGGGTCGCCGCGCGCATCGCGCTCGTCAGCGCGGCCGCGGGCATTGTCACCGGTCTTGCCTCTGACAGCTTTCTCGGCGCCGTCCTCGCCCACTGGATGCAAAGCGCCTTTGCCGCAGTCAGTCTGTTCGCAGCCGCTGCGCTCCTCGCTCTCGGCGCACTACTCGCCTGCCTGTTGCCCGCCTGCCACGCCATCGCCGTCCCACCCGCCGAAGCTCTCCGCTATGAATAAAGAATAAAGCGTGCCCCATTTGACCAGAGCGCGGCGTGCCCCGTGCGGGGTCACGTCAGGGTAAAGCTGTCATTGATGGGGTCCAGACGTGTGGTCGAAAACCCGGAAACGGGAAATCAGAAACTCGAACCCTCCCCCAAGTGCTAAACTTTCCTCATGCCTGAAGCGCCGCGTTCCCGCACCCTGCTCTGGATCCTGATTGGAGGAGGAGCTTTTTTCCTCTTTGTGCTGGCAGTGTTTTCGCTGGTGTACCTCACACTGCATGCCGGAGGCACCGAGGCCGGCGGCTTCAGCAGCTTCGGCGACCGCATCGGCGTGGTCGACCTCGACGGGGTCATTCTCTCGCCCCAGCCCGTGGTGGGCCAGCTCAAGAAGTTCGGCGACGACTCGTCCATCAAGGCCATCATCATCCACGTGAACTCTCCCGGCGGAGGAGTGGCCGCATCGGAAGAGATCTACCGCGAAGTCAAGCGCATCCGCGACGAGAAGAAAAAACGCATTGTGGTTTCGATCGAGACTGTCGGCGCGAGCGGAGCGTTTTACGTGGCCGCGGCCTCGAACAAGATCTATGCCGACAAAGGCAGCATCGTAGGTTCGATCGGCGTGATCGCGCAATGGGTGAATTACGGCGACCTGCTCAAGTGGGCGAAGCTGAAGGACGTGGTCATTAAGACCGGCGAGTTCAAAGACACCGGCAATCCGGCGCGCGATCTCACTCCCGCCGAGCAGGCCTACATGCAGGCACTGATCGACAACATGTTCGGACAGTTCATTCAGGCCGTGGCCGATGGCCGCAAGATGAAATTTGACGACGTGAAGTCCATTGCCAACGGAAAGGTCTGGACGGGCGAGCAGGCGCTTTCGATGAAATTGATCGACCAGGTCGGCGATTTCGAGTCGGCGGTCAACGATACCGCGAAGTCGGTTGGAATCAGGGGCGAGCCAACACTGGTGCGCCCCGACCGCGACCGCAAAACCATGCTCGACCTTTTGACCGGCGACATCTCGCAGTGGATCCCGGGGCGTGAGAAGATGCTCGAGCAGCAGGTGGGTTTTTATTATCTGTGGAAGTAGTTGCGTGGCTTGGACTTCCGCGATTTCGAGGGTGCAGTTTGGCCTTGGATCGCAGTTTTGGGTTGAATTTCTGCGGTCTGAATCGCGGTTTATCACTTTTTCCGTCGTTTTTCGCTCGGACTACAGCTTCCCACTTGCGTACAACCCCTGAAATTTGAGAAGGTTATGGAGGTTTCGCCTTTTAGGCGAGGGCTGATCCGTGCTTCATGTTCGCTGGTCTCGAGCTTAGTCTCAGAAACAATTGGGCTTAGGGGCAGACTTACGGAGCGCCGTGCCGCTTGTACGCACAAAAGAGGGGTTATGACCAAAGCCGATTTGATTGACGAAGTCTCGCGTTTAGCTGAACTTACGCGCAAAGACAGCGAAGTGATTGTGGAAACCATCTTCGACAGCGTAGTGCGCTCGCTGCGGGCGGGTGACAAAATCGAGATTCGCGGCTTTGGCAGCTTCCGCACCCGTCAGCGCAAACCTCGCGTGGGACGGAATCCTAAGACCGGTGAGCGTGTGGAAGTTCCCGCCAAGAAGATCCCTTTCTTCAAGCCCAGCAAGGAGTTAAAGGACTTGGTCAACGAAAGCGCTGCGGCGGCGGCGAAGGCTGCGCCTCCCAGTGCTCCGCCGGCGTAGAGCCCAGAAGCGATTCCATCGTAGAGACGTTGCTTGCAACGTCTCTTTTCTTTTTTGGATAGGGATACTGCTCTCGACGGGTCAAACTTCGCTATCTGGTTGGGAGATACAGGTCGGCGACCTTTAACGCCAGGTCTTCGGGATTCAGGTCGGCGCGGTTGGCCAGGATGATGATGGTCAGGGCGTCGTCGGGGAAGCGTTCGATGGTGGTGCGGAAACCGATGGTGCTGCCGCCATGCGACATGCGCTTGTGGCCGCGGTAGGGATCGAGAAACCAGCCGAAACCGTAGCTCACGGTAGAGCCGTCAGGAAACTTCGCGGGTCCCGCCATTGGCTGGATCGGCGTGAGCCCGGGCTGCATTTCCGCTGCGCTGAGCAGAGTGTGGTCGCGGAGCGCGCGGTCCCATTTTGCCAGATCGTCGAGCGAGGAATAAATTCCGCCGTCGCCGAGCACGGCGGACGTGGGGCTTTGGTCGGTTTCCCGCCAGAACTCGTCTGTCTTCGCCGCGCCCTTCTTTGCTTCGTCTTTCTTTGTCTCGTCTTTTTTTGCGTCTTTCTTTGTCTCGTCCGTCTCGGTCTCGTCTCGCCTGGTGTGCCCGTAGGCGCGATGCGGGACTTCGTTCTTGCCTTTCTCGTAGGCCAGTGTGTTGGTCATTTTCAGCGGGGCGAAAATTCTTTCGTGCAAGAATTGGCCAAAGGGTTTGCCGGAAACTTTCTCCACGATCATCGCCAGCACGGCGTAGCCCGAGTTGCTGTACTCCCACTTCGTGCCCGCAGGAAATTCGCCGCCGGTTTGCTGTTCGAGCAGTTTGAGCACGCCCGCGTCGAGAATCTGCGGAACCTCTTCGGGCGGCGTGTTGGGATACTGCTTCATCAGCAGTTCGCCGTAGTCCGGAAGCCCGGAGGTGTGGTTGAGCAGGTTGCGGACCGTGATGGGCTTGCCATATTCGGGGAACTCAGGGAAAAAATCGGTGAGGTGGTCGTCGTAGTGCAACTTGCCGTCGCGCGCCAGCAGCATGATGCAGGCGGCGGTGAACTGCTTGGTAAACGAGGCTAGGCGAAAGTTGGTTTGGGCGTCGATTTTGGTCCGCGTCCGCAACTCGGTGACACCGTATCCGCGGCGAAACACGACGCGGCGCCCATTGCGGACGACGAGGACGGCAGCGCCCGGAGCGTCGTTCGACTTCAGCGAGGCGAAGATGGCGTCGACTTGGCTGGCGGAAACCTGGGCTGAGCCAGTGACGGCGGAAAAAACAAACGCCCAAAGCAAAGCGGTTGCGAGTCTTGTCCTCATGGCAAGTCCTCAGAGGCGAAAAGCCTGGATCATCCTTGGATCATCGACACGATAGCAGACGCGGAGGGCGGTAGAAGTTGATTCCGTGCTTGGGAATCCTTGTTCCTTCAAACGCGGCGTCAGGCCGCGTCTACAATCGCCCCAATCCTTTTGCCGATTTGAGTCATGTGGTTGCGATATTGCCGCCGTAGCTGCGTATCTCGCTGCCCCCGAGGGTCCAGTATCCAAGGATCAATCTCGCGCTTGAAAAAATAATCCACGTTGTCGACCTTGAGGAATTCGACCCCAAGTTTTTCCCCGGTCGCGTTCTGCCGCGAACTCCTGAACCCGGTCAATGCATTATGGAGATTTTACGCCGGTTACCATCGCGGCGAATGGTTATAATCTCGGAGATTCCGAGCTGTTGCTAACGCAACAATGGAGACAATCATGCTACGACCGCTCTCTGCTCTTTGTTTGATCGTGATGACGGCGAGCGCAGTACGCGTCTCAGCGCAAGTCTACCCATACCGCGACGGAACTCCAGGCGCGACCGGATACCGCTCGGAGGTGATGGCCGAAGTTATGATCCAGGAAAGCGAGTTCGTCCGCTTGGCCGAGGCCATCCCTGCCGATAAATACACATGGCGGCCGTCCCCGGATGTGCGCACGATCGCTGAGGTTTTTCTGCACGCCAGCGCTGCGAACTACAATCTCTACAAACTCGTGGGGACTCCCACTCCGTCCGAGGTCGACACGAAAATCTTGGAGCAGTCCACCACCGACAAGGCAAAAGTCATAGCGACGCTCAAGGCTTCTTACGCCCACGCCAAAGCTGCCATCCGCTCTATGCCCAACGCGGACCTGGAAAAAACTCTGGATTGGAACGGCGGAAAGATTACCGAACGGGGCGTCTTGCTCTATATCGTTCAGCACATAGCACAGCACCTCGGTCAGCAGATCGCCTACGCCCGCTCGATAGGCATCGCCCCACCCTGGACACTCGACCCGCCTCGGAAGGATTAGGCTTAGACCGATTTGACGACTCTCAACTGGTGTAATCAACTGGTGTAACCACGTCGCACTCATCGACCAGATTGTGACTGTAATCCGGCCATTTCGCCAACCGTTCGAATAGTTCACGAATCGCAGCGTCACTCTGCCGCCGTTGTTGCGCGTTCCGGCGAGGCGCGGCCGGATGATTCCGCTTCATCTCGGGCGATCTTGCCGGGTGCAGTCTCGGCGGGATAGTTGAAGATGAAACGTCTGGCATTCCACGTGATGCTATTGGGAACCGCTGGCGCACCTGCAATGATTACCGACCCGACGCTGTGGAGGTTTTCCAACAGCTAGAACTCTACTCAGACTCACGGTCCGTCGCCCGTAATCTTGACTCGGTCGGGAGTTCGGTTGCTAATGAGCTATGGCCGCGTTGCTGTCTTCAGAGCGTCGATCGAAAATTAAATTGTGCTTGCCGTATTTCCCTTTGATCTTGGGCGTTCTCTTCCTCTTGGTCGTGGCCGTTCTCGTCCTCTTCTGGAAACTCGCACCTGGGAATTTTGTCACGTTTTTGGATAGGATCTCCCCCTTCCATATCGGAACGCCACGGATCTCCGGAACCGTAGTGAACGCCGTTACTGGCAGGCCCGTGCCGGGGATGGATGTGTGCTTGTTGGTGACGCACATTCCTGCAAACTTCGACCACCGCCCCGGCATCGAGGTCATGCGGAGCGAGATAACGCAGACCGACGCGTCCGGAAGGTTCCTTTTCGCCCGCTGGGACAGTCAACTGGATTTATTCGAACATTGGGACGGATACGGGATCGCGGTGACCGATCCCGGCGCGCGGTGGAAGGAACTGTGCGGACAGGAGATCTACTTACTCGGGAATGCCGACATCTTCGAACGCGAGACCTCCCTCCGAAGCCACGCAGACTCCGCCACGAAGAGCACCCCGCCCTACTTCCCGGTCGCCATGGTGAACGATCTTTACGATCCACATCCAGAGCCTTACGGCGCTCATGTTTCCTTCGGTCACTTTTCCGATGGCACCCTCGTGCGGAAGATCGGCGACCCCGGTAAGCTCAAGATCGCGCTTGTTCCGCTCTTGCGAGACGGGAAAGATTGCCGATTGGCCGAAAACTCGGACTTTGTCGAGCTGTGCCGCCAGATGAATGAGTCGCTCACCGCCGACGACCTGCGCACAAGCTGGAAGATTTCACCCCATCGTCAATGAGTTTCGGGCGCAGCCGCCGGTGCCCGAAGAATGCGCGGGATCACGATGACTGACGTAACCACGACTGCACTCATCGACCAGATTGTGACTGTAATCGGGCCATTTGGCCAACCGTTCGAATACTTCACGCAATTGCAGCGTCACTCTGCCGCCGTTGTTGCGCGTTCCGGCGAGGCGCGGCCGGATGATTCCGCTTCATCTCGGGCGATCTTGCCGGGTGCAGTCTCGGCGGGATAGTTGAAGAAGAGCTGATTGCCGTCGGGATCATCGACTACCAGGAGCCGGTAGCCCCACGAACCCTCCTTGACCGGAACGCTTTTGGCCTCGAGTTCCGCGCGCAGCGCGTCCACCGCGGCGGCGGCAGCCTCGCGCGACGCCGGTTCGACGTTCAGGGAAATGAACATCAGCCCCTTGCCAATCTTCTCCGGCCACGTTTGGGCCAGGATGAGCGCGCAGCCCTGCCGGTCGACCTGGGCGACGTACGCTCTGCCGTTCTCGTCGAAGCGCCAGGGACACGTGAAGCCGAGCCGGTCAACGTAAAAGCGGAGCGAGGCCTCAACGTCGCTCACGTGTAAGACGGGGCGCGCGAACCAGTCTGTCATAGGTGTGTACCCTCGAATCTAACAGCGGGAAATCTACGCCTGATTCTGTCATTCCTCAAGGCCGAAGCCAAAGAAACGGCCCCGCCAAAATACTGCTACCATTTCGATGGGAACTAACTGATTCGTGGATACGAACGAAATACTGCCTGCAACACTGCCGGAAAAGCCCCCGCGTAGGAGACCATCCCAGGTCCTTGGCCGGGTCTTCAAAGCATTCCAGTATCGCGACTTCCGCCTGATGTGGATTGGCGCCTGCACCTCCAGCATCGGCACGTGGATGCAAATCGTCGCTCAGGGATGGCTCATCTACCGACTGAGCCACTCGGCGTTTCTGCTGGCGCTGGATCAATTTCTCGGCGGCATCCCCATTTTTCTATTCTCTCTGATCGGCGGCGTGGTCGCCGATCGCCTGGAGCGCAGAAAAATTCTGCTCGGCTCGCAATATGTTCAGATGGCGACGGCCGCCATCCTCACGGTTCTGGTCGCGACGGGCCACGTACACGTCTGGCACATTCTTTGCCTTTCATTCGTTTCCGGTTTCGCGCAGGCCTTCGGAGGTCCCGCCTACCAGGCGCTGATCCCAACGCTGGTCGATAAGGACGACATGCCCAACGCCATCGCCCTGAATTCCATTCAGTTCAACGTGGCGATCATGGTGGGTCCGGCGCTGGCCGGGCAGGCCTTGGGCAAACTCGGCGAAAAGTGGTGCTTCGGCCTGAATGCGCTTTCCTTTCTTGCGCCGATCATTTCGCTGACGCTCATCACCACCCGCTTCCTGCCAATAAAAACCGCAGAGTCGATGTTCACTAGCCTGAAGCAGGGCATCCGGTTCGCCCGTAAACAAAACTCGATGGAAGCCCTAATAATTCTGGCGTTCTGCATGACCGCACTGAGCATGCCCATGCGCACCTACATTCCCGTCTTCGTGAAGGACATTTTCCATCGCGGCCCGGAAACCTACGGC
>Ga0210398_10002386_pt1 | contig 18382 bp, 16 predicted proteins | sample IncBWC4OmetaG_FD_161047 | JGI IMG/M metagenome (GOLD analysis project Ga0210398, IMG submission 161047) | Forest soil microbial communities from Barre Woods Harvard Forest LTER site, Petersham, Massachusetts, United States - Inc-BW-C-4-O | ecosystem: Environmental > Terrestrial > Soil >... | reverse complement strand
GTCTGGTTATTGCGTCGAATTTCCGGACATGATGTGGTTTTGGGCGAATTTCACTTTTCCGGGTGCCGCGGTAAACAGAGGGGAGGAGAAGGAGTTTTCTCCGTTGCGACTCGCTTTGTTAACACTCCACTTGCTCTCGGCGTCTCTTGAAGCGTGGGTTAAATCAGCAAACTGGGGGGAATCCAAAATGAATGCACGCACCTTTTCACGCCTCGCAATCAGCACTGTGACCGTTCTGCTCGGGTTCGCAACTTTCGCCCAAGCCGGGCCGCCTCTGATCTGCCATCCCATTGAAATCGGGCAAGCGAAGTCGCTGCCCTGGGTCGAGTTCAACCACAAAGGAGCCTCGGACTATGACCTGAAGAACCTCAGCCGGGAAACCATGGCCATTCTCGATTCGCACGCTCCCGTCTTAGTCCGCATGGAGACCTTACGCCGGGCCACAATCTACGCTCGCCAGGACCCGCAAGCAGCGAAGGAGCTGATCACGCGACTTCAAGAGCGTGCAGCGAGCTCAGATGCCGCTGGTCACCCCGACGCCCTCGCGTGGTTCGACGTCGGCTACCTGGCCGAGGCTTACAAGCAATGGATGGGCAAGGGCGAGCCCAACCCCGCGGCTGGCCTGGACGGCTATAGCTTGGTGCGAAAAGCAATCAGCTTGCGCGGCTCCGATCCGGAAATGGAATTCGCAGCTGCCCTGATCACCCTGCCAAGCCCCGATAACGCTCACCGTGATCACGTTCAGAGAGCTATGACAGGAGCAAAGAGCGATTCTCTTCTTGCTCAGAACCTGGCCTCCAACTTCAACCACGAGACGATCTCCGAACTTCTGGTCGCCCCGGCGGGAAGGCTTTAGCGAAGAGCCCGGAAATAAGGAAGTCTCTTACCGTAGGGGAAGGAACTCACCGATCTCAGTCCTCGTGCCCACAGAAGATGGAAATCCGAGAAGCCGCTAGAGTATCCAGGCTTCCCTGTCGGGCACTTCGAGAGCGCCAAGACGCGCTCCTATGCCATTCTGCTAGCCCCTGTGGCGCACGCAGACGCGGGCTACAGGTTTTTGGTTTCTGACGAGAAAGCGGGGGCCAGCCGGGCTATGAAGCCAGGCTTCTCGACAAGTTGGATCAGAACGGAGCCGCGAATCATTCCGTTATCGCCGAAGGCGATCACCGTCCCTTCAGGGCTTGGGGCCTTACCTTATAGGAGGCGGGTGCTCCCCAAGGTTGCAGTCTTCAGATATCATGGCCTCCCGTGACCTTGACGAGGGAATCCACCCCGAGTTCGCGCCGCCGCGCGGTGCGCGACATCCTGCTCTACGGCGTGGCCGGCGGCCTGCTTATCGCTGTGCTAAAGCTGACGGAGTACCGCTTCCTGGTCGTCGAGCATTCTGTGGAGATTTACGGCGCCCTGGTCGCCGCCCTGTTTGCCGGACTGGGCATCTGGCTCGGGCAGACACTCAGGAGAAAAAAGCCGGCAGTGATCATCAAGGAAGTCCCGGCGCAGGCCCCGGCGCAAGCCCCGGTCGAGCCCATGGGGCCGTTCGTCGCCGACGAGACGCGCGTGAATGAGTTCGGGATTACACCGCGCGAGATGGAGATTCTTGGGCTCATCGCCACGGGGTTGAGCAACCGGGAGATTGCCGGGCGGCTATTCGTCAGTGAAAACACGGTGAAGACGCATTCGAGCCGGCTGTTTGACAAGCTCGGCGCAAAGCGGCGCACCCAGGCGGTGCAGATCGGCAAGACCGCCCGGCTGATCCCGTGACGCGTGCCGCCCCACCCGAAAGGATGATTTTTTGCTCCCCGATGCAAAATCACCCAAAAGGGTGACGACAACGTTTACGTCCCCCGCTACACTTCCGGTCCGCGAGATATGGTGAGGAAGGCTCATGAAGCGCGTAACCGGCATTGGTGGAATGTTCTTCAAATCAGAGAGCCCGCCGCAGCTCTACGACTGGTATGAGAAGCATCTCCGCATCCAGCGTGAATCGCACGGCCAGGGAGCATCGTTTCACTGGCGCGAACCGCAGGCAGCAGACGGCACCGAGCCCGGCCCCAAAGCCTTGACTGCGTGGTGCATCTTCCCCCAGACGACGAAATATTTCGCCGCGAGCAAAGCCAGCTTCACGGTCAACTACCGCGTCGACAATCTCGACACGTTGCTCGAAGACCCAAAGAAATCAGGAATCGAAATCGATCCCCACCGCGAAGACTACGACTACGGCCGGTTCGCCTGGATCACCGACCCAGACGGCAACCGCATTGAGTTATGGGAACCGCCAAAGCCAAAGGAAGATTGACCGCGGGGCCGGTGAACCCCACTACATTTCGGGCGCGTTAAACCAGGTTTCACGGAATCGAGGCAAAAGGAGACTTAAATCTATGAAAAAGACGGTGCTGACTTTTGGACTGATTTCCGGCGCTCTTTCCTCGTTGATGATGGTGGCCACAGTGCCGTTCGCGCACACGATCGGCTTTAACAAGGCCTTGATCGTCGGTTACACCACCATCGTGCTCTCGTTCTTGCTGGTGTTCTTCGGCATCCGCTCGTACCGCGACAACGCTAGCAACGGCCAGATCACGTTCACCAAGGCGTTTGCCGTGGGGATCTCCATTACCTTGATTTCGTGCATCTTCTACGTCGGGACATGGGAAATTCTCTACTTCAACTTCATGCACGATTTCATGGACAACTACGGCGCTCATACGATCGAGACGCTCAAGGCCTCGGGCGCGAGTCCTGCGGCCGTCCAGGTGCAGGTTCAGCAACTGAAGAAATTCAAGGAGCAGTACGAAAACCCGCTCTTCAACTCACTGATGACTTTCATCGAGCCCTTCCCTGTTGGGCTTGCGATCACGCTGATTTCCGCGGCGGTCCTGAGGAAAAAGGCGCAATCGCAACCGGTACCATCACCCTTGCCGGCATCCTAATTGAACCCGTTCCCGCAAATGTGCTCCTTGCTTCTCCTAGCGTCGTCGTTGACGTTCATGAGTAAGGCGAGGATACCGCGATTCTGTCCGGTTCGTCGTGCTAATCGTACATGGGTGCCACCCTTGAGGCTCCCCTCGTTTTTCTCGACCATCGAGATTCCGTCACAGTGTATTTCCCTCACTGTCCAAGTCGCTCAGTCGGCTTTGGGCCGAAACTTCGCGGCGCGGATCGCAAGCCGACATAACTTCGTGAATATGCTAGACCCGAACTCGTAGTGCTGCTGGAGCGTTGTTAGTGCGGGATTTCTTCACAGCTTCAATCTAGATCGACGGTTTCGGTCTTAGGCTATTAGTTCCGAACGGCTGACCACTCTTCTTGAATAGAAAAGAGGCGCGAAAGGACGATCTCCTAACTCAGACGTACATCAAACAGTGACAGCCAATATTGAAGGGATTGCAGGGTAAAACCGCAAAGAATCAGCCCAATGCCGAATACGCCTAGTCGTCGCTCCGGGAGATTGTCGGCGTAATATTCGATGTAAGGATTCACCGTAATTCCCACGCCGGTGACAATGCCTGTCACCAGGCCCACGCGAATCGCAAATAGCCAGGCGTGGTCCACGTGATGGATGAACGCGCTACAGATTAACGCTGTGGCCGTGTAGCCGACGGTGCGCAGCACCGTTCCCCAAAACTGACGACGCGTAAGCCGTGGACGCCGAGACGCTGCGTATTCGGCCGCAGGACGCAATCCGCGAGAGTAGGCAAGGATTTGGCCGGCGGTGACCAGAATGGCAAACGCAATGGCGAATCCGAAGCCCACCATCGGATACAGTCCGGCTCCGAAAGCAAACCCTCGGACAGCGGCAAACATTCCTTCCCAAGGCAATGAGTAATGATCCAGCCCGCGAGATGCCCGGCTGAATTCAATCGACAAGGTAATACCGCTGGCCAAACCGGAAGCCAGCCCAAAGAATAGACCCAGGCCAAGTCCATAGCCGACGCCGAAGACAACGGCGTACGTTACGGCACGGGTAAGCAGACGCAACGGACCGTGTTGTCCACCCAACAGGTCGTAGGCCAGGTAGAGACTACCCAGCACATCAAGACAGGTACCCGCGATACTGACGACCGCGACGGTGTGGTGGTCCACGCAATGATTGTAGACCTAAAATCTCGGCGACCGGCACTCGTACGGTAACCGCGTATCAGTTGGCTCGGCGCTTCACTGAATACTTGCCAGAAATTGCGTATAAACTCTCGTAATTGGTGGCCCTACATAGGGGGGCTGGATGAAATCGCGGAGATGCGGGTCGTTCTCTTTATCGAGGCGGCTGTGGATTACTCCTCGGGAAATAACCGTATCTATGTCCCAAAGCGCAAGGTAGGCGTAGAACCGTTCGTGGGCGCTGCCGTGTTCTAGCACGTTTTTCGAAGTTGGAACGCCGGGGTCGTCAATTAGGGATAGCGCCTTCGCTGCGGGGTTCGTTTCCAGCCGTTCGACTCGTGCTAAGGTTATCTTGTCACCAAAATAGTCCAGTCCAATCCACTTTGCGAGCGCCGGAGCAGCCTCCAAAATCTTTAATTGCCCTGCCAACAGTGCGGCATTCCTCCATTGGTGGCTCGCGCCTTTTGCACCCTTTTCAATCATGACCGGGAGGTTGTCGCGCAAGTAAGCCCGAGTCTGCGGATCGAGTGTTCCGCTGGTGAAAAGAGCTTCCCGCGCGTTGTCGGTTGTCTCGCGCACCTGTAGTTGCTCAAATAGCGTTGCAGGATCAGTCTTCTGCTGGGCATAGAGCCCCACCGCAAAGCCCCAGGATGCAACGAGGAACAGTTTATTACTTTATGTTTCACGGTTCCCTCCTAGAATTAAGCGGAGACTTCCGAACGCGGCGCTGGATTGCCCTGTCCAGTTGCATAATTCCCAGATGGACCTCGATCCACTACAAGTCGCGTTATCGGATGTGTGGTTTTGGGACCCATTTTGAGTGGTCCGGTCTCGGCGTTCGGCACTCACCCACTACTTGGCAAGAGAACCTGTTCCGGATGGCGGCGTCGAATGGTCCCTGCGGATGTCGTTGCGAATCAAATATTGTTTGCCATTGGCCAAACGCGCTATGGTGCCTTTAGTGCCCACGGCCCATGCGTTATGGATGTCCAGAACGAACGCAGCGTTCAGATCGATGGAATCCATATGTTTCCAATGAACGCCAAAGTCATCAGAGACGTCTTCGCCGCTGGGACCTAAGGCTGCGAGCGTCGCACCATCGATCGACACAACGGCAGACCGATAGCCTCCCGGCTGCCGCGAAGCAAGACGCCAGGTTTTTCCCTGGTCCTGGGAATATGCGGCCACGCGGTATGGCCGATTCTGATCTTTATAGTCGCCGCCCACCACGTTCACCGCATATGGGGTGGACAAGATAGAAAATATTCCGGAAGATGCATTGCCACTCGTAATAGGCGTGTCGACCGCGCTCCATGTCTGCCCCAGGTCCGCCGAGTGAAACACGCGTGCGGTCTTGCCGCCCCCGGTGCCAAAATAGATGTCTGAATCATTGTTAACCGCAAGTGAGGTTCCGCTCGCGGCAAATGCGCCTTCGCCGGGAAGCGCTGCGGGCATGCCGTCACCCGGGAGTTCTTTCCAGTCCTCGTAATGATGCGTGGCTACAATCACGAACTTGCCGTCAACGGGGTCGCTCAGCGCATAGCACTCTCCGTCGCAGGCCAGCGCATCCAGAAAAAGGGCTTTGCGGGTGTCCGTAAATTCCAATTTCCAATTCCCACCACCATCAACGGTTTTGTAGATGCGAGATTTATCTCCTTTTCCGCTGGACATCACGAAGGCGGTTCTGGCGTCGAACGTCACCATGCTTCGGAAATCGAGCGCGTCTCCTCCTGCTACGTGCAGGCGCTTCCACGTTTTGCCCAGATCGTTTGAAACAAGAATCACGCCGTTGGAGCCGCAAGCCCACACAGTTATGTGTTCCGTTCCGCTCGAATCGACGGTCTCTGTCGCGCTTACGCTTCGCAGGTTTGTGTCGATGCCGCTCGTTTGCACCGACCACGACACCGTGTCGGCCGCGTATAAATCGAGCATCTTAGAGAGGTCTGCGTTATTCGCCGCGTGCCACATCGGAGCGCGAACGGTTGCAGCGGCAAACACACCAACGAGTGTCAGCAGCATGATGAGCGCGCGGAACTGCATGCCGCGCATTCTAACAATGTTTCTCGCCCGTGGGGAACTGCCTCTGTGCCCGCCTGCGGTATGAGCACTGGTTGCAGCGGAATTTAAGTTAATTCAGTGCCCGATAAGTCGTCACCGGACAACTCGCGGCGAAACGGACCTTCTGAATCAGTGGATGTTGCGACATGGAAGTTCCTCCTCGCTTTCTTAAAGCTCGGCTCCATCCCGAGGTCTCTTATCTTGTAAAGCGGATTCAGCCTGGAGAATCTGTCATGTCAGAAAAAAGTGCGCCCTCGAGGGGGTGGGGCAACGCTTGGCAAGCCGCGAGTTCAATCCTGGCGGGCATACGGCAGTCGTTGCCTTCTAGTGTTTCAGAGGGGGGCAGAGGGGTAGTAAACACCGGCGGGGAATGCTAGCCTTCCCTATCTCAGATCGCTTCCAACGGTCGCACTGTGGAGCCAACACCAAACGAAATCACCCAGCTTCTCCGCTCTTGGAGCCAGGGCGACTCAGACGCTCTAAAGGCGCTTGTTCCGCTCGTGTACCACGAGCTCCACCGCATTGCGCAACGGTACATGTCGGACGAAGGTGCCAGCCACACCTTGCAGCCGACGGCTCTAGTTAACGAGGCCTACCTTCGGCTGGTGCAGGGGAGGCAAGGCGACTGGCAGAACCGCAATCACTTCTATGCTGTCAGCGCCCAAGTCATGCGCCATATCCTCGTGGACTGGGCGCGTTCCCATCAGGCACAGAAGCGCGGCACTGGTGTCGTACCTCTCCAGCTCGACGAGCAATTAGGCGTACCCGTAAGGTCCGGCTCCGACCTCGTCGCCATCGACGACGCTCTCAAAGGGCTCGCTCTCATCGACTCTCGCAAGAGCCAGGTCGTCGAACTGCGGTTCTTCGGCGGCTTGACTGTCGTGGAAATCGCCCAGGTCTTGAAGGTCTCCGAAGAAACCGTTCACCGTGACTGGCGTTTCGCAAAAAGTTGGCTCCGCCGCGAACTTGGTAAGGAGTTTTCTCGTGGAGCCTGAGAACTGGCAAAAAATCGAATCTATTTTCCATGCGGCGCTTGAAAAGGAGCAGAGCGCCCGCGAGCAATTTGTCAGGCGGGCTTGCGACGGCGATCCGTTCCTCTGTCAGGAAATCCTCTCGCTCCTCACCGCGTCCGGCGGTACAGAAGAATTCCTAACCGCACCAGCTTTGCATGTAGCTGCAAGAGCCCTCGCCTCCTCCGAAGCAGCCGCAGGCCCGGCTCGCCGTGCAATCCCTCTACCAGAATTCATTGGCCGCTATCGTGTGATTCGCCTGCTTGGCGAAGGCGGCATGGGTCTGGTTTTGCTCGCCGAGCAAACCACTCCCGTACGACGCCACGTCGCTCTAAAACTCATTCGTGCCGGCCTCTACGACGACTCTGCCTTGCAGCGTTTCCAATCCGAGCAGCAGTCCCTTGCCATGATGGACCACCCCGCTATCGCCAGAGTCTTTGACGCCGGAACGACTCCCGAAGGCCAGCCGTACTTCGTCATGGAGTACGTAGAGGGCTCTTCGATTAGCAAATACTGCGACACTAAGAAACTCACGATTCGCGACCGCGTCACTCTCTTCATCAAGGTTTGCCAAGGCGTTGAGCACGCTCACCAGAGGGCCATCATCCACCGTGACTTGAAACCTTCCAACGTTCTCATCACCGAGGTTGACGGCCAACCGGTTCCTCACATCATCGACTTCGGCATCGCCAAGGCGATTTCCCCGCGCACTGCCCTCGAACAGACCCTTACTCTCTCTACCCACGTCGGCACGCTGGTCGGCACTCCGGGTTACATGAGTCCCGAGCAAGCTGCTTGTGTCCCCAATTTGGACGGCCGTACCGACGTTTTTTCCCTTGGCGTGATTCTGTACGCTCTCCTCACCGGCAAGTTGCCCTTCGACACCGCACGGTGGAGCAAACAGCCCTTCGACGAAGTAGTTCGCCAGATCCGTGAAGATGATCCTCCCAGCCCCAGCATCAAGCTCCGTCAAGACAAAAACACCAGTGCCGTCGTGGCGCAACAGCGCAGCACGCTCCCTGACGAGCTCACCCGCACGCTGCGCGGCGATCTAGACTGGATCACGCTGAAAGCTATCGAGCGAAATAGTACCCGCCGCTATACGACTCCGACCGAACTTGCCGCTGACCTGCAGCGCTATCTCAACCACGAGCCCGTTTTTGCCCGGCCGGCCAGCGTCGCTTACCGGCTCAGCAAATACGTGCGCCGCCACCGCGTAGCGTTGACCGCAGCAGGCGGTTCGATGATCTTATTCGTAACCGTCGCTATCGCGGGTTATCTAACTTGGTGGCTGTACTGGCACACCCAACGAGAGCCCAAACTTACCGAAAAAGACACCATTGTCCTGACCGACTTCGACAACAAAGCTGGGGACGCCGTCTTTGACGATGCCCTCAAGCAGGCACTCGCCGTGGAACTGGAGCAATCTCCCTTCCTAAACATAGTTTCCGATCGGAAGATCAGCGAGACTTTGCGCATGATGGGCCGTCCCGCGAACGAGCGCATTACGATGGACATCGGTCAGGAGCTTTGCCTCCGCACGGGCAGCAAGGCTCTGCTGGGCGGGACAATTTCCCGATTGGGTGGTCACTACCTGCTGGACTTGAATGCGTTCGCCTGTAACACAGGTGATACCCTCGCTAAAGAACAGGGCGAGGCCACCAACAGAGAAGATGTTCTGAAAACGTTGAGCCGAATCTCGTCCAGTCTACGCGGCAAGCTAGGGGAGTCGCTGCCCTCGGTGCATAAGTTCAACGTTCCCATTGAGGCGACGACATCGTCACTGGAAGCGCTGAGAAACTTTAGCATGGGTATTAGAGTATGGTTCCAGGAAGGAGACGCTCCGAGTATTCCGTTTTTTAAGCAGGCAATTCAACTGGACCCTGACTTCCCCATGGCTTACGCCATGTTGTCAACTGTCTATGGCAGTCTTTTGCAACCGTCGGTCCAGCTGGAATATGCAACTAAGGCATACCAACTGCGCGACCGGGTGAGCGAACGGGAGAAACTGCGGATCACTGAGTTCTACTTTCGCGCCACAGGGGATCTGGACAAAGAAGTAGAGACTTGCGAACTGTGGACCGCGGATTATACTCGCGACGCCGTTCCTCACGGCCTCTTGGGGCAGCTTTACCACAACACCGGGCAATATGACAAAGCTCTTGTGGAATACCAAGACTTCCTGCGCCTCGCGCCTAATGCCGTTGTCGGCTATTCAGGCCTGGGAGTAGGGTACATCTTCCTGAATCGGCTGGATGAAGCTAAGGGCGTGTTCGATCGAGCGCTCGGACGAGGGCTGGATAGCGGAAATCTACACCAGCAGATATACGCGCTCGCCTTTCTGCGGGGAGAGGTCGTCCAGATGGAGCAGCAAGTGGCTTGGAGTGCGGGCAAGCCCGGAATTGAAGACATACTGTTGTCGATGCAGTCGGATACGGAAGCTTACTACGGACGAATGACGATTGCGCGGGACTACTCGCGACGAGCGATGGACTCCGCTGTTCGCAGCGACTCTAAAGAAAAAGCGGCATTGTGGCAGGTCAATGCCGCGCTGCGAGAAGCGGAGTTGGGCAACGACGGAACAGCACGGCAAGAAGTCGCAAAGGCTTTGGCGCTGTCGCCGGGAAGGGACGTTAAGGTGATAGCAGCCCTTGCGCTAGCTCGCGCTGGCGATGCTTCCCGAGCTGAAGCGTTGTCCAAGGAAATGGAGAAGATCTATCCAACCAATACCCTAATGAGGCTCTACTGGTTGCCGAGCCTAAGAGCTGCCATCGAAGTCAGCAACAACAAACCTTCTCGCGCCCTGGTAGGCCTGGAGCCGACAGCCACCTACGAACTAGGCCTCGCAGATGGTTACATCAACTACTTGTACCCAGCCTACCTGCGTGGCCAAGCCTATCTGCTTGCGCGGAATGGCACAGCCGCAGCCACCGAGTTCCAGAAGCTGCTCGACCACAAGGGCATTGTGCAAAATTTTGTCACGGGATCGCTGGCTCATCTTCAAATAGGTCGTGCGTACACCCTTTCGAGCGACACCGCGAAAGCAAAAGCAGAGTATCAGACCTTCCTCAATCTCTGGAAAGACGCAGACCCCGACATCCCCATCCTCAAGCAAGCGAAAGCAGAGTTCGCCAAGCTGCAATAGTGCCGTAGATGTTGTTTCTCGTTTGGGCGAGGCCAACTGACGCGGTTAATAGACTACACGTCAACACAGACCAGTGCTATTTTGGACCCTATCGGAGGGCCATTCCGAAACTAATCCACGCGTCTGGTAAAGGTGGCAAATCGTAAAAGTAGCGGCTAGTACCCGCCTCGACTGTCAGAATTTGACGTCAGGGACGCGCTGCGCAACCTTTTGATCAAACCGACCATGCGCATGCGATCCGTTTCCAGTATCCTCGTGAATCTCAAACCGATTCCACGCCCAGTTTGGGTGTGTTTCACGACGGCCTCACCAGCGATCTTTCCCTCAGGAACCAAAAAATGCACTTCGGCCGTTGCTCCGAAGGGCCTGGGACTTGCACATTCAACAAACAGACCTCCTGGACTGATGTTTTGAACTGTGGAAACCATTTCACGATCACGGCAGCGCCAGATGATCCAGACCCCATCAGATATTTCTATGCGGGATTCACAGCGCCTTGAGGGGCTTGCCACTGCTTTCAACATAAGGATCCTCCCCTAGCAACCTTTCGGAGTTCGCACCAGCCTCGGAGCTTGACCGCCCGAAGAGGTGCATACGCAGGGAGTTAGTTTCCGGTCCGGAAGCTCTGTTCCCCTACCAATAAGGCGGAAAAATGAGGGAAAAACTGTCATGTGGCATCTGGTAAGTTACCCGCCCATCTCTTCGACGGTCAGTGTCGGGTTGCACCAGTCCGCATACAACTTGATCAGGTGCCGTACCCAATTTGCTGCCGCACGGAGCGCCGCACGTCCTCCACGCCGCTGACCAACTGAGCCCCAGTTGGAAATCCTCGCAAATCGTTTTGACAGTCCAGCTACAAGGGGACAATAGGTTAGTCCTTTTTAGCTCTGCGGATACTTGCTCTCTTTTGAGGCTGGAAGGATAGGGCGGCCTTGCGGGCGACAGCCAGATTTAGCGCTCCGCTCCCGCCTGGATAGCCAGGATAGTAGAGATTGATGACGTTTCTGGGTTGAGAGACATCGGCTTGTCGGTCGGCCACAGTAAACAAGTTCCCACCGACGAACATCTCCGCCTTGTAAAATGCAAAATTGAGAACGGACTGATCCAAGGCGCTGCCGTAGCCCGCTATGGATACCATGCGTAACGCTATTCGGAGTGGGAACGGTATTCGGAGCGGTATAGAGTCCGCTAGCATTGATCGTTCCGACGGTGGAGTTTCCACCTTGAACGTTATTGACATACCAAATGACCGCAGGATTGAAGTTACCTGAGCCCTGAATAGTAGCTGTGAACTGCTGGGTGGCCTTGACTAAGATGCTCGCATTCGAGGACGAAACTGTGACTGAGCTAACCAACGACGGAGGTGGCGGAGGAATTGTTTGAGTCCCACCGCCGCCGCAGCCGGCAGTCAGACCAATCATGAGAGAGCAGATGGAAAGAAGGGGTAAGGAGCGCATCGTCAAGCCTCCACGCTACCAGGGGGTTCGACTTCGGAGGCCGACAACAAGCTGTGAGGGCATGGAGCAGTTCTCCGCTGATGCACAAGTTAGTCAGTTAGAACGTTTTTGCCAAGCGACAAAAGGCGACTCGAGCGTTGTCGCACTTTGTCGCTGCATCCACTCATTCGCACCCGCAACGACCGTCGCTAGCGCTAACTGCTAAGTAAACCTCCGGGGCTCCGCCGCCGTACAAAGGAATACACTTCTTTCTCCGCGTCCGGCAGAGGACCAAGCTGTTAAAGTTGCGACCCAGGATATGCCGCCGGGACAGTTCAGCACAACGCGGGCGGCAAAATCCCATCTGCGCGCACACATCATTCCGAGGTTGGGCAGTTGCTGCCTGCCCGAGATCTCGACGAAGGTTCTGCAAGGTTCGTCGCATACCTGGCTGGTGGTTCACTCAGACGCGCGGATTACGCTCGAGCTCTATGGTCACGTTGTCGGAGATGCGCAACGCAACGCGGTTCAAAACCGCTCAATAAAGCTGGTCAACTGAGGACAATTGTTAGAAAGCTGTGTTTTGTTAGAAAGAGCAGTTGCAAGTCGCTGAAAACAACTTGGGTTGGTAGGGCCGGTGAGGAACGTTTATCAGGTGTTGACTCTCGCTTGATGCTGCTAGTAATCCATAGGCGACCCAACCGTATTAAGATGCACTCGGACTTGCTGTTCTCAGTGGTTCTTTGAGGCAAGGGGACAAAGGTAAGGAGAAAGATTATGAAGTGCAAGATGACCGGTGCGGCGGGATTGGCTGGGGCGTTTGTTGCGGGCATGGTAGTGGCGACCGCGTTGGGTGGGGGAATGGCTGCGGCGGGGGCGAAGTCGCTGCGGGCAGCGGCGCAAGGGCAGCAAGTTACCGTGCAGAGGGTCATCAGCCCGACGGTGACGGACGAGGACATTGCTTTGCTGCGGCAAGATCTACGGGCAATGAAAATGCAAGTGATTGGGCAGAATATGTCGCTTTCGGATGTGGAGGCGCAGAAGTTCTGGCCGATCTACAACCATTACGTGAAGGACTTGCAAGAAGTGAACAATCAGAAGTATGCCCTGTTGAAGCAGTACGCGGAGATGTGGGCAACGATGTCAGACGAAGATGCACTGATTTATGTGCGCCACTGGCTGGAGGCGGACGGGCAGGCGCAGGCGCTGCGCTTGAAGTATGTGCCGGTGGTGAGCCAGGTGTTGCCGGGAAGGAAGGCAGCGACGTTTTTTCAATTGGACCGGCGACTGAACATGATCATCGATCTGCAATTGTTTTCGCAGATTCCGTTGGCCCATGTGAAGGAGTAGGCGGGAAGAGATTTCAGACATCAGTAATCAGATAGAGTGAAGATAGGAGCTCACCCCCGATTTACCGCCGAGTCCGGGTGACGTGCCACGCCCTCGATGACCAACCGGCGGTGACTCAAGGTGTCGAGAATGGAGATCTTCAGCACTGCTTTTGCCTTCACCCGATAGGAGCAAGACCCAGACCAAACTTACAAAATCGCAAGGCGCTGAATCTTCAGGGAGAAGATTAGGCGGGAGAAGTCAGAAGCCAAAAAAATCAAGAATGTCGAACCGAAACAATCTCGAAAGCTATCTCGATTCGGTCGGCGCATGCTGGAGGGCAGACACTCAGGAGTACAGCTTCGCGTAGATTCCGAGTTTTCTCATTCGGTACATAAGGGTAGTTCGGTTGATACCCAGGCGGATTGCAGCACCATCAGCACCACCGACGTGGCCCTTGCATGCGGCAAGCGCCTCTATGATTTCCTCGCGCTGCTTTCTTTCATACTCCTCGGCGCCAGCGCTGATGTCAGGTCGTGAGCTGTTTGCCTTGCGAGCCGTTGGCTTCTTCGTAACGACGACCGCATCCGTGGCCGTCTCCGTTTCTGCTTTTCGCAGTTCTGTGAGCGGTACTTCCAGGGCTTTGCCGCGCGTCAGGATCACGGCGCGTTCGATGAAATTCTCCAATTCGCGAATGTTCCCAGGCCATTCCCAAGCTGTGAGTCCCTTCATTACGGCAGAAGGTACCGATTCAATTTCTTTCTGCATCTGTTTTGCAAACTTCTGCACGAAAAAACTGACCAGCAGAGGGATGTCTTCCTTGCGCTCTCTCAAAGGGGGTATTCGGATCGGGAAAACATTCAACCGATAAAACAGATCACTCCGAAACTCGCGATCCGCAACCATTTTCTGGAGGTCACGGTTCGTTGCGGCGACCAGACGGACGTTCACTTTGCGAGTATGAGTGCTTCCGAGGCGTTCAAATTCCCGCTCCTGCAGGGCACGTAACAGCTTTGGTTGAATTTCGCCGGGGATGTCCCCCACTTCATCAAGGAAGAGCGTGCCTTGGTCAGCAAGTTCCAATCGCCCAATTTTCTGCGTAATGGCTCCGGTGAACGCTCCCTTCTCGTGCCCAAAGAGTTCGCTTTCCAGCAGGCCAGTAGGGATCGCGGCACAATTAAGCTTCACAAACGTGCGGTTCTCGCGCTGGCTGCGTTCGTGAATTGCGCGCGCAACTAGCTCCTTCCCCGTTCCAGTTTCACCCAGCAGCAGAACCGTGGAATCGTTCGGAGCCACGGTCTCCACCAGTTGCAGAACGCGCTTTAACGCCGTGCTCCTTCCAATAATCCGCTCGAAGCCGCTGTCGCTGCGAATTTCCTCCTCAAGGTAGAGTTTTTCCTGCGCAAGCTTGTCCTTGAGTTCAGAAATCTCACGGTACGCCAGAGCGTTTTCAATTGCGATTGCTATTGCCCCTGACGCCCCGGTCAGGAAATCGACGTCCTCAGACGTAAATAAAGTTTGCCGCCTACGTGCGACTATGAGGACTCCGACGGGACGCCCACGGCTGACCAGTGGTATTAGACAGTGGGTGTCCAGGCCCTCTGCAACCACCATATCGTATATTTCAGGCCCGAGTTCCTCACGATCATTTGTGGTTACGATTTCTGCTTTAGAGCTTCCCCAAGCTCGTTTGAGGGCGCGGCCTGGCGTCACCACAATTTCTTCCTTGACGAATCCTTTCGCATTGGGAAAATCGATAACATAAATCCGGGTTTTATTCGATGCGTCATCGAAAAACGCAACGCCCGCGGCATCGGCTTGTATGACGCCTCGAATGTTGGCGGCGATCGCCCGCAGTAGTTCTGGAAACTCCAGGTTGGAGCTGATTCGGTTTGTCAGGTTGAGCAGCAACTGTAACCGAGCTCCTAGCCTGGACACTTCTTGGAACGCCAACGCGTTTTCAATGGCGATGGCTATCTGCCCTGACGCCCGGCTGAGGAAATCGACGTCTTCCGGCGAAAACGGAGTCTCCGTCGTGCGTGAAATTGATAGAATTCCGAGGGCCCGCCCGCGATCTACGAGTGGAATAATGCAAACGGCCTTTAGGCCTTCCGCAGCCGCGACGTCATATGGCTCGGGTGCGTGTTCGTGACGTTCCCGCGGGTCAAAGACTATCGGTTTCAAACTATCCATCGCTCTCTTAGCTTCGGAGCTTGGCGGCAGGAGCAACTCTTCCTTGATGACCCCCTTGCCGTGCGGAAAATCCACGGCGAATACCCTGAATTTCCCCGACGGTGCGTCGGGCACCGAAACCGTTACCGCATCAGCGTGTATGACTTCTCTTATGTTCGCTGCAATCGCGCGCAAGACCTCTCGTAGATCAAGGCTCGACGTGATTCTGGTCGTCAGATTCAGAAGCAACTGGAGCCGGTCGTTCTGACGCTCCAGCTCTTGACGGACGTGGACTATCGCGTCGTACCGGTTTACATCGTTCGTCACGGCTATACCAGCGGTCACGCTCATTATCTTTGTTTTAGATGCGGCGTGAGACTCCATAACTATAAACCCCTTTTCAGTGATTCGAGTTCACGCCGACAGATGTTGCTGAATTCGCGCAGGGGTTCATTTCGTTTGCCTACTCCCGACTGAATTTGCCTTGCCGTAAGATTCGGCGCCGAATAAGTACTAAGGATGGTTTTGGCGACTCGTTCCGCGCTCTCTACTACGTTCGTTGGGGAGCTCAGACGAATGCGACTGATCAGTCCGTAAATTGGTACGAGCCTGCCGGGGTCTTCGAATGTGTGCTGCATAGCGTGAACCATGGCCCGTACACTTTCGCTGATGAAGTCCGAATACAGTTGTTCGCGATGAGAAATCCTCTTAGCCAGGAGATCCCGCCGGTCGTGATGCCTCTGCGTGAGCCATGCGCTTAGAGTTGATGCAAACGCGCCGACGAACGATCCAAAGATGGCCGCCAGTGCCGAAACGGTTGCCGGATCCCAGGAGGGACCAATCCATGCCATTCTTCGATACCTCAGCTCAGTGAGTCTGACATCAGCAGGGCGGATACTTCCCGTCGCTACTGCTGCTTCCACCCGCCTCCTAGCGATTGGTAGAGCTGAACCAGCGCAAGCCGCTCGTTCAGTTGCGCCTGGGCGAGGTTCAGTTCCGCCGAGAAATAGTTCGTTTCGTTCGTCAGCACTTGGAGATAACTCGCACCGCCCTGCTTGTAGAGGACCAACGAGAGGCGGTCCGACCGTTCCGCTGCTTGAGCAAGCAGTTCCTGCTGCTCGCGGAACTGGCGATCTTTGTCATACGCGACAAGCGCATTCGATACTTGTTCGAGCGAGTTTTGAACAGTCTGCTGGTATGAGAGCACACTTTCCTGCCACTGTGCTCGAGCGAGCCTGAGTTGCGAGCGGAGCGCTCCGCCTTGAAACACGGGCTGCGTAATGCCAAAGGCCGCGTTCCAGGTCTGAGATGGTTGTTGGAGGAAATGGTGCAACGCATTACTCTCGAGTCCGCCTGTGCCGGTGAGGGAGAGGCTGGGGAAGAGGGAGGCTTTGGCGACACCGACTTGGGCGTTGGCTGCCATCATATTGGCTTCCGCCTCGCGGACATCGGGACGACGCTCGAGCAATTCGGAGGGCAGGCCGACGGGGACAGTATCCGGCACGGGCTGCTGCGTGAGGGGGTTGCCGCGAGGAATGGAACCGGGGTTTTCGCCCAGCAGGATGCTGAGCGCATTTTCCTGTTGCTCGATCTGCCGCTCGAGGTCGGGAATGGTCTCTGAGGCGGTGTAGACGAGTTGCTCTGACTGGCTCACGTCGAGGTCGGAAGCTGAGCCATGGGTCTCGAGCACCCGAGTTAATTGCAGGGATTGTTGGCGGGATCCCAAGGTACGCTTGGCAATCTCAAGTTCAGCGTCCAGCGCCCGAAGCTGGAAATAGGCAGTGGCTACGTTCGCAACCAGTGACGAGATCACTGCCTGCTGCCCCCACTTGCTGGCGAGCATCTGGGCTCGCGCCTCCTCGGTTTGCCGCCGGTACTTTCCCCAGAAGTCAAGGTTCCAAATAACTGACAGGTTGAGCTGACCAGCGTTGACCTCGTAGGCCGGAAACAGACTTGAGACCTTGGCGTTTTGTTGGCTGAAGACTCCTGCGCCGACGCTTGCTGAGGGGAACTGGTTCGCACGGGTAATGCCGAGTTGGGCTTGTGCCTCAAGCACGCGCGTGGCGGCAATGCGGACGTCGTAATTTTGCTGAAGCGCTGTGTGAATCAGCTGCGCCAGGACGGGATCCTGGTACACATCCCACCACTTCTCGTTGCCGAGCGATGCTGCTGAGTCGTTTTGCGGAGGCGTCGCGGCACGATAATCAGTGGGCAAGTTAACAATCGGCCGCTTGTAATTCGGTCCGACTGCGCAGCCAGCCAGCGCGACGATGACGACGGGCAAAAACGCGAGCTTTTTCATGGTCAGTCCCCTTCGCCTGGAGTTTCCGCGGGTACAAGCCCAACTGGTCTCTGCCGCGTCGCGCCCGAGATGCGCTCGACCACATAGAAGATTGCCGGAACAAAGAACCTGCCGATAAAGGTCTCCGCCACCATGCCGCCAATTACCGCCGTGCCCATGATCTGGCGTGCAACCGCACCTGCTCCAGACGCTGTCCAGAGCGGCACGCAGCCGAGGATAAAGGCGAGCGCCGTCATCATGAGGGGCCGGAAGCGAAGCCTCGCCGCGGAAAGTGCTGCATCGACGACGGACATACCGCGTTCGTAATCCTCCTTGGCAAACGCGACGATCAGAATCGAATTTTTCGCAGCTAGGCCAATGAGCATCACCAGGCCGATCTGGGCGTAAACGTCGTTCTCAATTTGAAGCATGTACGCAGGCAGAAAGAGACTGAGCACGACGCGCCGCAGCCAGAGGGCGGCCAGGGCGCCGAAGACTGCGACTGGCGTGCTGAGCAGCACGCTAAAAGGAACTGTCCAGCTTTCATAGAGCGCTGCCAAGATTAAAAAAACGAACAGGAGCGAAAACGCGAAAATCACCGAAGCCGGGACCCCTTGTTCCGCCTTCACCTCTTGATAGGACATTCCGATCCAGTCGTATCCCATTTCGGAAGGCATGGTTTGCTTGAAAACGTCCACCAGGGCGGCTCTTGCCTGATCGGTGCTATAACCGGGTGCTGCGGCGGCATTGATCTGCGCGGACCGGTACTCGTTGTAACGCATCGTGAACTCAGGGCCGAAACGGGTCTCGAATTTTGCCAGCGCGGAAAGCGGCACCGTCTGCCCTTGGCCGTTGC
>Ga0210398_10002384_pt1 | contig 18396 bp, 14 predicted proteins | sample IncBWC4OmetaG_FD_161047 | JGI IMG/M metagenome (GOLD analysis project Ga0210398, IMG submission 161047) | Forest soil microbial communities from Barre Woods Harvard Forest LTER site, Petersham, Massachusetts, United States - Inc-BW-C-4-O | ecosystem: Environmental > Terrestrial > Soil >... | reverse complement strand
TATTCTGTTGTGATTGAATGGAGGCCGGCTGCGTAGTGGTTATCTGTTGCGCGGAGAGCTGCTGTTCATATTGCATGGCTGACGCTTTGGACTCCTGGCCCATCGCGCGCGCAGGTATCGTCAAAAATACCGCAAGCAGGGCGCCCAGAAAAAATGTCGTTTGCCCGAAACCTCGAATCCTATTTCTCAATGACTCCACAAACTCCAGTTTTTCAATTAGTGCATCGCGTCCCCGAGGCCGCAGGCCCGGTAGTTGCAAATTTCGGATTCTGTATCCCTCACTTCTATCTGCAAGAGGCGATACAGGATGAGAGATCCGTGCCATAACTTGTGGCTCCTGTTGTTCACCGACGGAATGCTGTCAGATTTCCCAAGGAGCCGTGGGTATTGAAGCCGGTTCACGGCAGGATGCTAGTCAGAACTTGGGTGTGCGTCGTCCAGGGGGCTCCGGACACACTCCCGGACTAAAGCTGGATACTTTCACTCGCGCAGACAGGATGACATTGTCAAAACTAACAGCGTCTCGCCGCGGGTCGAAGCGATGCGGGCCTTTGGATAATTCCGGAAGAATCGCGATAGCCGTCGTCTGCGCTCGCTATTGGACGTCAGTCATGCCTGCCTGATAAACGTCAATTAGGCATTGAACCCAATTAGCAAGATCAAAGCTCCCTTAACGCGACTGGTCGGTGAGGTTTGCGCTCCAGGGCCGAATAAGCAACATTCTTTTAGACCTTCCATATCCTGTCAATTCTGACAATGGCAGCAGGTGACCGCGAGTGACAACATAGGACAGGTGGAAATTATTTGCGCTGCACGAAGGGCCACGTCGTATTTTGCCCCAGGTATAGGTCAAGGCTGGAGAACGAGCCCGGCGATTCGAGAGGACGCACATTAACACGATCCTGATTTTGTTCCCAAGCCGCCATTCCCCTGGGATCAGAGGCTAAACCACCTGTCCGGCAACGCGGCTTGAATGGAGTGAAGAAAATGATCAACATCTTCGTCAAACAGTTTTTGTCTTCGGCGCTCTCCATTCTGCTACTCATTGGCGCCACGCCATTTGAAGCCGGTGCTCAATCGGGTCAATCAGGGTATTCGGGACAAGGAGTGCCGCTGACTCCGGACGAGTTGCAACAACTGGCTGCGCCCATCGCGCTGTATCCTGACTCCCTGGTAGCGCAGGTCCTTGCCGCTGCGACCTTTCCGGATCAGGTTGCCGCAGCTGAAGGTTGGTATCAGTACCACAGCAATCTGACCGGCTCAGCTCTGATGGCGGCCGTAGATCAGCAACCATGGGATCCCGCCGTGAAGGCGCTCTGCCAATTTCCCTCCGTGCTCGGTAACATGGCGAGCAACCTGACCTGGACTTCGTCGCTGGGAGAGGCGTATCACACGCAGTCGGGCGACGTGATGACGGCCATCCAGGTGTTGCGCGCGAAAGCTTACGCAGCTGGCAACTTGAAATCATCAACGCAACTCGCCGTCGTGCAACAGTCGCCGCAAGTGATCGTGATTCAACCGGTGAATCCGCAGGTAGTGTACGTTCCCATGTACAACCCCGCGGTGGTTTATGGCTATCCCTACGTGGTTCCGGCATACGTTGCTCCGCCGCCGCCCGCGGGCGCCGCAGTTGTGGCGTTTGGAGTTGGAATCGCGGTCGGCGCCATGATGGCGGGCAGCTCTTACGCTTGGGGATACAGTAGTTGGAACTGCGGATGGCACGGCAGCACAACCGTGGTCTATCACGGCGGTGCATATTACGGGAACAGCGCCTGGCACGGCGGGTATTACGGCTCCAGCGCCTCCGCCTATGGACCCAACGGCAGCGCCACAGCGTCACGTGGCTACAATCCCTCTACCGGAACCTACGCGCGTGGTGGCACGGCCTCAAACGGTTACGGCAGCGTAAGTGCCGGTCAAGCCTACAACCCAAGGACCGGGGCCTCTGCTTCGACAGTGCAAGGGTCCAATGCGTATGGCAGCTATGGGGCCTCGACCGCTTCGAAAAATGGCACGACCGTAAACAGCCAGCACCAAACCAACGCTAACGGAACCACGGCGCAGGCGCACAGCTCGAACGGCGGTTCGGCTTATGCCGCGACGGGCAAGAACGGTAACAGCGCGGCGGTGGGCCAAACCGCCAACGGCGACAAGTACGCCGCGGCAAACGGCAAAACCTACAGCAACACCGGCAGCGGTTGGGACCAGAAGAGCGGAAGTCCGTCCAGCTATAACAAATCCAGTTCCAGTGGCTGGGGCGGGCAAGAAAAGAGCGGTGGGTCGTCGGCCATGAGCAGTGGGGGCGGCGGCTGGAGTTCGCGGGCTTCCAGTGCTCGCGGTTCGGAAAGCTACGGCGGTCGTCGCAGGTGACCCCAACGCCACCGGAGCAGGTGCGCGCGACGCCAATTCTTATGTGCTGACGAAGTGCTTCTAGTCCAAGTTTTGGAGGATCGATATGTCGCGAGCAACGCGGTCAATCGCTATTTCGTGTCGGCTCATACCTCTGGCGATAGCCCTTCTCTTTGCCGGATGCAGCAATTCCGCCAAGCCTTCCTACCAGACGTTTGCTTCGCCCGATGACGCAGGCAACAGCCTGGTGACGGCGGCCAAATCGGGCGATCCCAATAATGTAATCGCCGTGTTTGGTCCGGACTCGAAAGACATCATTTTCTCTGGTGATCCGGTGCAGGACAAGGAGATCGCCGGTGTATTCACGACCGCCTACGACGTGATGCATCGCTGGCGCAAAATGCCCGACGGCTCCCAAACGCTGCTCATCGGAGCCGATAATTTTCCCTTCCCGATTCCGCTGAAAAAGAACGCCGCGGGACAGTGGTACTTCGACGTGGCAGCGGGACGGGAAGAGATCCTAATGCGTCGTATCGGCCGCAATGAACTCGCGGTCATAGACGTGTGCAACGGGCTGGTTGACGCTGAGGCTCAATACTTCTCAATGCACCACGACGACGGAACCACCGGCCAATTCGCTGCGAAATTCATCAGTGACGCCGGCAAGCAGAACGGTCTGTACTGGGAATCGCCCGAAGGTCAACCCAAAAGTCCGCTCGGTCCGATGGCGGTATATGCCACCACCGAAGGCTACAACGTGAAACCGGATGCGCACGTTCCGTTCCATGGCTACTACTTTCGGATGCTCACCCGGCAAGGCGCTAACGCGCCCAGCGGTGCTAAGGACTATGTCGTCAACGGAAAGATGACCGGCGGGTTCGCCTTCGTCGCCTATCCCGCTCAATACCGCAACTCCGGCGTGATGACTTTCATTATCAACCAGGACGGCGATCTGCTGCAGAAGGATTTGGGAACTGATACAGCGCAGACAGCAGCCGCAATGACCGAGTTCAATCCCGATCCGGGTTGGACCCCAGCACAGCAATAGCGGGTTTCCCTTCTCCGTGTGATCGCCAGGCGAAGCGTTCCTGAGGGCTAGTCGGTTGATTGGGCGGTGGGTTCACGCGTAATGCGAACGTACCGATTCTGAAAAAGACTTCATCGATTCTCTACTGGTCAAATCTGCAACCAGGCCCCGAGAGTCGCATGGACACCCTATCTTGTGATAACACCGGCAGCGGCAGCGGCGACGGCGACTGTCATTATTACCACTATGCACTGGATGCCCCCCCGCCGTAAGGTCGGATGTGGCTCAAACTCCTTCTGCGAGCGGCCAAACCGTTGCGCGCTACCTTGTCCTGGAGGAATTAGGAACCGGTGGCATGGGCGTGGTGTACAAAGCGCAGGACAATGAGCTCGGCCGGTTCGTCGCCTTAAAGTTCCTGCCCGAAGACGCTGCCGAAGATCCGCTTGCCCTGGAACGTCTTCGTCGCGAAGCACGGCGCGCATCCGCGCTCAATCACCCGAATATCTGCACCATCTACGAAATTGGGATCCACCAAGGGCATTCGTTCATCGCCATGGAGTATCTGGATGGCGTGACCCTGAAATACTGGATAGCCGCGGGCACATTGGATACGGAACGTATTATTTCGATCGCCCTGGAAGTTTCCGATGCGCTCGATGCCGCTCACAGCGAAGGCATCATTCATCGTGACATCAAGCCCGCCAACATTTTCATCACGAAGCGGGGTCGCGTCAAGATTCTGGACTTTGGCTTGGCCAAGAGCATGCGTCCGGAGGGCCTGGCAGACCAGGGCGCGACGGACGCAACACAATCTTTGTCCTACGCCGCCGAAGAACGTCTCACCAGCCCGGGGACGGCCCTGGGTACCGTAGCCTACATGTCTCCGGAGCAAGTGCGAGCTGAGGAATTGGACGGCCGCACGGATCTATTCTCTTTCGGTATCGTTCTCTACGAGATGGCGACGGGGAGGCTGCCTTTTCAAGGAGCCAGTTCGGGCGTGCTGACAGAAGCCATCCTCAATCGCCATCCGGTGGCTCCCGCACAAGTGAATCCCAACATCCCGCCGGCCCTGCAGGAGGTGATTCGCAGAGCGTTGGAAAAGGACCGCAAGCTGCGCTATCAGAGCGCGTCCGATATGGGGGTTGAGCTGCAACGTCTAAGGCGAGATTCCGATTCGGGGGCCGCAGTCACGGGCCTCTTAGCGTCGAGCGGCAGGCGCAGGGCACAGCCCTCGTCGTTGCAACCAGCTGCCGTCCGCCCACAGCGAGTCTCCAAGATCATCGACTCGCTTGCAGTTCTACCGTTTGAAAATGCGGGTGGCGAGCCCGAGCACGAGTATCTCAGTGACGGGATCACAGGGAACCTCATCAATACTCTAGCGACAGTTCCGAAGCTGCGCGTGATGGCGCAGAGCACCGTATTTCGCTACAAGGGCCGGAAAATTGATCCTCAGGCCATCGGTCGCGAGCTAAATGTGCGCGCAGTGGTTACCGGAAGAATAATGCACGTCGGAGGCTCTTTGCGCATTGGCACCGAATTAGTTGACGTCGCCACAGGTTCTCAACTGTGGGGCGCGCAATACAATCGCAAGCCCGACGACATCTTCGTGGTCCAAGACGAAATTTCCAACGAGATATCCGGAAAATTGCGGTTACAGTTGACCCGGGCCGAAAAGAAGCGACTGACGAAACACCACACGGAGAACGCCGAGGCGTACCGGCTTTACCTACAAGGCCGTCATTACTGGAACAAGTGGACCGAAGAAGGATTCTATAGGGCGATCGATTACTTCCAAAAGGCAGTCGAGAAAGATCCCAGCTATGCGCTCGCGTATGCGGGTCTGGCTGATTCCTACATTCTCTTGGGATGGAACAGTTACCTGCCGCCGAAGGAAGTGTTCCCCAAAGGCAAAGTGGCGGCGACGACCGCGCTGCAGCTCGACCCGGATCTCCCCGAAGCGCACGCGTCCTTGGGGGCGCTTTTGTGGCTTCACGACTGGCGGTGGGACGAGGCGCAGATCGAATTCAGGCGCAGCCTCGAATTGGACCCCACGTATGCAACTGCCAACCACTGGTACGCCGAGTATGCGATGACTATGGGGAAACACGCGGAAGTTACGGCCAGGATGACGAAAGGCCAAGAACTCGATCCGCTGTCTTTAATCATCAACGTGGCGCTGGGATGGGCCTGCTACTTCGCGCGTCGATACGACGAAGGCATCGAACAACTGCGACGAACTGCCGAATTCGACCCAAGCTACCCCGTCACGTACTGGATTCTTGGTCTGCTGCTTAGGAAGACAGACCGCTACGAATTGGCGATCACCGAGGGTGAGAAGGGGGTGAAACTATCGGGCGGCAGTCCGATGATGCGCGCGGCGCTGGCGCACACTTTTGGTGCGGCGGGTAGGACAAGCCAGGCAGTTCAGACGCTGGATGAGCTGACAGAGTTAGCAACGCACAGGTATGTGGCACCCCACTTCTTCGCCGGAATCCATGTCGGCTTGGGAGAAAGCGACCGCGCGATGGAATACCTGGAGAAATCGTACGAAGAGCATTGCCACTGGCTTATCTATCTTCACATAGATCCGAGCATGGACGCCTTGCGGGACAATCCACGTTTCCAAAGCCTGTTGCGGCGCGTCGGCCTTCCTGCGCTGGCGCCCGCGAACCCCACCTGATGAAAGTGCGGCCGGAGCATGTGGAGCTGCAGTAGGCCTACATTGGCATTGACTGCCAAGTTGAACGAACGAGCCACAGAAGACTTCGAGCAAGGTACTCGAGCCCGCCAAAACTCTGAGTAAAAACGCAAGTCACCGTGACACTGGCAACGTGCTGCCAGTGATCTCGATCAGCCGGCGTTTCAAGACTCAGGGAGTACGAATCGGACTGCTGGTGATCGCAATGCTCGTGCTGTTTTTTCGATCTACCATATCCTTAGGCCGCCACGAGCGTGGGTAACCTGCCGCAGCTCACCGTTGACGGCGGCGGTCTGATGGCATTTACCACCGCGGAGGTCAAACGTGGACCTTAATATCGCCGTCGAGTTAAAGGAAGGATTATTGCGAGTAACGGCCAGCGGAAACTTTACTCTTGACGCCGCCCTGCGACTCCTCAAGGAAGTATGTGATACAGCCACGGAGAAACAAGTTGATAAAATTCTGGTGAATGGTCTCGCCATGGAGGGAGCGCTTCCCACGCTTGATAGGTACCAACTTGGAGCCGAAATAGCGGCATACCTAAAACAACATGGCATGAACCACAGGCTGGCAATCGTTGGTAAAGCTCCCACATTAAACGGATTTGCCGTACGTGTTGCCGAGAACAGAGGGGTAACCACCGCAATGTTTTCGAGCGAGCAGGAAGCGCTGAACTGGCTTAGCGCCTGGAAAGGTTGAGCCTTTACCAGACAAATGCGGGCGTGACGTCCAGTCGCGATCCCAAGGCATCACGACTATGCGAAGGAAAGTCGTCACCAAAACTCGGTCATCTAAGGGCATTTTTGCGCTGGTCGGAATCGGAAAAGCAAGACAGGCAAAGGGATTTAGCTTTCTGACCACACAATTGACACGGTTGAGGCCTGCGGTTCGAGCCCGCACCTACCATTTTCCTCATAGTGTGGTTTTTTTCTCTGGGCGGTACCACTGGTTACGCCATCAATCCCGCGCGCGATCTGGGTCCGCGCATCGCCCACGCCATGCCGCCCATCGCCCAAAAAGGGCGGCTCGAACTCGAGGTATGCTGCAATCCCAATTTTACCTCCATTACTGGAAGTTGGGATTGTGAGCGTGCTGATCCGCTGGATCCGATTCTGAAGGCTCCGTCAAGACGAACGAACCCGTGGCGATTTCTCTGAGATCGGATCCCACCGGGAATGCGAAGCCGGACTTCACGTCATCACGCGAAGTCCAGCTCCACTTCGTCAATGTAGCACCAGCCCCATGTTTCGCCCGGCTCGATCGATTTCATGATGGGGTGTTTCGTGGAATGAAAGTGCTTGGTGGCATGTTTATTTTTGGATGAATCGCAGCATCCCACGTGGCCGCACTCCAGGCACAGGCGCAGATGAACCCACGTGTCGCCCATTTTCAAACATTCCTCGCAACCTTTCGTATGCGGTTTCACCGGGCGAATTTGATTTAAGTGCGTACATTCTGGCATGTTCATACCCTCCTTTCAGAGTCGGCCGGACACCAATTGCGCTTACGAGCCGGACGCGGCTGCTTTGGCGTTGTCAGCGCGCACTACGGGAACGTCCACCAGATGCTCGGCCAGGAACCACACCTGCAGTTCGTTGGTGCGAATCACCTGGCTCACCAGCAGATCGTTGGTGCCGTCGTCTCCCGCGTTCGCGGCTTGCTTGGCCACGGTGCGGGCTTCCTTCAAAATGATTTCATGAGCTTCCAGCAAGCGGGAGATTTGCACCGGAGCCTCTTCGCGGCCGCGCGGCGGACGAGGAATGAAAGTAGTTTCGGCGACGTCGGGCGCCATGGCGATGCTGATGCCGCCCAGAAGTTGGATGCGCTCCGCGATCGCGTCCACCAGCTCGGACTGCTCCTCGAAATGTTTGTCAAAGAGCAGATGCAGCTGATAGAACGTGTGCCCGGCGACTTGCCAATGATGCTTTTTGTACATGTCGCGCAAAGTCATGGTATCCGCGAGGATCTGATTCAGCAGTTCGACATCCGCCGCGCAAACCTGCTGATCCAGCGCGATCGGCAGCTTGGCAATTTTGCCGTAGGGCTGAATCTCGCTGGCGTGCTGATGCAAAATGGGTCGGGCGAGTTCGGTGCCCTCGGCCAGTAGGCTGGCCGGTGGGTTCTTCTGATTGGTTTTATTCTTCATTTGTAATTCTCCTTTCTCGGTAATTGCCGCAGTCGGCGTATTTATCCTCCGGGTTTGATGATTCTCAAAGGCATTCGGTTCCATCGCAGATTCACCGTGAGGCGTGTGCCGGTACCTCCAGCGCGTAGCGCGCATCAGCCGGCGACTTGGTTTACCCTAGCATGTAGTGCAGGAACAACAAGGTGCGCTTCCACGCATCGGCAGCGGCTTCCGGACGATAGCCAGTGGTGTTGTTCGGGTTCTCAAAGGCGTGGCCGGCGCCGGGATAAATTTTCACGTCAACGCGGCGGTTCATTCCCCGCATGGTTTTTTCGAACGCCTGCACGTCCGCGGGCGTAATGCCTTTATCATCCGCGCCAAAATTCCCCAGAACCGCCGCGCCGATCTGCTGCATGTCATTGGGATCAGTGGGCAGCGCACCGTAATTCACTACCACGGCGCCGAGGCGCGGCTGATGGATGGCGAGTTGCAACGCAAGGCCGCCGCCCATGCACCAGCCGACTGCGGCGATGTGGCCGGGCTTCACGTCTTTGCGCGCTGCCAAATAATCGTAGGCCCCCTGCATGTCGCGGATCGCGCGGTCCTGCGGCAGGCCGCGCATCAGCTCATGAGCTTCAGAGGGATCCGTAGCGGTCTTGCCGCGGTACAGATCAACAGCCAGAACCAGGTAACCCTGTTCGGCCAGCTTTTCGGACTGCTCCTTGACCCAATCGTTCAATCCCCACCATTCGTGGACAACTATCAGAGCGGAATATGGGCCCGGTTTGTCTGGCACCACTAGGAACCCGCTCGCTTTTTCTTTGCCGCTGGGGAATTCCACGGTTTGCGTCTTCGGCGCTTGCGCGCGGGTCACCGACACCGCGGCAATCAATCCGAAAGCGAGCATCGCGGAAACGAACTTAAGCGAACGGTTCATGCTGAGGTGCCTCCAATTGAAGCAAACGGCTTATTGTAAGCCCGCGCGCGCGTCCGCGCCATCTGCTATCGAGCTGATGCCGATCCTCCGCCGGGGCTTGGATGTGCCGGTGGACCTGAGATTCGTCCCCGCAAACCGCCAGAGGCTAGGGCGCGATGCGTTCTACCTGAACCGCGGTGCCGTACGCGAGGACTTCGGTGACGCCCTGCATCACTTCGGTGGCGTCATAACGCATGCCGATCACGGCGTTCGCGCCGTGCTGGCTGGCATGCTCCATCATTAATTCCAGCGATTCCTCGCGGGTCTTTTCGCACATTTCTTCGAAGAGCGTGATATTGCCGCCCACCAGAGTTTCCAGCGAAGCGCCCAGTGTGCCCAGAATGCTGCGCGAGCGCACCGTGACGCCGCGCACCAGCCCGAAACTTTTAACTACTCGATACCCAGGCAAATCGAATGCAGTTGTAACCATATTCGGATTTACGCTGACGCCCATGGTTCCCTCTCTTCGCGGCGCGTTTCACGTTGCCCGCACGCCGGAGAATAACACAACGAAAATCGAGAAGGCGCGCTGCGGCGGCGCCTAGGTGTAGCGGAGCCAGCGCACCAGTTCGACGAGCGACGGGCGCTTGCCGTACATCAGCACGCCGATGCGATAGATTTTTGCCGAGGCGTACATCACGGCAATGGTCGTGAGAACGAGGAGCGTCAAAGAAAGCGCAATCTGCCACACAGGCGGAGTCTGCAGCGAAATGCGCAGCGACATTAACACCGGTGCGAAGAACGGAATTTCGGAAAGAATCACCGCCGTGCGCGATGCTGGTTCGTTCAGCACCACGCCATATATGATCATGCAGAAAACCAGCGGCGCCATCGCCAGCCATTGCAATTGCTGCGCGTCCTGTTCATTCGAGCATGCCGAGCCAATGGCGGCGAACATCGAAGCGTACATGAAATACCCTCCGACGAAAAAAACGCCGGCGTAAATCACCAGCGAAACTGGAACGTGCACTCCGGCGAGCGGCGAATTGCGCGTCAGGCCCCACGAGGCCAGCACGCCATAGGAAAAAAGCAGCGCAGTGGTAGTCATCCAGATTGCGAACTGGGTAAAAGCCACAGCCGCCACACCGAGGATTTTTCCGGCTAGCAACTCAAACGGCCGCACCGAAGAGATCAGCACTTCCATGGTGCGCGTCGTCTTTTCCTCGATCACCGAACGCATGGTGATGATTCCGTACATCAGCAGGGAAGTGTAGAGCAGCACCACCAGCGCGATGGCGATCGCAATGCCCTGGCCCTTTTCCACGGATTCACCGGCCTCGCTGACTTTCAACAGCTTCAGGTCCGTGCCTTTGAGAATCGTCTGAAGATCGTCAAGGTGCACACCGCGATGTTCAAAGCGGCTGGAGATCAGCGCCTGATCCACGGAGCGAGATAGCGGGCCGATGAGGCCGATATTGTCAGGATTGCGCATGTGTAGCTCGAATGGTTGGTCCAGGTCTTGCGGAATCCAAAGGTAGGCGTCGAGCTTTTCGCTGTTGATGCGCGCGCGCAGGTCCTGCTGCAAGGCGTCAGGCGTTGCTGGGCGCGCCACGGTTTCTTCCACGGTGAATTGCGGTTGGCCGTCGGCGAGCCTTCCATCGAGGCCGCGGGCAATCGCCGGACCGAGCTGGCCGGAATTATCCACAATCACGATCCGCGAAGTTTGCGTGGCCGTGTGGCCCACCAGGAAAACGACCAACAAAATCGAACCCACGCCGAGCAGCGGCACGATCACCGTGCCAATGATGAAGCCCTTCGTCCGGACGCGCGTGAGATATTCGCGCTTGATGATCAGCAGGATTTTACGCATGAGTCGTCCTATCGATGAAAATTTCGCTCAGCGAGGGCTCCAAAAGCTCGAAGCGCGTGATGCATGCGTCCGATTGCACCGCGGCTTTCAGAATTTCCTGCGGATCAGCGCCGGGCTTCAGCTTGGCTTCGATGCCAGTGATCAGCCGTGTGGTCTGGCCTATCGCCGGGTGATTCAGGAAAGCGTCGCTGCCGGTGAATTCCACGTGCAGCGTGTTCTTGCCGTAGGACTGCTTGACGGCGCGCAGCTCGCCGTCGAGCACGTTGCGGCCCTTATCAATCAGGCAGATGGAATCGCAGAGGCGCTCCACCTGCTCCATGCGATGAGTGGAAAGGACGATGGTCGAACCCTGCTTGCGCATATCCAGCATGATTTCCTGAATGGTGGCGGCGTTCACAGGATCGAGGCCGGAGAAAGGCTCGTCAAGAATCATCAAGGGCGGGCGGTGAATCACCGAAGTGATGAACTGTACTTTCTGCTGCATGCCTTTGGAGAGGTCCACCAGCTTTTTGTCTGACCACTCGGCGAGGCCCAGGCGGTCGAGCCATTCCTTGGCGCGCCGCGCCGCTTCCGCTTGCGTCAGCCCGTGCAGCGCCGCAAGGAATACGATGATCTCCAGGACCTTCATGCGCGGGTAGAGACCGCGCTCCTCCGGTAGGTAACCGATCTTGTCGCGCGTGCTGTCGCTGACTGGCTCACCGAGAACATGGATCGAGCCTGAATCGGGGACCAGGATGTTCATGATCATGCGGATGGTGGTGGTTTTGCCTGCGCCGTTCGGCCCCAGCAGCCCCAGAATGGCGCCGGCGCGGACTTTCAGGCTGACCCCATTCACCGCGATCACAGAATCATAGGCTTTGGTGACGTTTTCGAGAACGATGGCATCCATGAGCTTGGTGGCAGTCACCCCTGATACGCGAAGAGCGCGCGAAATATATCAGAATTCGAGCGCGCGAAGTGTTAACGAGATTGACGTACCGCCGCACGAGCGCATAGCGGGTTCGCGCTGCGCATGATAATATAAGGGTGCGTTTGTTGCTCCTGGATACCCCTTCTGGAACGGTCTGCAAGGATTCGATCAGGGATGCAAAGACCGCGCTCGTAAACCTTTTTTGGCAGTTATCCAATGACCAAGAGCATTCGTAATATCGCTATCATTGCGCACGTGGACCATGGCAAGACCACGCTGGTCGACGCGATGCTGCGCCAAAGTGGAATTTTCCGCGCCAATCAGGAACTGGTGGAGCGCGTGATGGATTCGAACGATCTGGAGCGCGAGCGCGGCATCACCATTCTCGCCAAGAACACCGAGATCGAATACCAAGGGACCAAAATCAATATCGTGGATACGCCCGGCCACAGCGATTTTGGCGGCGAAGTAGAACGCGCGCTGCGCATGGTGGATGGTGTGCTGGTTCTGGTGGATGCCAGCGAGGGCCCGCTGCCGCAAACGCGTTATGTCTTGCAGAAGGCGCTGGCCGCGAAGCTGCCGCCCATCATGGTGCTCAATAAGATTGACCGCCCGGACGCGCGCCCCGCGGAGGTGCTGGATGAAATCTATGACCTTTTCATTGATCTCGATGCCACTGAGGACCAACTCGATTTCCCGGTGATCTATACCAACGCGAAATTGGGCGTGGCTCACCTGAAAGTGGGCGACGATTCGACGACCTTGCAACCGCTGTTCGAACAGATCGTCAAATCCATACCTCCACCTGCTGGTGATCCCGCTGCTGCGCTGCAAATTCAAGTGACGAATCTGGATTACAGCGACTTTCTTGGCCGGCTCGCCATTGCGCGCGTTTTTGGCGGAACGTTGGTGCGCGGCACTGAAGTGGCCATCGTCAAGCTGGATGGAAAAATTCAGCCCACGAAAATCACCAAGCTTTTCACGTTTCGCGGGTTGGAACGCGATGAGGCCGAGCAGGTGAGTGCAGGAGATATCGTCGCCATCGCGGGTGTGGAAGGCATCCAAATCGGCGAAAGCATCACCGATTTAGCGAACCCAGTGCCTCTAGAGCCCCTCACCATTGACGAACCTACGCTGACCATGGTGTTTACGATCAATACGTCTCCCTTCGCCGGTCGCGAAGGGCAGTACGTCACATCGCGCGACCTCCGCGCGCGCCTCGAAAAGGAATTGCTCACCAACGTTTCGCTGCGCGTGGAAGACACCGGAACCACCGACGCGTTTCGCGTTCTGGGCCGCGGCGAATTGCAGCTCGCGATTCTGATCGAGACCATGCGCCGCGAAGGCTACGAGCTGATGGTAGGCAAGCCGGAAATCGTGGTGCGCACCGAAAACGGCCGCCGCCTCGAGCCGCTGGAACTGCTAATCGTGGACTGCCCAGAAAATTTCATCGGCATCGTGATGGAGTTGCTGGGCAACCGCCGCGGCGAAATGAAAAAAATGGTGAACCACAATTCCGGCCGCGTGCGCATGGAATTCAGCATCCCTTCGCGCGGGCTGATTGGATTGCGCAGCCAATTGATGACCGATACGCGTGGCACCGCTCTGATCCATTCGTTGCTCGAAGGCTGGACGGAATATGCGGGCGACATGGCTATGCGCCTTACCGGCGCGCTAGTGTCCGATCGCGGCGGAGTTTCCACCGCGTACGCCATCTGGGGCATCCAGGAACGCGGTGAAATGTTCGTGGGACCCGCAATCGAAGTATATGAAGGAATGATCCTGGGTGAGAACGCGCGCGAAGACGACATGAACGTGAATGTCACCAAGGAAAAAAAGCAGACCAACATGCGCTCGTCCTCAGCCGACGAAGCCATCCGCCTGATTCCGCCGCGCGACATGACGCTGGAAAAAGCCATCGAGTTCATTGCGGACGATGAGTTCGTCGAGGTCACGCCGAAATCCATTCGCCTGCGCAAGAAAATTCTCGACGCTAAAAAGCGCCCCAAGCGTTGGCAGGAGATCCGCGCCAGCACGGAATCTGCCTAGCTTTTTCTCTACTTCGGCAGTCTAAAACGGAGACTGTGGCGGTCCAAAAGGCCCAAATCTCCCGATTTGGAACCAGTGTCAATCTGTCCGATAGCGGGACGAATGATTCCCACGAGCGGGCAAAATGGCCCTCCTTCACGCTTGCAATCCTCCTCTATATAGCACAATATAAACAGCTTATATGAGATGTAACACCGGAATTCGATTTGCGATGTATATATGCGAGGTTGGTATCCGTGGACATCGTAAGACCAGAAATTAAGCACAAAAAGAAGATGCGCCGCATCGGGTATATCGCGGCCGCAGTGGTGCTGATTCCGTTAGTGACCTACGCGCTTTCGCGGCTGAAGCCCGCGGCGCCAAGTGTGGACTCCGGCACCGTCTGGACCGGCACCGTGAAGCGCGGGCCGATGCTCCGCGACGTTCGCGGCTTGGGCACGCTGGTGCCCGAAACCATTCGCCTGATCCCCGCGGTGACCGACGGACAGGTGCAGACGCGCTACCTTCTGCCCGGGACCCCCGTCAAAGCGAACACCGTGATTTTTGATTTGGTCAATCCCCAACTGCAGCAAGAAACCCTCGACGCCGAATATCAATTGAAGGGTGCGCAAGCAGCCTACGAGCAGACCAAGGCCCAGCTGGAAAACCAGTTGATGGACAAGCGTACTTTGGCTGCCAGTGTTTCTTCGCAATATCGCACGGCGGAAATGGTCAAGCAGACGAAAGAAGAGCTGGGCGCGAACGGCTTGGCACCGCAACTGGACGTGAAAACCGCGCAGGTGCAGGCGGAGGAATTGGCCAAGGAAAATGACCTGGCGCAGAAAGAAGTGCAGACATTCGACAACTCCATCGCCTCGCAGCTCGCCGTGCAGGAGGCGACGGTAAATCAGAAGCGCGCGATGTACGAGCTGAAGAAATCGCAAATGGACCAGCTGCACATCCGGCCGGGAATTGACGGCATGTTGCAGGAACTCGATGTGGAAGTGGGGCAGAAAGTGACCATGGGCACAGTGCTGGCGCGCGTGGCGCAGCCCACTCATCTGAAGGCCCAACTGAAGATTGCCGAGACCCAGGCGAAAGATATTCTGATCGGGCAGAAGGCGACGGTGGATACGCACAACGGAATAATTCCCGGCCACGTCACGCGCATTGACCCCGCCGTCGTGAACGGGACCGTTACCGTGGACGTTGGTCTCGATGGCCCGTTGCCCACAGGCGCGCGGCCGGATTTGAGCGTGGAAGGAACTGTCGAGATCGAGCGGCTCGCGGATGTGCTGTTCGTCGAACGTCCAGTGCATGGCGAAGCCAACAGCACCGTGGGAATCTTCAAAGTGGTGGACGACGGCAAGGAAGCCACGCGCGTGCAGGTGCAGCTGGGCCGCACTTCAGTGAACACCGTGGAAATCGTGAAGGGCTTGGAGATCGGCGACAAAGTGATCCTTTCCGATATGTCGGCTTGGGACAATTACGATCGCGTGCAATTGAAGTAGCTTTTGCTGTGATGCAGGGAACTTTTTCAGGCGTAAGGCTCGTACCTACTCTTGGGACTGAGGTTCGAAGGAGCGAAGAATGACTACTACTGCGGAACAAGGGCTGATTCGCCTCGATGGTGTCACCAAAGTTTTCTACACCGATGAAGTGGAGACGCACGCGCTCAGCGGCGTCCATCTCGAAATCAAGAATGGAGAATTTCTCTCCATCGCCGGACCTTCCGGCTGCGGAAAATCCACGCTGCTTTCGATCCTGGGCTTGCTGGATTCGCCCACCGAAGGCAACTACTGGATCAATACGCAGGCGGTGGCGAATCTTTCGCTTTCAGACCGCACGCGCATTCGCAACCGCGAGATCGGCTTCATCTTTCAGGCGTTCAACCTGATTGGCGATCTCACGGTGTACGAAAACGTCGAGCTGCCGCTCACCTACCGCAGCATGGCCGCGGCAGAGCGCAAGAAGCGAGTGCAGGAAGTGCTGGAGCGCGTGGGCATGGCCCACCGCATGAAGCATTACCCGTCGCAGCTCTCTGGCGGTCAGCAACAGCGCGTCGCTGTGGCGCGCGCTCTGGTGGGCTCTCCTTCCATCCTGCTGGCGGACGAACCGACCGGTAACTTGGACTCCAAGAACAGCGAAGCGGTGGTGGATCTGCTTCGCCAGTTGCACCGCGAAGGCGCCACCATCTGCATGGTGACGCACGACCCGCGCTACGCCAGCATCGCGGACCGCACCATTCACCTGTTCGACGGCCGCATCGTCGAAGAAACTCTAGGCACGCGCACCGCGAGCGTCTAGACGGAATCTGACAACCCAGCCATTGCAGCGTCTGAAATGAGTTTTTCGACGCAGCTGGACGTGTGTGTCTCGAGGCATGCAGAAATGGAAACCCTGATCCAAGACCTGAAATACGCGGCGCGCGTGCTGGCGAAAAGCCCGGGCTTTGTGGTGATCGCGGTGTTGACGCTTGCGCTCGGCATCGGCGCGAACACCGCGCTATTTTCGATCGTGAACGGCGTGCTGTTGCGGCCACTGCCTTATCCGCGACCCTCCGAGCTGGTGGTGATCTCCGAAACGACCCAAAACTTTGAAAGCTCGTCCATTTCCTATCCCAATTTTCTGGATTGGCAGCGCACCAATTCCAGTTTTGCGTCGATCGCAGCCTATAAGGAAGATGATTACAGCATCACGGGCGCAGGTGAAGCAGAGCGCGTGCGCGTGGGCATGGTTTCCAAAGGGTTTTTCGAGATTTTGGGTGTGAGCCCCGTTCAGGGCCGGACGTTTACCGCGGACGACGATCGCTTGGGCAGCGCGCCGGTGGCAATGATCAGCGCCGGATTGTGGCAACGTAAATTCGGTTCCGCGCCGGACATCATCGGAAAAAGAATCACCATGAGTGGCGAGGGCTACACGGTGATTGGCATCGTGCCTGCGCGTTTCCTGCTCGAGTCCACAAATTTTAACAGCCCTAAGGACGTCTTTCTTCCCATCGGCGCATTCAAGGATCCGCTGTTCCAGCGCCGTGACGTGCATGAAGGTACGCGTGCAATCGGCCGGTTGAAACCGGGAGTGACACTGGGCGCAGCCCACGCCGACATGAGTCAGATCGCAAGTAATCTGGCGCTCGAATATCCCGACTCGGACAAAGGCGCCGGGATTAGCTTGGTGCCATTAAAAAAGGACGTCGTAGGGGACGTGCAGCCGTTCCTGCTGGTGTTGCTGGGTGCGGTGGGTTTCGTATTGCTCATCGCGTGCGTGAACGTGGCGAACCTGCAGCTGGCGCGCGCGACGACACGTTCTCGGGAATTTGCAATACGCGCTGCGTTGGGCGCGAGCCAGTCGCGCGTAATCCGGCAATTGCTTACGGAAAGCGTGCTGCTGGGGCTCGCGGGCGGAGCGTTGGGGCTGTTAGTGGCGGCGTGGGGCACCCAGGCGGCGCTGAAGATATTGCCGGATACCTTACCGCGAGCGCAGGAAGTGGGAGTGGACGGGCGCGTTCTCATCTTCACTTTGCTGGCTTCGCTGATCGCGGGAGTCCTTTTCGGTCTGGCGCCTGCGTTAAAGATTTCGCGGCCGAACCTGCAGGAAACATTGAAAGAGAGCGGGCGCGGAGCCAGCGGCGCGAAACACCGCGCGCAGGGCGTGTTCGTGGTGGTGGAAATGGCCATGGCATTGGTGCTGCTGATCGGTGCGGGATTGATGATCCGCAGTCTGGTGGACCTGTGGAATGTGAATCCCGGATTCAATCCTCAGGGGGTTCTGACGTTCGCCGTGTCGCTGTCGCCTTCCTTGGGCGCTACACCGGAGGCGAGCCGTAACGCGATTCGCGGATTGGATGACCGTTTGAGGAACATTCCCGGGGTGGAAAGCGTTTCGTCCACCGCCGGCGCCTTGCCGATGACGGGCGATAACGAATTTCCGTTTTGGCTCGCCAGCGAACCGAAACCGGCGGATCAGAGCGGGATGAAGGTGTCGCTTTTTTATGCGATCGGGCCCGAATACTTGAAAACAATGGAAATTCCGCTGCACCGCGGGCGCTTCTTCACGCAGGACGACAACGAACATTCGGTGCCCGTGCTTGTGGTAGATGAAGACTTCGCGCGCAAATATTTCCCCAACGAGGATCCCATCGGAAAACGGATCAACATTGGCATCGTCAACATGGAACCGGAGATCGTGGGCGTGGTCGGTCACGTCAAGCACTGGGGACTGGATGTTGACGGCGATGCGAAACATCCGATCATGGCGCAAGCGTATATGCCGGACATGCAGATTCCAGACACATTCTGGATCGGGCCGCCGCAATCCATGGTGGTGTTGCGGACGAAAGGATCGCCGGCCGCGATGTTGCCGGCAGTTCGCGAAGCCGTGGAGAGAATGAACGGCGAAAACGTGATCTTTGCACCGAAGTCGCTGGAGCAAATCGTGGCGGAATCGCTCTCGGATCGCCGCTTCTCGATGATT
>Ga0210398_10002382_pt1 | contig 18401 bp, 13 predicted proteins | sample IncBWC4OmetaG_FD_161047 | JGI IMG/M metagenome (GOLD analysis project Ga0210398, IMG submission 161047) | Forest soil microbial communities from Barre Woods Harvard Forest LTER site, Petersham, Massachusetts, United States - Inc-BW-C-4-O | ecosystem: Environmental > Terrestrial > Soil >... | reverse complement strand
AAGATGCCGAACAAATACTGCGACTCGTGAGCGAAAAGTCCGACGAAGAACTCGACATCCTTCGACTCGAGTACGTCGGTCTCGCGTAGCAGCATCACCGCTCCTCGCCACGACCCCACGCCGTCTGGCACGAAACCAGTCGAAGGAGAATACGATTCACATGCCCGCCACCAGTCTGGACGGCTTTCACCAAACCAAGACGGCCCAAGCCTTCGATGAACTGGCCCGCGCCTTCGTCGACGGCATGAACACCCAAAACGGCGCACTTTTTGACGAGGTGCTCGCCCGCAACTTCGTGTCCTACGCCTTCGACGGGGCCCGCAGCCGCACCGGGACGAAGAAATACTTTGCAGCACTTCGGAACTCATTTGCAGACTTGCACTTCGAAGTTCATGAAAACATCGGCGTCCTGGTCGAGGACGACCTCATTGCATTGCGCACCGTCGTCACGGGAACACACACCGGCGACTACGACGGTGTGCCCGCCACCGGCCGACAGATCCAGACCTCGGTCTCGCATTTCTTCCGCGTGCGCGACGACCAACTTTCCGAGCAATGGCTAGTCATGGACACCTACCGAATCTTGGCCAGGCTCGGCGCCGTCCCCGGCGTGGCCGCCACCTTCCAGCAAATGCTGGGCGTGCCCGAAGCGCCCGACGGAATCTTCAAAGAGCGCCTCGGCACCGACTTCGACGCACCCCGCACGGGCCGACGGCCGACTCGAGACGAGTCGCGCGCGGTCGGGCGGCGCCTCTACGACGGCGCCATCAACACCGGCGTGGCCACCGCCGTGGACGCCTTGGCGGTGGGCTACATCCAAAACACCGGCTGGACCCCGGACGGGCGCGACCACTTCGGCAACGCGTGGGCTATCGGGCGCGGCGCCATGCCGGACGGACTGGCCGTGCACACCCACGTCGTCGCCGAAAACGACCGAATCGCCACGCTCAGCGTCTGGGACGGCACGGTGACCGCAAGCGGACACCAGGTCGACTTCGCCTCGGCCGACTTCTTGCGGATCGAAAACGGTGTCGCCGCCGAACACTGGGACACCGTCGACTACGTCCGGCTCTACCAGTCGTTCGGCCTGCTGCCCGACGACCTCTGACCGGGACAACACCTCGGAATCGACTCGCCTGCAATCAGATCGGAATGAACATATGCCCTTCAGCGTCCAGTTCTCTGAATTCGGTAACACCGATGTGCTGCGCATGGTCGAAGTCCCCGCGCTCAGCCCCGACCCCGGGCAGGTGAGCATCGCGGTGCGCGCCGCGGGCATCAATCCCATTGACTGGAAAACCATGCAGGGCCTCATGCAGCAGGAGTTCACGCTGACGCTGCCCGCAGGCCTGGGATCCGATGTCGCCGGCGTCGTCGATCAAGTCGGCGCTGAGGTGACCGAATTCCGCGTGGGCGATGCGGTCATGGGCACCTCACTGACACCGTCGTTCGCCGAATTTGCACTCGCCGATCCGGCCAGCCTGATCAAAAAACCCGACGACATCGCCTGGGAAGTGGCCGGCAGCGTGGCCGGCGCCGGCGCCACCGCTTACGCCGTGCTCAACGAGCTCGGCGTGCACGCCACCGATACGCTGTTGATCCATGCCGCCGCCGGCGGTGTAGGAACGTTCGCCGTTCAGCTGGCCGTCGCGCGCGGGGCGCGGGTGATCGGCACGGCAAGCGAGTCCAATTTTGATTACCTGCGTTCGATCGGCGCCGAACCGGTGGCCTACGGCGAGGGGCTTCTCGACCGCGTCCGCGCGATCGCTCCGACGGGCGTCGACGCCGTCCTCGACGCCTCCGGCCGCGGTGAAATCCCGCTGTCGATCGAGCTCGCAGGAGGCCCCGAACGCGTCCTGACCCTCGTCGCGTTCGACGCTGCCCCCTCCGGCATCCAAGTCCATATCGGCGGAGCCGGAAGCGAACTCGGTCCCGCACTGCGCGAGATCGCCTCTCTCATCGAGCAGGGGCGCCTCAGCGTACCCATCTGGCGTACCTACCCGCTGTCGCAGACCGCAGCGGCGCTAGACGCCAGCCAATCCGGCCACCTCCACGGCAAAATCGTCGTCCTAGCGTAAAGCGCCCCAGGTCCTGGTCGTGCACACTCCCGCCGCCATCCACAGCAGACCGACTTCCCCTCGCGCTGGCTGGGCCAGCCATCGGCGGTTGCGCGGTCGCGACTCCGTCCGCTCGTCCGCAGAAAGGACCCGACCATGACAACGCATGCGACAACGGATCCGCCAGCAACCTGGCGCCCAACAGCTGAGCAGCAAAAGAACTGTCAATTAGCGGGTTTCATGCAGTGGATGGGTGAGCATCGTGGAATAACCCTGGCCGATTACCGCCAAGTGTGGCGTTGGTCGGTCGAGGATGTGTCGGGGTTTTGGGACGCAGTTCGCGAGTACTTCAGCGTCACCGGAGCGGGGTTCAACGCGCCCGCACTCGCCGTCGAGCGAATGCCTGGCGCGATCTGGTATCCCGATGCGCAAATGAATTTCACCGAAAACATGCTGCGGCACGCGCTTAGGCCCGAATACGCCGACACCGTGGCGATACGCTCGATCACCGAAGACAACCGTGTGCGAACTCTGACATGGCGTGACTTGCACAGCCAGGTCGCCGCGCTGGCCAAGGCGCTTTCCGCGCTCGGAGTCCAGCCCGGTGAGCGGGTCGCGGCGGTGCTACCCAACATTCCCGAGGCCATCATCTGCTTGTTGGCCACCGCGAGCCTCGGCGCGATCTGGACGATCAACTCGCCCGAGCTGTCCGTCAGCGCGACGCTGGATCGACTGGGTCAGCTGCAGCCGGTGGTGCTCATTGGAGCCAGCCATTACCGATTCAACGGCAAAGACATCGATTGCCGAGCCCAGCTGCACGCGCTGCCAGACAAGGTGCCAAGCGTGCGGCACACCATCGTCGTCAACGATCCCGACCATGCCGACGACGCCCCGAGCGGCCGGCAATTGCTGGACTTCACAACACTTGTCAACGACACCGCCGAACCTGCCTATGCGTCAGTGCCGTTCGACCATCCGTTGTGGATCTTGTTCTCGTCGGGAACGACAGGAAAGCCGAAAGGCATTGTGCACGGGCACGGCGGCATGACGTTGGAAGCCTTGAAGTTCTATGGCCTCAACCATGACGTGGGCATCGGCGACGTCTATTACGTTGGCGCCAACACATCGTGGATGGTGTGGAACACCCTGGCCTACAACCTGATGTGCGGCGCCTCCGTCGTCACCTATGCCGGCTCCCCAACCTTTGGGCGTGCCGATCGCCAGTTCAACATCATCGCCCGCACGGGCACCACCATGTTCACCACCGGCGCGGCCTACCTGTCACTTGTACAAAACGCGAACCTCCGTCCCGGCCGCGACTGGGACCTGTCGCGGCTGCGATCGATCATGTCCACCGGCTCACCGCTTCCCAACTCCACCTGGCAGTGGGTGCACGAACACGTCAAAGCCGACGTCCATCTCGGATCGGACTCAGGTGGCACCGAAATCTGCAGTGCCTTCATCGGTTCCAACCCGCTCGAACCAGTCCACCTGGGTCGGCTGCAGGGCCCCGAGCTCGGTGTAGCGGTGCAAGCCTGGGATGATTCCGGCGCCCGCGTGATCGGCGAAGTCGGTGAAATGGTGATCACCAAGCCGCTCCCGTCGATGCCGGTAGCGCTGTGGAACGACCCCGACGGCGCCCGCTACTCGGGCGCATATTTCGAGCGCTTTCCGGGGGTGTGGACCCACGGAGACTGGATCACCGAAACCCCCGAGGGGGAGTTCGTCGTCCATGGGCGCTCCGATGCCACCCTCAACCGCGGCGGAGTACGTCTGGGCAGTTCCGACATCTATGCCGCACTCGAGCATGTGCCCGAAGTTCTCGACGCCCTAGTGGTGGGGGCCGAAGAGCCCGACGGCGGCTACTACATGCCGCTGTTCGTGGTGTTAGCCGACGACGTCGAATTGACCGACGAACTCGCCGCCCACCTCAAGGCCACCATTCGCCAGCACACCTCGCCCCGGCATGTTCCCGACGAAATCATTGCGGCCCCCGCCGTTCCGCTGACGCACACCCTCAAGAAGGCCGAAATACCCGTCAAGAAACTCTTCGCCGGGTATGACCCCGCCACCGCCATCGCCAAAGGCGCACTGACCAATCCAGACAGCATCGACTTCTACATCGAGCGGGCCCGCCGCCGCCTGAACACTCGCGGTCCTGGCGACACTCGTGCCAGACCGTGACCGACCCACAGACCTACATCGCTTCGTGAAAGGGATCCGGAATGTACATCATCGCCACGATCTTGAGCATTGAGTTAGTCTTCGCGGTGATAATCTCACAGGATCTTTCGGTGTGAGAACCATGGGCGCCAACAGAATTGGCCACCTCGCGGCGCACATGACCGTGGCGTGGCATCCAGGACAATGCGCCGCAGCGCTGCGCTAGCCGCCGTCGTGGCGGGCGCGCTCGCGGGCACCTGGGCCCGCCGCGACTACCGCGCCTGGCTCGCCATCGGCGAAGGCGGGCTGCCAGCCAACCCCAAGGGCTGGCTGATAACCAGCTACCTGCGGCTGCGCAAGGCCGACCCGATCACGACCAAGGTGTACGACACGCAGATCGGTGCGCTGGGCGCCGCCGCCCACCTCGGCCCGCTGCCTGGCCGCCATGGCCCGCGCCCCACGATCGCCCCGTGGCCGATCCCGCACCGCCAGCTCGATCAGTTCCCGGGGCCCGAGATGAGGGCCGCCCTGGACGGCGTCTTCGAGGACGCGCTCGGTAGGCACGCCGACACGGTGCACTCCAGGCTCAGTCACTTCGAGAAACACAACCCCGCGGTCACACTCCGCGACCCCGCCGCCGGTCATGCCGACGCGCGGCTTAGCGAGGGCGAGACCGCACACATCCATCCGCACGACGGGTCGATGCACATGATCTTCAGCGCCGCGGACGCCGCCACCGTCCTTGACGCCGGGTGGGGCGAGCGCCATCCCCTGGCGGGTGTGCTGCGAGCGCTTCCCAGCACCTACATCTACGTATACCCACCGCGAGACAGGGCCGAGCTCGCCATCGTGGCCCAACTGCTCAACGCCGCGATAGAGCACATGACCAGCACGGGGCAGTCGTGACGGGGCCTGTGTGCTAGGCGGTTTTAAGGCTATGAACTGCATGGATTCCGGTGGAGCTAAGTTGACTCGAACCCCTGCCTTCACCAAGGCGACCCAAATCGGGGATGTGACTGGTGCCCGCGGTGCGCCGGGGCGGAACCGGTGAGTAGCGCCTGACCCGCCTGATTCGCCGCGATCTTCCGCCCACACGGCCCGCGAAGTAGCGTACCGACGTGAGAGTTTTGCTTGTTGAGGACGAGCCACGATTGTCGGCGACCCTGTCTAGGGGGTTGAAGGCCGAGGGCTTCGTCGTAGTCGCCGTCGGCACAGGCGTCGACGGCCTACACGAGGCAATCGAGAACAGCTTCGACGTCGTGGTTCTCGACATCATGCTCCCTGGCCACAGCGGATATGAGGTGCTGCGGCGGATGCGGGCCCAGGAAGTGTGGACACCGGTGCTCATGCTGACTGCAAAAGACGGCGAGTACGACCAGACCGATGCGTTCGATCTCGGCGCGGATGACTATCTGACGAAACCGTTTTCGTTCAGGGTGCTCGTAGCGCGCCTGCGCGCGTTGGTGCGTCGCGGTGCGCCAGAGCGGCCTACGGTATTGACCGCTGGTTCGCTGTCACTGGATCCTGCTCGGCACACGGTCCAACGCGATTCGACCCCAATCACTCTGACTCCCCGTGAGTATGGGCTGCTCGAGTTTCTGATGCGCAACAAGGACACGGTGGTGACGAAAGCCGAGATATTGCGCAATGTGTGGGATGCGCACTATCAGGGTCCCGACAATGTTGTTGAGGTCTATATGGGATATGTACGACGCAAGATCGACGTCCCCTTCGGTACCAACACCATTGAGACGATCCGAGGCGTCGGCTACCGGTTGGCTTGTTGAGGCAACGTCACGATTACGGAAGTTCCGCCGCCAGGGCGGTCGGCAATACTGACCGTGCCGCCGTGCGCGGCCACGACCTCGGCGACGATCGCCAAGCCCAGGCCAGTCCCTCCGCCACTGCGGGCGCGGTCTGAGTCTAGGCGGACAAACCGTTCGAAGACCCGGGCTCGGTCGGCTGAGGCGATGCCTCCCCCGTCATCACTGACGGTGAGTACAACGTTGCTGTCTTGGCTGCCAACATGGATGTCGACACGCGATTTCGCATGGCGCACAGCGTTATCCACGAGATTGCGAACCACCCGCGAGACCGCTGCCCGGTCGCCGATCAAACGCGCCGCAGAGATCGCGGTGTGGATCGTGCAGCCGTCGCGCCGCACCCGAGCAGCCTCCACTTTGGCGAGCTCATCAAGCGGTACCTTCTCCTTACGCACCATCAGGTTTCGTTCATCGGCGCGGGCCAGCAAGAGCAGATCCTCGATCAGCACCCGCATGCGGTGCGCCTCGGGAAGCAGGGTGTCGATGGCCAATTCTGCATCGAGCAGTTCCGGATGCGCCTCGGCGACTTCCAAGCCGGAGATGATGGTGGCCAGCGGACTGCGCAGTTCGTGAGAGGCGTCGCTGAGGAACTGCTGTTGCGCTCGGTGGCCGGCTTCCAGGCGCGCCAGCATTTCGTTCATGGTGACTGCCAAGGCCGAGATTTCGTCACGACTCGTAGGCACGGGCACCCGCTCGGCCAAATCGGAGGTTGAGATTTCAGCCACCCTGCTGCGGATGGCGTCCACCGATTGCAGTGACCGGCGAACGAGCCGGTAGCTGGCGGCTGCTGCGACGCCGCTGATGACCGGCGCGCCGCCAGCCACAAGCAGCGCGACAATCCGCACAGTCGCCTCGACCGCCTCGCTACCGCCGCCGACGAGCACCGTGTACTCACCGGATGCAGTGTTGACCCGCTGACCGCTCACCCGCATGTCGTCGTCGGGCACCGCATCGTCTGACATGCCGCGGCGCAAGTTGAAGTTGAACTCCGTGATGGGTACCAGAGGTTTCGCAGGCGCGGACCCGGCCCGCTTGACCACCTTGCCGTCAGGGGCAATCAGTTGGACCGCGACCACGCGCTGGGTGGTGGTAAGAAGCACGCTGTCGAGATGGTCGGGCGAATCCGAATGCAGGGCATCAACAATGGCGCGAACTCTGCCCGCGGTGGCGTCGTCGACACCCGCTAACAACGACCGATACAAGACCAGGTCGAAGGCCGCGCCCGCGAACGCAAGGACGACCAGGACGACCACCGCCGAGATTGCGGCTGAGCGAGCAGAGATACCCAAACTGGGCAGGCGCAGCAGGCGCACAAGCTCACTTCGCCGCGGCGGCCGGGAAGACACCGACATAGTCTGATTCTGCAGGGCTGGGAGCCGGCTGAGAACAGCGGAGCTGACCGCCTCCGTCAGCCTGCTCAATGCCGTTCTCAGCGGCCTCTCAGCGACCTCCTCATATCCTGGCACTCCCATGAAACCGAACAACGGATCTGTGGCCCAGATTGCTTGGCGCAGAGACGCTAACGGCAATCCGGGTTGCGAGCAAGGGAGGGATGTTGAGCTACCACATCGATGCGGCCCCCCAGTCCGTGGCGCGCCGACCGACCTCTGATTTTCACGGCACCGGACGGCTCGCCGAGTCCGACGCCAGTGTTCCGAGCAAGCCGCGGTTGCGCGGATGGATCCACCTTTATTGCGCCTACGCGGCGCTGGTAGCCGGTTCGGCGTTGGTCGCGGTGTCGTGGGCTGTGGCATCGACGCAAGCTGGGCACGCCACGTTGGCCTACACGTCGGCAATCGTGGCGATGTTTGCCGTAAGCGCGACGTATCACCGTGTCAGTTGGGGTTCGACGGCTGCCAGGAGCTGGATGAGGCGGCTGGACCACTCGATGATCTTTGTGTTCATCGCGGGCACCTATACGCCGTTCGCCAGGCTGGACATGCCGCCGTCGACTGGGCATCAGGTGTTAGCAATCGTGTGGGGCGGGGCGCTGGCCGGAGTGGCGTTGACGCTGTTCTGGCCCGACGCCCCGCGCTGGCTGAGCGTAGCGCTCTATTTGCTGCTGGGTTGGGTGGCGGTTTCGTACGCAGGGACGATCCTGCATAACGCTGGCGTGGCCGCGGCGACACTGCTCGCGGTCGGCGGCGCACTTTACAGCCTTGGCGCGGTGTTCTACGCACTACGCTGGCCCGACCCATGGCCCGCGACCTTCGGTTATCACGAGATATTTCACGGATGTACCGCAGTCGCGGCGATTTGCCACTTCGTGGCGGTCTGCGTCGCGGTGTTCTAAGACAAGCAGTCTCTCAGCGGCTTCTCAGCGGTCGCCGCATAAGCTGGCGCTCCCAAGTTCGGGGAGTTCGTTGATGAAGATCGCATCCGTAGTCGCTCGCCAGGTCCTGGACTGCAAGGCCCGTCCGTTGGTGGAGGTTGAAATCACCACTGACACGGGCTATGTCGGCCGTGGCGCGTCGCCGACGGGCAGTTCAGTCGGCGCGCACGAGGCGTTCGTACTGCGCGATGGAGACCGGTCCGAATACAACGGGCTGAGCGTGCACCGCGCCGTCTCGGCCGTGACCGACGAAATCGCTCCCGTTCTTGTCGGCGCGGAACTCGACGACCCGCGGTCCCTGGACCGGGTGCTGATCGAGCTCGACGGCACGCCGGACAAGCATCGGCTTGGCGGAAACGCCATCTACTCCACCTCGATCGCGCTGCTGCGCGCGGCGTCCGCGGCGGCGGGCACGCCCACCTATACCTATGTTGGTGGACTGCTGGGACTGAAACCGCCGACCACGGTGCCGGCGCCTAGCTTCAACATGATCAACGGCGGCCGCTACGCAGATATCTTCCAGACGTTCAACGAGTTTCTCGTCGTGCCCTATCGCGCCGACTCCATCGAGTCGGCGGTTGAAAAGGGCGTGAGTCTGTTCGGCGTGCTCGGCGAGGTGCTTGCGCGACGGCTGGGCCGCGCGCCGCTGATCGCATCGTCGTACGGGTACGTCGCTCCGTCCAGCGACCCGCGTGTCGTCATGGAGGTGCTGTCCGAGGCTGTCGAGCGCGCCGGCTGTGCCGACATCATGGCGTTCGCACTGGACTGTGCCTCTAGCGAGGTGTACGACAAGAGCTCGCAGACGTACGCATTCAACGGCGAGCGGGTGACCGCGGAGGCCCTGATCGATTACGCACGGGCGCTATCGGTGGACTTCCCGATGGTGTTCATCGAGGACCTGCTGAACGGGGATGACTGGGACGGGTTCACCAAAGCGGCGCAGACCATTGACCGCTCAATCATCCTCGGCGACGATCTGATCGTCACCAACCGAGACCGCCTGGAAAGGGCCGTCACGACCTCAGCTGTCGACGGCTTCATCCTCAAGCCCAATCAGGTCGGGACCATCGCCGAGGCACTGGATTGCTTCGAATACGCATCGCAGAACGCCATTCTGACGATCCCGTCGGGCCGATCCGGCGGTGTCATCGACGATGTCGTGATGGACCTGGCGATGGGACTAGGCGCGCCGTTCCAGAAGAACGGCGCGCCGCGGTCGGGCGAGCGCATCGAGAAACTCAACTTCCTGTTGCGCGCGGCCGAACGCATCCCGAATTGCGCGCTCGCAGACGTGCCGGCACTGGTGCGGTTCTGAGAGCTGTCGGCCGCTAGACGCCCAACAGCAACGCTGCCGCCAAGACGGCCGCGCACACCGCCGACGCGATCGAAAGTGCCATCCAGCCAGCACGTTTCGGCTTCGACGGGACCGCCGAGATCTGACCGGTGCCGCCGCGGGCGGTGATCGCATCGCCCATCTCGTCGGCCCGTCGCAGTGTCACTGTGATAACCGCAACAATCAGGTCGATCACGTCTGCCGCCAATTGCCTGAGACGGGCCCTGCGGGTGGGCGGTTTCGCTTTGGGCCGCAACCGGCGAGCAGCGTAGAGCACCCGGAACTCATCGATCAGCATCGGGAAGGTGCGCAGTGCGAGCGCCAATGCGACAGACCAGTCGTCGACCGGGACGCGCAATGGTCGTAGTCGGCGACCCAAAGTGGCGACTGCGGGGGCGATTTCGGCAACATTGGTCGTCCACGACACCAGCGCGCCCATCCCGAGCAACACGACCGACAGCGCGGTGAAACGCAGGAATTCCAATAGGCCCCCGAGACCGAGCGCGACCGTGCCCACCTGGATTTGCGGACTGCCACCGGCCAATGTCGCAGTGATACCGACGATGGCCAGCATGATCCACAGCCAGCGCGGCGGCGACGGCAGCACGCCTCGGGGGATATGGGCGACCCACGCTCCCGCCAGCACCAGTGCGGCCACAAGACCGATCGCCATCCATCCCGGATACAACGTCAACATCATCGAAATGCCAAAGGCAACAATTAGTTTGGTGCCGGCCCACAGCTCGTGGATTGCGGAGGGCCCGGGCACGGGGCGCAGCAGCACAACGGGTCGACGTGGGCGGCGGGTCCGGTGCTGCGTCGGCGGGCGCGCCGTCAGCTCACTTACCTGGGCCGCTGCCGGCGCCGGTTCCAGCAGACCGTCGTGCAGGTGCAGAGTGCGTGGGCATAGGTCCTCCAGCCCCGCGAAGTCATGTGAAATGACAACAACGGTCAGACCGGTGTCACGGCGCCGGTCCGCGAGCAGCCGCACAAGACCGCGCTGGCTAGCGGCGTCTAGTCCGGCGAGCGGCTCGTCGAGGATCAATACCCGCGGTGACCGCGCGAGCAATCCGGCCAGGACCACGCGCCGCATCTGGCCGCCGCTGAGCTGGTCGATGGGCCGCTTGGCCAGCGCGGCATCCAGGCCGACGGCGGCCAACGCTTCTCCTACGCGACCGTGATCGTCAGGTGAAAAGCCGCCCGCCGAAGCCACTTCCAGGTCGACACGGCTGCGCATCAACTGCAATCGGGCCGCCTGGAACTGGAGCGCTACGGCGCCGACCTGCTCAGAGGCGAGCCGCTCGTCAAGCAGACAAGTACCGGTGGTGGGTACCGTCAACCCGGCCATGATCCACGCCAGCGTCGACTTACCGGAGCCGTTGCCGCCGTGGATCAAAAGCCCGTCGCCCTCATGCACTACGAAGCTGATATCGCGGAGCGCGGTCTGCGCCCAGGGGGTGCCATTCCCGTATTCGTGGCCGACGCCTGCGAGAGTAAGCACCGGCACGTGAGAGTGGTGTCCTGCCGTGACCGTCGGAGTGGGCGGGGCCGCAGTCTCGACCATGGCGGTGTTATCCAGCGAGTCGCTGAGATTGATTGTGCGGTCGGCGTAATCAGCCTCGTTGTTGTAGTGGGTGATGTGCACCAGCGCGGTTTGGTGATGGTCGGTGAGACCGGACAGGACGGCCAGCAGCGCGTCCCGGCCCTGCTGGTCGACCATGCTGGTGACCTCGTCGGCAATGAGCAGCGCCGGCTCCCGCGCCAGCGCAGAGGCCACGGCGAGGCGCTGCAGTTCCCCGCCGGACAGGCCGCCGGTGTCGCGTTCGGCGAGCCCGTCCAGCCCGACTTCACTGAGTAATCGGTTGACATCGGTGGTCTTGCCGGGAGGCAGTCCCCACACCACGTCGTCGGCGACCCGCGTGCCCAGCACCTGGCTTTCCGGGTGCTGCATGATGACGGCGGTGCCACCGAGTTGACCGAGACCCACCGCACCAAGGCGTTCGACCGTGCCCGAGGTCGGTTCGCGGCCGGCCAGGATCAGCATCAGCGTGGTCTTCCCGGAGCCGTTGGCACCGGTGACCGCAACGTGTTCGGCTGGCCGCACATTCAGGCTGACCGCACGCAGCGCGTCGTGGTCGGTGTGCGGGTAGCGCAGCCGCACCTCGTCCAGCCGCACCGGGACCGGCTGGATCGGCCCGGTGCCGGCCGACGCGTCCAGTTTGTGCACATCGGGAATGGCGCCCATCCGCTCCAGCACGCGCGAGAGCGCCCACCAACCGATCAGCGAGGCGCCCATGATGGCGACGACGGCGAATCCGAGGGCGAGCCACTGCCAGTAATCCAATGCTCCGGTGAAGATCCGCTTGACCTCCTGCGCGACCGCCTGCAGGTGCGGCACCCGCGCCAGGACTGTCGCGAGTCCGTCCACGGCCGCGGTGATCGCGTGGAACAACAGCTGCCGAAGCGGCTCCAGGACCGTCAACGCGGTGACCACCACGGCACCGGCGACACCACCGGCGCCAAAGGACGCCGCGGCGACGGTCGGCAGGCCGTGACCGCGCCGTTTCACGATTCCAGCCAGCCCGCCGACATAGGCGCAGAGCGCGACCGCCCCGAAGCCGCTGAAGCCGACTACCAAGAAGCCGATCACAGCGGCTGCGACCGTCGCGGTGATCAGAACGCGGATCCGATAGCGGTAGGCCAGCACCCCCATCGGCACAGCGCCCAGCAGACCCAGCCCACCTGCGTGCGGGAGGACGACCGCAATGATCGCAATCGCCGCGCACAGAGCGCCCATAACCGATGCCTGCGCTAGTTCGCGGGGTCGTAGCGATCGAGCCTGACCAAATCCGCTCATCGACGGCGTGTGACAGTCGTCGGTATCATCCCGATAAACCGCGTGAATCATATTGCCCCGTAACCAAATCGAGCCCACGACGCGTTTGCCTGGTAAGCGTAGAAACGCATCCTGAACATGGGAGCGCCAGCCTACAAACGGTCCGCTGAGAACTCGTTGAGAAATTCGCTGACCTCGAGGTCCCCCGGGCTGTGACCTGCGGTTTCTAGTGGAGCTAAGGGGACCCGAACCCCTGCCTCTACGTTAGGAATCGGGCGCAGTTGGCATAGCGCCGTTTTCAGCGGCTCGGTTTACTTCGCCCAGGGAAAGAATTTCGCCACCGCTGTCGCGATGATCCGCTGATAGGACGGGCCGATGACTCGAGCCAGCACATCAAGAGCCTTCGCCTCCCAGCCGATCACTACCCGGGCGCGGCCTTTGCGGACTCCATCGATGATGGTCTCTGCGGCCATCTCGGGCGAATGGATTGCCAACCGCTTGTCGAAGAACTCGGCGAAGGTCTGCGCGTTTTGGTCGTTGGCGACAGTGGCGTTGCGGGCGACCCCGGTCTTGATACCACCGGGGTGCACGCATGTCACCTTGACCGGGTGCTTGGCGATCAACATCTCTTGGCGTAATGCCTCGGTGAAACCGCGCACCGCGAATTTGGCTGCGTTGTAGGCGCTTTGGCCGGGCACCGCGATCAGCCCAAACAAGCTTGAGATGTTGATTATGTGTCCGTCGCCGGACGCGATCACATGCGGCAGAAAGGCCTTTGTACCGTTGACGACGCCCCAGAAGTCGACGTCGATGATCCGCTCGATGTCTTTGAACTCGGAGTTCTCAACGTCGCCGTTGTAGGCGATGCCGGCGTTGTTGTAGATCTGGTGGACTTCTCCGAAGTGGGCGACGACGGCCTCGGCGTAGTCCAGTACGGCCTCTCGCTCGGCGACATTCAGTCGGTCGGACTTAACGTCCGCGCCGAGCGCTTCGGCCTGTCTGACCGTTTCGGCCAGGCCCTCGGTGTCGATGTCGGAGAGCGCGAGTTTCGCCCCCTTCTCGGCGAGATTGACGGCAAGCGCCCGGCCGATGCCGGATCCAGCTCCGGTGATGACGGCGACTTTGGCTTCGAATGGGTTCATTTGGCTACAACCTTTGCATCGTTGGTGTTGGTCTCGGAGATTTCGGCGGGCATCGGAAGGTGATTGCGTAATTTCGTACCCAGATCGGCTACCGCTTCGCGTGCCTCGGGCGGGACACTGACCTGAAGGTGGAAGTCGTGCCACAGGTCAACAAGCAACTGGTTGGCGGTATGCGTTGGCGGGCAGGCTTACTCAGGCCGCTGCGGCGTCGACCGCTGCCTTGTCGAACTGCAGCAGGGTGTCCTCGACGGGGTCGTTGAGTAGCATCTTCGAGTCCTTGCGGTAGTGCATAAGTACCTTCCACGGGTGCCTGAACCCCTGGCGCGGCAAGGTGTTCTTGGCGCGCTGCACGTAGCCCGACTGCAGCTGGTCGAGCATGCCGATATCCATCGCGGAGTCCTCGAGATCACGTGGCGTTGCCACCGTGTGGTCGTTGTCGTCCATGTGCTTGAACAGACGGCACAGGTAAGCGCCGGCGATATCGGATTTCAGAGTCCATGGCGCGTTGGTGTACCCGAACATCCACGCCAGATTGGGAATGTTCTCGACGAGCACACCCTTATAGGTCATCTGGTCGTGCAGCTTGCGCGCCTGTCCGTCCACCGAAAGTTCCATCCCACCGAGCATCTGGACGTTCAGGCCGGTCGCGGTGACGATGATGTCCGCCTCGAGTTCCCGCCCGGATTTCAACAGGATGCCCGTCGGGGTGAAGGTGTCGATCTCATCGGTGACGACCGAAGCCTCACCCGACGCCAGCACCTTGAACAGATCCCCGTCCGGCACCGCGCACAACCGCTCATCCCACGGCATGTACTTCGGGGTGAAGTGGCTCATGTCGAAAGCGGGGCCGAGGTGGCGTCGCACCTGCCAGAGCAGGAACCGGCGCATCTGAGCCGGCCAGCGACGGCATGCCAGGTACATCAGACGCTGGACGGCGATGTTGCGCTTGCGCGCCAGCGTGTACACCGACTTCTGCGGGAGGAATCGACCCAGAACTTCGGAGATCTTGTCGAAGGCGGGCAACGAGAAGATGTACGACGGCGAGCGCTGCAGCATGGTCACATGCCCGGCGTCGCCGGCCATCGTCGGCACCAGCGTGACGGCCGTTGCGCCACTACCGATCACGACGACCTTCTTGCCGGTGTAGTCCAGGTCTTCGGGCCAATGCTGGGGATGGACGCACTGACCCGTGAACTGCTCCACGCCGGGGAAGGCCGGCAGATAGCCGGCGTCGTAGTTGTAGTAGCCGGTGCAGCTGACGAGGAAGCCGCAGGTGTAGCAGCGAGTCTCGCCGGTCGCCTCGTGCAGCGCGGTGACCGTCCAGCGGCTCTCGAGCGTCGACCAGTCAGCGCGGACGATCTTGAGGCCGTAGTGGATCTTCTCGTCGATGCCGTACTCGGCGGCGGTGTCCGCGATGTACTCACGGATCGACGCGCCATCCGCGAGCACCTTGTTGTCCTGCCACGGCCGGAATTTGTAACCGAAGCTGTACATGTCGGAATCCGAGCGGATACCGGGGTAGCGGAACAAGTCCCAGGTGCCGCCAAGGCGCTCGCGTCGCTCCAGCACGGCGATGGTCTTGTCGGGATGCTCGGCACTGACCTGGCAGGCCGTACCGATTCCGGACAACCCGGCACCGATGATCAGGACGTCGAAGTGTCGTGCGTTCATGGCTTCCCTCGCGCTTCCTACCTGCTGTGTCCGCAGGACCTTGCAGAAACTTTGTAGAAACAGAATGGTTGAGGTCGGGGTCGCGGGTCTTGACAGATTGCGACGTACTTTTGTCATTTCCCGACACGGGGAGTTGATCGAATGGCCAGCCTGATCCGCGCCACCAACCTGTGGGGTTACAGCGACTTGGTCAGGGAGCTCGGCGCTGACCCGGAGCCATTCCTGTCGCGTTTCCACATCCCGCCGGGTGTCGAGTATGAGGACGAGGCGTTCATCTCCTTCGAGGCGTTCGTCCGCATGCTGGAGGCCAGCGCTGCCGACCTAGGTTGCCAGGACTTCGGGCTTCGTCTCTCGCGCTGGCAGGGCATGGACATCTTGGGACCGATCGCCGTGATCGCCCGGAACGCTCAGACGTTGCTGGGCGGGCTGGAGTCGATCGCGAGTTACCTCTACGTCCACTCCCCTGCGTTGCAGCTGACCGCCCACTCGGGGACCGCCGAGACCGACGTCAGGTTCACTTTTGAAGTGATCGGGCCCGGTCTTCCCTATGTGCTCCAGGGATACGAGCTAGCCATGGCCAACGGCGTACGCATGATTCATCTCATGGGCGGCCCGGAGGCGCGGCCCCGCGCAATCTCATTCATGCACGAACAACACGGCTCGGACGCCGCGTACAGCGAAGCGCTGGGTTGCCCGGTGCGCTTCGGACAGCCCTGGTGCGGGCTCGAGCTACCTCGGCACCTGGCCGGCAGGCGCATCGAGAGCGCGGACCCCGAGACCAGGCGCATCGCCACCAAGTACCTGGAGGCCCACTATCTGCCGAGCACCGCGACGCTATCCGAACGGGTGGCCGAGCTGGCCCGCCGCCTACTGCCCACCGGCCAATGCAGCGTGGAGGCCATCGGAGACCAGCTCGCCATGCATCCACGAACGCTGCAACGAGGCCTGGCTGCCGAAGGCGTGCGATGCCAACAACTCATCGAACGGGAGCGCCGCGAGCAAGCGGCGAGATATCTCGCTGAACCGGGGTTGCATCTCAACCAGATTGCGGCGCTGCTTGGTTACACCGAACAGAGCACCCTCAATCGCTCGTGTCGGCGCTGGTTCGGAAAGACACCGCGGCAGTATCGCGCGGACTTCGCGGTGTCGCCGTCGCGAGTTCACGGCTGATCTGAGTTGAGAAAGTTTCTTCACAGACGCCTCCGCAGTGCCCGAAGGGATCGACAGCCGGTGCCGCGGTGGCGAAGTGATTCGGGAACTACGTTCGGCGTTCGAGCGTCACGGGTGCGCGGTCCTGGGTAGCGTGGGTCCACTGGTATCGACAGAGCACGGTTGACCAAGGCGAATGGGGACGGGCAATGGCGGCCGGGGTATGCAGGATGGTGGGTCTCGGCGTTGCCGTGCTGCTGGTCAGTGCGGTGGCCGGCTGCGGCGGCGCCAATAAGTCGGCGCCGACGTCGACGACCGCAACTCCCACGCCCGCTCAGGCCCGTGAGATCGCCAAGGACGCCTACATTTACGGCTTTCCGATGGCCGACAACTACCGCATTCAATACTCGTATTTCGTCGACCAGCAGGATCCCCAGTACAAGGGCCCCTGGAATCAGATCCACAACACCGCCCGAGTGTTCACTCCCGCCGACACCGCTATCCCGACGCCCAACTCCGACACGCCCTACTCGTTCATCGGTGCCGACCTGCGCGCTGAGCCGCTGGTGCTGACCGTCCCCCCAATTGACGCGGGCCGCTACTTCGCGGTCCAGTTCGTCGACGCCTACACCTACAACTTCGCCTATATCGGCAGCCGCACCACCGGCAACGGCGGCGGCAAATATTTGCTCGCCGGACCGGGCTGGAACGGTGACAAACCCGCCGGCATCAACGATGTAATGCGTTCCGACACCGACTTCGTGCTGGTGGGCTACCGCACCCAGCTGTTCGGTCCCGACGACATCGACAACGTCAAGAAGATCCAGGCCGGCTACCAGGTTCAACCGCTGTCAGCTTTCCTGAACCAACCGCCACCGGCCGCCGCCCCGACGATCGACTTCGTCAAACCGCTGACGAAGGATCAGCAGAAGACCTCACCGGAGTTCTTCAACATCTTGAACTTTGTTATGAAATACACCCCGACGTTGCCCTCGGAGAAGGACCTGCGGGCCCGGTTCGCCTCTATCGGCATCGGACCCGACGGCTCCTTCAACGCCGCCACCCTGACACCGGAGATGCGCACCGCCATCGAGGCCGGAATGGCCGACGCCTGGGCCGAACTCGCCACACTGCAAAAAGACAAAATCGACACCGGCCAGGTGACCTCGGGCGACTTATTCGGCACCCGCGATTATCTCCGGAATAACTACCTCTACCGGATGGCCGGTGCAGTGCTCGGAATCTACGGCAACTCCGTGCAGGAAGCGATGTATCCCGCCTTCTCCAACGACTCCACCGGCGCACCGCTGACCGGAGCGAACAACTACACCTACCGGTTCCCGCCCGGCCAGCTGCCCCCGGTCAACGCGTTCTGGTCGCTGACCATGTACGAGCTGCCGTCCAGCCTGCTGGTCGCAAACCCGATCAACCGGTACCTGATCAACTCACCCATGCTGAACAGCCTCACCAAAGACCCCGACGGGGGTGTCACGTTCTATATCCAAAACACCTCACCGGGCACGGACAAAGAATCGAACTGGCTGCCCGCGCCCCAAGGCCCGTTCCGGATGTTCGAGCGACTCTACTGGCCCAAACAAGAAGCACTGGACGGCCAATGGAAAGCCCCCCGACCACAAAAAGTCTCCTAGACGGCGGCGTGGCTGACGGGGTTTGATAGCCCAGGGCCGAATGCCGCCGGTGGACGTTGTATTCGTTCTTCCAGTCGGCGATCAAATCGCCTGCAAATGAATGAAATCCGCTCCGACGCCCGTCAGAGCGCGTTTCCTTGAGCAACCGGATTCCGGAAATGCGTGGTTCAGCCTGTGTAGCGTTCGGTGCCGGTCACGACGATCGGCACCGGTGAGGTGCCGGTCCCGCCGAGTGATGTGCCGGCG
>Ga0210398_10002378_pt1 | contig 18433 bp, 21 predicted proteins | sample IncBWC4OmetaG_FD_161047 | JGI IMG/M metagenome (GOLD analysis project Ga0210398, IMG submission 161047) | Forest soil microbial communities from Barre Woods Harvard Forest LTER site, Petersham, Massachusetts, United States - Inc-BW-C-4-O | ecosystem: Environmental > Terrestrial > Soil >... | reverse complement strand
CGCGCCGTTCCCGAATTCAGTTTTGGCCTTCTACGCTGACCGTTTTTCATTGAAGGCGCTCCGCGTGGCGCTGCCAAACCGGCCATGGCCGGTGGCAATTCTGACGTTGAAAAATCGAACGTTGAACCCAGTCGTTGAATTGTTTCTCACTCATCTCCGCAACTTTGTCAGATCAAGAATTGCGCAGGAGGGACGCCATCGAAGATCCTAATGGGCCACGCTCTGATCACTCTTAGTGGGAATACCCGATTTGTGCCGAGCAAGCTCTATGGCTCGTCGGTTTAGCTTTCGCCGCCGTTCGAGGCCCGCGGGCCCGCGATTGAGATCGTCTGGGCGTCCTCAAGCCTCGCCAAGCGATCGAAGCTGGCAAGGGCACCAACACAAGGGCCGATGGACGAATGATTCTTTCGCAGTGCGTCAATTGACGGTGCGAAAGCGTTGCTATGGGTCACAAGCGACGTTTTGGGCCTACGCAGACCATGTCGGCTGTTACCCCAATAACGACCAAATCGGCGACCCGCCTCCAAAAGAGCGCGGTGAAATCAAGCCCTTAATCGGCAAGTCATCCTTCCGCCCCTATTCTCTGACCTAATCTTGCGGGTTGGGAGTGGGGGTTCGAAAATGTCTTTGATCGGCTCGTCGAGTGGGCGAATATGCGCGCCTCTAAGCCGATATTTCATCCCAATTTGTGTGCAGTACGCCGGACGACTTGCTGTCTTTTTATCATTGGCGGTCCTTGCTGCCTGCGCTCAGTCACCTACTGTTATTAGCAAATCAGAAATGCATTCGATAGGTCGCCAAGCTTCGCGCGAAAGACCCATTGTAGGGAGCAATCAGGTGGCTCTTGGAGCGACGTCATATGGTCTCGCCAGCTATTATGAGGAGGGAACACAGACGGCGAGCGGAGAGAATTTCGACCCGCAAGCTTTGACAGCAGCTCACCCCAACTTGCCGTTTGGAACCAAGTTGCGGGTGACAAATGTCACGACAGGTAAATCGGTGATCGTTCGGGTCAACGACCGTGGTCCCTTTATTCCAGGACGGATCGTAGACGTCTCACATTCTGCCGCAGCAGCATTGGGCATCATTGAGCAGGGTACTGCCAAGGTCAAAGTCGACGTTGTTCAATAACCGAGCAGATTTTTGCAGCAATCGGTATTGGAAGACGGAAATTCATATCCGCGCTCGGTGGAGCGACGGTTGCATGATCCTGGTCGAGCAGGAATGACCTGGGCATTTTACAATCATTGACTCGCACCCGAATACTCTTGAGCAACGATAACGCCCGCTTTCATCCACATAACAGACTCGCGTCGGAACCAAACCCGTCACATCAAGGTCACAGTTGGCGATAAGGATAGCGTGGTTATTTAGCGGGCGCAGGAGGCGACCTCGTGCCTCAATATTTTTTTGTTGTCCAACGGTCGGATCAGAAAGAAGAAGGCAATCCTCACGCTGTGAGTTTGCCAAACAATGCTGCGGCGCTGCGTTACGCGGAGCGCACTATTGCCGAGCTGCGAAGGGAGAGAGGCCATAGTGACCCAACGGGCTTTGTGATCGTAAGAAACGCAAAGAATGAGGCAGTCCTATCGGTACCATTTCTCCCGGCCTGCGCCTGAAATCGCTCGACACTGTAAGCTCTGATCTCCAAATTTGTGCGTTTGCGGACGTTTAATGGTATGCGCCGGCGCAACTTGCTTCAGCAATTTGATCCACTTGCCACCGATCGAGAATTCAAAAGCGACAAACCCCGTGATGTTGGCGCCTGGCGAGACTCACCTAAAACAATTGGCCTCTATGCTCTATCGAGAACACGTTTGCGTATAGATTGGCAACCCACTGTTGGCCCTCTTGCGTGACTCGAAGGTAGCGCAAGGCATCCCCGATATAAGGCCGGACCGTCTTCCAGAAAAAGTCTGGATAGTTAGCTCGCAGATCTGCGACGCTATTGTATTTCAGTTTATCGCTCATTCCGGTCTCGCGAAACTCGTTAAATAGGGCAGCCTGCTTTCGCAGGTAGTTGATGTCTGCGAGCTGCCCTACCAGATCCGCAGCACGTACCAAGCCCGGAAAATCGTCAGTGGACTCGTGTTGCTCATCCTCGGGAACCGGGAAACGCGTGTGTTCTATGTTGGCTTCGATCGCCGCGGTGTCCAGGTGGACGAGGGCCTTCGCGGAACGTTCGCGCACAAACAGTTTGGACCGAGCGACATGATACGGCGTCATTGAGGCGTCAGTGGCGCCGTCCGGGAGGGTCACCTTATCACCGGCCAGGGTGGTGACATAGAAGCCGTCTCCATCACCTTGACAGATTCCACGTACGTACCCGATGTCATGACAGAGCAGCGAAATGATGAAATGTAGCCAGTCGTGCGGGGTCACGCCGCCGACACTGATGTGCCGGCCGCGCAGAATTTCCTGTCCGACAAGCGTGACCATGATGGTGTGATTAACATCGTGGTATGCGGCGTCGCTCGTCGCGATATTTTCAAGGGCAATCTGGGCGACAAAGCTGATCACGCCAGGATAGCCGGGCTCCATCGTCCCGTATGTTCGTTCATACATCGCTCGAAGTTCGCGGATGAAGGCTTCTATAACTATCGATGTTGGTTGAACATATGAGCCAACCTCACTGCACGCATATAGGAGGCGCTGATGGTCCCAAGCTTGTCATGCGGCCGCCATAAAGAGTTCGGCGAGGGCGGCAGGCCAAGGATCGCACTCTACCACACGTTCAATGCGCGGGCCGAGACGCGGTGGCGACCAAGCCGATGTTTCGATCGGCGTTCAAGCGCAATCGCTGCCTGATCCCGGTTTCCGGCTATTTCGAGTGGCAGGACACGCCGGGCGGCAAGCAGCCCTGGTATTTCACCGCGCGGGATGGCTCGCCTGCGCTCACGATCGCAGGCCTTCGGGATGAGTGGAAGGACAAGGCGAGCGGCGAGACGGTCAAATCCTGCATCATTTCACCAGCGGTGAACATCGCCAATCTGCCAAGCGTGCCGCGGCAGATGTTGAAGGACATTCCGAGGCCGCCAAATTCGGCCAGCCGTGACGATTGAGTGCGAGGAATCCGATGCCGGCCTCACGTTTACGCGCTCGAAACAGTGGCATAGGGCACCTGTATCTGCGTGCCAATAGCCTGAACGACCGCGACGATCGCGAGCGCAATGCCTGCGGCGATCAGGCTGTATTCAATGGCCGTCGCCGCAGTTTCATCCTTGGAAAACCGGTTAATAAGTTGAGCCATGTTTAGCTCCCCTTGGTGGCTTCGGTTCGGCCGCGCGCAAATTGCCCCAGCCTGTTGTTGCGTAGGCTAAGAAGACTAATCTTTTTACTGGCGCCGAGCATCTCGGAGTGTCACCGCAATTCCGGTAACGAAAACCAGCGCAGTGATCACCATGACGATAGTTGCCGTGTCAATCATTTGGTCGATTCCCTCTGGCACGGTCTGCCCCCGGCGCCGTTGTGCGCTTACAGGCCCTGAAAAATGATCAAGGCAATCGAAGAAAAGTCCTTACCCAACAGAAACCATGCGAAAAGCGCGTCAATCACCGGGTGCGGCGCCAAATGGCCACGCCGACATCAACGGCGAGCAAGACCACGATCGCGAAGGTATAAGAGCAGAATGTCGGAGATCACAAAGGATACTCACGCGACGCTGCACCAGTTGGTCGCTGGTGAAGACACGATCAAGGAGGAGGGCCGGCTCGGTGATTTAGTGTTGCGATATATCAGTCTTTCCAGCAGTCAGCGGCCGGAATACTTCATCATGATTGGGCAAATAGAGTACCTGCCAAAACAGATCGAGCGCTGGGCGCGAGATTTTGGATTGATATAGCAGCTAGACGGCTCCAGCGATGGTCGCCTTTTACTCGAAACCGACCCGCGATGGCGCTCAGTGTCGCTGCGCTCGCGATGCTGCTTGGCACTCCTCTATTAGCTGCGGATATGGCGCTCAAAGCGCCATCTGCTGCCGCCGCCTACAACTGGACCGGCTGCTATGTCGGCGCCAACGTGGGGTGGATCGGGAGCCGGGATCACGTCACACTTGCGCCGTCAGGCACCTATCTCAATCCCCATGGTATCCTCGCGCCGCCGGAACTCCAGGCCATGCGGACGCTGATCGCATCGATCGAGAGGCGGATTATTGCTCATCATCGCTCGGACGAAGCCAGCAAGCGGCTGCGGAGCATCCCTGGGATTGGTCTGGTAGGCGCGACCGCTATTGTGGCCACGATCACAGACCCAAAGGCATTCCGGTCGGGTCGTGATTTGGCGGCCTGGATCGGACTAGTGCCACGGCAGGATTCGACTGGCGGCAAGCAGAAGCTCGGGCCGATCTCGAAACAGGGCGATCGCTATTTGCGGCGCATTCTGGTGGTCGGAGCCCACGCGGTGTTGAAGCTCGTGCGACCAAAGCCGGAGAAGTATCCTTGGCTCACGCAGCTACTCGCTCGCAAACCGTTCAAAGTCGTGGCGATCGCGCTGGCCAACAAGATGGCCCGCATCGCTTGGGCGTTGCCGGTCAAGGGCGGTCCATATCGGGCGCGTGCGTTGGTCGCGGCGGCCTAAAGGGACTGGCGATGGCAGGATGAGGTCGCGTATGTGCGTTCATGAACTGCAAGAGTGATGACGACGTTGATGCGAAACGGTCGAGACCGTCGATCGGAAAACCCGTCTGAGCCGACGCGATACTTGAGCGCGTGTTATTGTCCGGGACCGATCAGCGGATCTCATCAGGGCCAGCAGCCACTGCGGCTGCATCGCGACCGAGGTAATCCTCCAAGCGAAAATAGGCCGTATACATGGCTGCACCCGAACGCTTCGCAGAAAGTCAAATTCGCTCTTGCACCGCGGGCACCGCAGTGCAGCAATCGGTCGTTTTTGGGGGCATAGCGACACTGATACCTGCGACTCTACATACCGGCGGCGGCAGCACGGGTGGCTGATGTGTGATGCACGTCGGTCTAATTGACTAGCGTGCTCACCCAAGACAACAACGCTCTGAACTGGTCTTGGAAGGCCAGAAAATACAACGTGGCTGTCAGTGGCGCCGTTACTACCATCCATTCCTGCATGGGCGTTACTCAACAAAGTCACCCTCGGCACCAACTTGCGCCCAATCTCCTAGGACTTCATTTCAATTGTCGCTAACAACTTTCTCGATTGCTCCGCAAAACTGCAAATCAGTTGACGCGAAGTGCATGATCTATGCCTCCGTCCGCCCCGCGCTCATCCTCTTTTTAGCATCCGCCGGCCGCCGGCGCTGCATGTGGCAAACCATAGCGATGGCTGCCGCTACCGCGGCGGAAATGGCGTAGGGAATCCAATCGCGGTGCGCGTTGTCGGTCGTGCAGTTATTGTAGCGGATTCGCAACGATTTCGGCCAAGCCCGTCATCGGCCGGGCAATTCCGTGCCAATCAACGCAATTGCGCTGTTCCGCTCCGCATAGCTGGCGTCCAGCAGAAAAGCCTGGACTGCCACCATAGGAAGCGCAAGCATGATAACGGCCTGCAGCGAAACCCCATAGGCACAAAGCGCAGCGGCTGCCAAGCATGCGAGTGAGCCGCCGACATCCCAACCGATCTCGGCCACGTAGTGAAATCGCAGCGGGCACGGTGACGCCTTAGCCTCGTTATAGATCGCGGTCATGAGCGACGGGACATAGAGTCCGGCGAGGGCAGTCGTGCCGACAGCGACGGCGACAATAGTAATCGGATAGGTGCCGCAAATCGCCTTGGCGATTAGAGTCCCCCCGAGCGTGGCCGCGTTGACCCACGTGGCGCGGCGCGCATGGCCTCGGTCAATGAAGTGACCGAGAGCCAAGCCGCCAAGTGCTCCCGCCAATGCCGCCGCCGCAAGCGTGCCGCCGAACGCGTCGTAGCGCGCGCCTAGCCCCTGGAACATAATCAGGCCCCAGGCGAAGGCCGAGCTATTGTATATCCATCCATCGCTGCCGAGCAGCAAAACGCCACGTCTGTAGAACGCAAACGCGCCTAACGGCGCGGAGTATGCGATCGGCGGCTCGACCACATCGAGCAGTGGCACGATGGCGGCCAACTCGATTACGCCCGCCATACCGAACGCCACCCAAGGGCCTGCGACCGTCAGCATGACGCCTCCCACGGCCGGCCCCACAATGCCAGCGATCCCAATCAGCAGTTCGCGCCATCCAACCTGGCTTCCGCGGCTTGAGGCCTCGCCAACGGCAGCGAACATCGCGTGATAGCATGTCCAATAGAATGCCTGTGCGAGCGCGGCCACCACGCAATAGAACACCAGTGCAACTCCCAGCCCGTGTACCAGCGCGAGCAACGGGCTCTGCACTCCGTAGAGGAACGTGCCAATGATGAGAGTGGATCGCAAGCCGATCGTCCGGACACTCCACAGGACTGCGGGACGGAATGTGAACCGCAAGACAATGATCACGGCGAGGCACAGAAATATTGCTGCCAATGACAACCCCTGGCGCAGCAGAAAGACTGCGGAGAAGGCGCTTGAGATGGCCCACGCCAACTGATGCATCGTCGAATGCACAGCCAGCCGATTGAGGTCGCGATTGCTAAAGAGCGTCATTCAGACTCGGCGCTCACCCGCCAAACCACCAACTAAAGAGCGAATACCCCGCAGCAGCAATTATCGCTGTGACTGCGGCCCCAGCGAATGGGCTCGGGAAATAGCCCGTCAAAACATTCGAATCCTCTTCATCACAAGTAGTATCTTTATCGCTCTTACCGCTATTGTGCGCCAATGTTGCCGCAAAACATGGGTCTGATCCTGCAAAAGCCAGGTCCGACAATGCAAGCGTAACTTCGAGCACACGTATGACGCTAGGCCGTTAGCATTTCCTTAACCGCTTGAAACGAGCGTGTGGCGGTGGTGGCAGGCCTATTAGGGTCGAGGAGCTTAGCTGCTTCGCTGTATTGCACGCATTGGTTTTCAATTGCATTCGGATTAGTATGTTTACGTAAAGGCAATATTGCGGATGCATGTTTAAGGAGCCAAATGACGGCATACTAGAAGGGTGGCCCCAATGGTGCCTCGTTTCATTAATTGGTTAAGGAGGAACCCATCCTCAGCGGCGAGCATAATTGATTACTGCCTATTCGCAACAGGCATTGCCATTGCTATCATCTCGGCCGTGCAGCCTCTCGGCAACAGGACCATCGTGAGCGTCAGCAAAGTGTCCTCGACGATCGCTCAGCCGGCTCCAAGCCAATCAAACTAATAAACAAAGCTTGCCTGCAGCGGATTTAAACGTGCCATCGGCTTGGAGTTCTTAGCTTGCGCATCCTACGCTGTGCGGCGATTATTCGTAAGGCCCAACCGACGAGACTATTGAAATCCTGTAATGGTCTGCATGCGGCGACTGACGACGTCGACCGCTGTCGGATCGGAGCGAACGCTGGAGCGGAATGACTCTGGGCGGCCTCGGTTGCGTTACAACTACCTCACCCGCCAATGTAGCCGTTGCGAGATTGGCTCACGAGGTATCTGTTGAATATCGAAGTTGACAAAGCCCAGCAGTAGTACAATTCCGGTAAGCAACGGCAGTGCGGCGATCATGACGCGTCCGGCGGTCGCAGGCGTGTCGACCCCCCAATACACAATGCCGTAGATCAAACCAAAGAGCGATAGCGCCAGACCAAAAATCAGTTCCAGCGACGCTACGTTGAAATCACGAAGAAAATAGTTGTAACAAATTCGCTTGGCGAGATTCCGAAGATTACCAAGGAGGAATGGGCCAACGATGTCGCTTGGACGCAAGTTACTTTTTTCATCTCCATAGATCGCAGTCATAGGAATATCGATGCCTTTGGCGCGAAAAAGGTTAACTCTGAAAAGTAGATCGGACTCAAAAAAGAAGCGCGGCGCGATTTTGTCCAGCGGCAATACGCTGAGGAGCCGGCAATCCCATGCGATGTAACCGTTTGTGGGGTCAAAAAGGTTCCAATAGCCAGAAGACAGTTTTGTTAGGAAGGACAGCGCAGCGTTGCCAAAAAGGCGAGTGCCCGGCATTGCGCGTACAGCATCCGGGTCAAAAAATCTGTTTCCTTTCGTGAAGTCAGCAATTCCGTCCACTATGGGTTGCACAAAATGCGGGATAAGGGCCGGATCCATCTGTCCATCCCCATCCACTTTCACCACAATTTCCATTCCGTCACGCAGCGCAGCTTTCATCCCTGTAACCACTGCACCACCGACGCCTCGATTGGTTGTGTGGTAAATCACATGAACTCGACCGTCATTTGCTTCCTGCTCGACAAAGCGGCCAGTTTCCTGCGGACAATTATCATCGACGACATAAATAGAATGGACTTCATCACCGATTGCCGCAAGAACGGACAGGATTTGCGCCTTCGCCTCATAGGCCGGGATTACAACGCCGATCCGATGTGAAGGGCTGATTACTGGCGCGAGTCTCAAATGGTGTTCGTCGACGCTATCGAGTACGATCATACCTCTAGTATCTGGATTCGAAGGCAGTTCCAGATCCTTTATTTCATCCACGGTAGCCACACAGGACCATCGGTTTTCGGCCAGATGCTACTTCAGCATTATTTATTATATGCTTCACTGTGCTTGATGTTTTTACTAAGCTCAGCTGACCAGCTAATTTTACAAATAACCTCAAACAATGAACGTTTACCGCCCGCGAGTTAGTGTGCTGCAAAGTGCTTAAGCACTTCCTCGTAGATTTCATGATTCTTTAACTCTGTCGGAAGATCAATTCCGTCACAGAACATATCCCCTTCGGGCACGTGCGCGCCGGTTCGCTCACATATGAGCTGAAATACATCGTAAAACGGTTGGCTGTAACTGCCGCATGTAATCGTCGTGTCAAACGCCACGTTATGCTCGAATGCAAGTTGATAGAACACGCGGTCAGACTCTTGCTGCTCCACAAAGAACGTCTTGTGGCCGTCGCTTAGTCTGCACTCTTGTAACAATCGCGCGGCTTTTCTGCACTCTGCAGCATCTTCGAATATAATGGTCGCGTCATGCGTCATATTCTGCTCGACCCTACCACCGCGCACACCGAGCGCTTCAATCGCCTGTTGCGGATTGCGCTGCCGGTACACATAAAATCCCTGGCCGGCCACGTTCTTCTGCTTAAGACCGTTCATAAGAACTAAGCTCTCTTGCGGTTCACGATCCACGAGCAGAAGGCTGAGCATAGCGTTGCATAGCTCGAGTCCCAGCTTCAACTCCGGATGAGGATCATCGCCCTGAGTCCAGAATTGATGCTGAAGGTGAGCAATATGATTGAGAAAAATAATCGAAAGATTGGGTCTGTACTTGCGGCGAAGTCGAATGAAATAGAGTACGCTGAGGTAGTCTAAGAGGCTTGTAAACGTATGAATATTGACACCAGTGGAGAGCAGAGACTTAGTTGCCAGCAGGGTAAATCGAAACAACAAAGGCCAGTGACTAGGGGGGGCGAAAAACCTCGCAAGTCTCAAGGTTGCTAGAAGTGCTTGCTTGCGATCGATGTCCAGATAGTTGCGCGCGGCGTATCTCGGGAGTGCCAGAAGATCATTGAGGTATTTTGGGAAGGCCACCTCATCAAAGGACCACGGATCGGGCATAAAGAAGCAACACTCTTCCACCGATCCAAGTGGTGCATTCATTACGCCCCAGGCCCCCCACGTGTATCCGAGCCCAGCGATCGCGTGCCAGATTTGAGGCGACGTCTGTAGGGCGGTTGCACCCAACCGACGAATCCCATGCTCGGCAGTTGGCTTTCCGGTGTGGATACCTACCCATTGTACCCACGGGTCGAGACCATGGTGCTCAATGAGATCATCGGTGCTTGTCTTGCTGCGTTTATAGCCCAGAGCAGTCTGTATGAATCTTAGATTTAGGCATGTCGCCATTCGGCTCAAATATTCCGGATCGAATTCGTTTAACTCTACGAGGAGCAAACGAGGCTTCAGATCCTTGCCTGCGCTTTGACCCAATAGGGGCGGCGTGAAAAGTTGTTTATTCATTGAGTGTCCTCACGGAGCGAATATCCCTGGTGCGCCCTTGAGGCCCACCGAGAATGCCGGAGCAGCGCTCAATGCCTTGCGCTTTGCCGCACTCGCTGGCCGGCCTGATATTCCCAGGCCAAGAGTCTCCACAACGACGTTAACGCGCTATTAATCACTAAGCCCAGGCTGTCGGCAACTGACGAGGTATTTGTCGATCGTAGGCGCGTTTCAAGGGCTCTTCCCGGCACAGTTATCAACGCTGCCGAAGCACACGAAAGCCACCTTGATCCGATTCGGGGTAAAGCTCGCGCCTGCGCGATCGGTAAGATAATAGCAATGCGGGCTTGGCAAGTTGTTGCGTAGAGCAGCCGCTTTTTTCGGGATCAGACCGTGACCGCAGCGATCATGTCCACTTCAAGTCCGACCGACATAAAGACTGAAGGTAGAATCGCAGAATGTCATAGCGCGATAACACTGCTCGTAGGAGCCAGCGCCGTGTTTGTCGCCCTGACGGCGTTGTATTATTTCTGGACGTTGTCGTTTAAAAGCAGCCTTCCCAAGGACGCTACGACGCTGGTCGTAGGGCGAGATTTCCTACAATTCTGGATGTATGGCCGGGCAGCGTGGGCGCCAAATCCGGGCCGCTTTTACGATCCACAATTATACAATGATGCCCTCACCGCACTGTTGGGACCATATCCCGGACAGAACTGGCCCTATGCCCCGAGCATCATGCTATTCACCGCACCATTCGGGCGACTGCCATATCTTGCCGCGCTCGGGACGTGGATCGTGCTCGGGCTTGCGGCCTTTATTGGTGTTGGATTACGGCTATTTAGTTGCCGACGCGCACTTGTCGCCGCTCTACTCTCACCCGCCGCCCTACTTTGCCTGATCTCGGGACAGACATCGTTCATTACCGCACCGATATTACTGACAATTTTTACGACGCTCGACCGCCGGCCAGGCCTCGCAGGAGTTCTCATCGGCGTGCTAACGACTAAACCTCAACTCGGATTACTGTTCCCGGTGTTGCTGGTAGCATCCGGGCGTTGGCGTGTGTTCATGATAGCGGCCACAACCAGCTTGTTGATCGTTGGCCTTACCACAGCATTATTTGGGACGCAGGTTTGGATCGACTTTGTCTCGAAAGGCCTAGCGGCTCAAAGACTAGTCGTGGCCGATCCGGAGCGGCTTTTCACACCGTTTATTCCAACCTTCTTTGTAAACGTTCGCGGGGTCGGCGCAAGCTATGGACTGGCGACGATCATTCAGGCCTGTGCGACGATCTTTGCGTTGGGCGCGGTTGCTTTCGCTGGCAGATACTGCAAAGATGCCGACCCGCAATATTATGCTGGGCTCTTTTTGGCCAGTTCGATCTGTGCCGTGCCCTATTTCATGTCTTATGATACTTTGGCACTTACCTGCCTCGCGGTTTTGTTGCTAGCGAACAGGAAATTAGATACGCGCGGCTGCGTGCTCGCAAAGCTCGTATTTTGGCTGCCGTTGCTACAAATGGTACTGGGCACGTGGTACATTCCGGGTCCAGCTTTGATTCCGGCGGCGTTCGCAGCTGATATGTTGTGGCGGATGATGCACGCTAGCGGCCTGCAACAGTATAATGCAAGGTCACCGCAAGAAGACGCCGTGCCCGCGTAGCTTGATCGCTTAGGGCGCTGGAGCGGGAGAAAGCTACCGCGGACGTGCGATACCGAGGCGTTGCTTACCAAGCCAATCGATTTCGCGGCACTCCGCAGCGAGATCGACATGCGATCAAGCGCGCCGCGTAGGTGAATTGCTCGTGGAACCTGCCCGACATTGCTGAAGTGAGAGATGTCGCTCCTGGGCCCTTGGCGAGGTTTCGACATTCGGATAAGAGGGCTTGCCCGATCTAAAGCCCAACGAACAGGCCGCTGCCTTCCAACTTGTCACGCGCTATCTCGATGTGTCCGGCAAGGTGGGCCAGGCGGCACACAAGCATCACTGCAGGATGGGCCACCAGGCGCCGTACAACGGCCCCTGTCGTTGACAGCTGTGTTATGGGTCGCTGGATTAGCGAGAGGAACGCGAGATTTGGTTGCAGCGAACGCCGAGAAGGTCGCGCTGAGAACAATTGCAGCGCAGAGTGCTATTTTTGTCTCGGTCAATATCCTCTACCACCTGGCTCAGTTGTTTGGGCTAGTGTCGCACCGAGGCGAGCCATGAGCGACAGGCTTTCGCCGTGCAGCACACAGGAGGAGAACGCAAAAACTCTCAAGTTATTCCCTCCGTTCGATGATGCTCGCGCCGTACCCCATGCTTGCCAATAAGGTGAAAGTTTTACGTGCCCTCATGCCGTGCCGCAGCATGCTTCTTGAGGCTGGTTCTTGAGCGGCGGCCCGGCAGCACCGCTTCCTCGTTAAAAACGGGAACCGCGATGCTGTAGCAAATGTCGCCGGCGTCGGCCGCCATCGCACTATCACCCAACCGAATGCCCGCCACGCTAGTTCACGAATGGTTAAGAAGCCCTTGCGGTGGCGAACCAGGAGCCGGCGATCAAATGGCGGCGCCGCGAAATCGTGGGCGCATTTCGATGGTCCGCCGAAAGGCGGCGTTAAGGCCAAATCTATAGCTTCAGCCCTCGTTTGGCGGGCTTATTGCTCTCACATTCCGGCGACAGCATGCGTTATCGCATCGCCGCGCCAACTGCCGCGGAGAAGGCGACCAGGCGATGAGTGTCGCGACTGCGCAGACTGGCGGCGACGGCCTTGCGGTTTCGGCCCGGCCTTACGACGCGTTGAGGACGTGGCTGCCGTTCGCGCTCATCATCGCGGCGGCGATGGCGGTGCGCCATTTCGTCGGCGCCAACACCGACGTGAGCTGGGAGATCACGCTGTCCGAGAAAATTCTCGACGGGCAGCGCCTCTACGTCGATCTGATCGAGCTCAATCCGCCGGCTTCGACGTTTCTCTATCTGCCCGCTGTGGCCTTGGCGCGGGTACTCGGCCTGGCGCCCGAAATCGTGGTCGATGTCCTGGTGCTGACCGGCGCGCTGGTCAGCCTCGCGATTGCCGGCGACATTATCCGCCGCTACCGGCTGCTCGATAGCCGGCAAAGCGCGACGGCCGCCGCGTTGGCACTCGCAGCGCTGACAATCCTGCCGGCGCAGACATTCGGCGAGCGTGAGCATATCGCGCTGATCGCGGTATTGCCGGCGCTGGCGCTTCTGGTCGCGCGCGCCGAAGGCGTGAGGCCGTTGCTGTGGCATTGTCTCGTCGCCGGGACCGGCGCCGGCGTGACCATTTGCATAAAACCCCATTTCGCTTTGGCCATTGCCTGTGCGGTAGCCGTCAGTGCGCTACATCGGCGCTCATGGCGGCTGCTGTTCGTCATGGAGAATTGGATCGCGGCGGCAATTGCGGTTGCCTACGGCATCAGCGTCGTCGTTTTCTATCCAACCTTTTTGACCGACGTGATGCCGCTGGTCGCCGATGTCTACTTGCCGGTGCGGCAGTCGCTGGCGCTCAGTCTCCTCGATACGGCGGTTGTGCTGTGGGCCGCGGCGGTTCTGATAATCCTGTTGCTGCGCCGCGGCACCGGCTTTCATCCCGGATTTGCGGTGATGCTCGCGGCCGCGGCGGGGTTCGCCGCCGCCTATGTGGTGCAAGGCAAGGGCTGGCCCTATCAATCCTATCCGATGCTGGCGCTGGCGCTGATCGCGCTTGGTCTGGCGATCGCGCGCCGGCGCCAGGCTATGGAACGGACCGGCGAAGGCTATCGTTTGCAGGATATTTGCGCAGTCCTCGCGTTCTGCTTCATTGCGGCAAAATCCTTTGTCTGGCTCAATCTTGCCGTCGAGGATCGCGCTGCTACCGCCATGGTCAAGCGGATCGCGCCGCCGCATCCCTCGATCACTCTCATTTCGGATGATGTCGCGCTTGGCCATCCCTTGGTCCGCGCCGTGCAGGGACGATGGATCTCGCGCGTCGGCAGTCTTTGGATCATGGAGGACGCCGCCATCCAGCACTTCGGCGGTGGCATCGACGCGGCCAAGGACCGGCGCCTCGCCGCCTACATGGAAGCCAGCCGGCAGCAATTGCTCAGAGAAATCCGCGACGGCAAGCCGGACATCATCCTGGTCGACGACCGCGCCTACTACAACGTTGTCGTCGACAAACGCGCATCGTGGAGCGAATGGGTGAATGCCGATCGCGACCTCTCCGCGCTGCTCGCCGCCGACTATCGCGCGGTCGGTAAGGCCGACGGGCTCGCCATCTTCAAACGCGACGGACGGTGACGCACGCGCAAAATGGTTTTTCAACCCAGGGATAAAGAGGCTCGACTTTGATTGGTTCGTTCGGTTGCTGTTAACCTACCGCACCAATCCAGAAGAGTTTGATCAATTGGCGTTGGTTAATCTTAAACAAATTGAGCCTAGCCTCGGCGAGCCGAACGAGACTAGGCGCCAATGGCCTCCAGTGAAATGACCTCAAGTAAGATGTCCCTCGCGGACGGCGAGAGAGCCAAGTTGGCACGTCCGTTGGAGCTCACCTGTTTTGCGCTGATTATCGCGAACGTCGTTTTTCTCGGCAGCTCGTACATACCGGAGCTGATGGGGCAAGACGGCGCCGGTGGCGTCTACGACTTTGTCACCACATGGTCCGCTGGCCGACTGGCCGTCGTGGGACAAGCGGCAGCGGCTTACGACTGGCCGGCTTTAAAGCTCGTCGACGAGAGTGTGCTCGGCCATCCGTTCGAAGGTTATTTGGGCTGGCTATATCCACCAACATTTCTGTTCGTTGCCGCGTCGTTGTCGCTATTTCCCTATGCGATCGCATTCGCCACCTGGGTCTTTGGCACGTTCTTGGCCTACCTCGCCGCAATTCGCGCCATCGTCGGCGACCGCAAAGGCTATTTCCTAGCCGCTGCATTCCCCGCAGTCGTCGCGAACATCATAGTCGGCCAAAATGGGTTCCTATCGGCCGCGCTCATCGGAGGCACGCTCACATTCATGGAGCGGCGCCCAATATGCGCTGGCGTGCTGCTCGGATTACTCACCTATAAGCCGCAGCTTGGAATTTTATTTCCGATCGTACTCCTGGCAAGCGGTCGCTGGCGGGTGCTTATCACCGCCACAATCGTAGCAGCGCTAATCGCGGCGGCATCATGGGCGGCCTTCGGCATCAAAAGCTGGCAAGCGTTTCTTCCCAGTATCGCTTACGCCGTAACTTCTAACGGCATGATTGATGGGGGCAAGTTGCAGACTGCGTTCGGCCTTACGCGCACACTCGGTGGGAGTGAAGTGCTGGCCTGGACCGTGCAAATCGCCGTGGCATTTATCGCTGCGGGCGCCATAACCGTGCTTTGGCGCAGCCGCGCCACCTATGCAATCAAGGCAGCCGCGCTCGGCGTCGGGACCTTGCTGGCGACACCCCATCTCTTCGCCTACGACTTGGTGGTACTAGCGGTGCCGCTTGCCTTTATGTTCCAACTTGGTTGGGCTCGCGGATTCTTGCCATATGAATTGACCGGCATGGGCTTAGCCTGCCTGTTGATCTTGATCTTCCCGTTCGTGAAAGCGCCAGTCGGTTTTGCTGCCATTCTCGTGGTAGCGGCGCTGATAATTAGACGCGCGCTGGCGGCGCAGACCGTTGCAATAAGCAGTCTGGAATATGCCAAGGTCGGGCGAGCGTGACGGGCGCCGAATGACCGTTCTTGGTCCGCTGGATCGATTGCGCTCGTTGTTAGTTGAGCTAGAATCACGATAGGCAGCGTATGACCTTCTCGGCCGCCCAGTCGCGCTGCGCTCAACCGCCAAGCCACATGGCGGACAGGCAAATTACAACGATAGCCGCTGTAATCACGCCGCCCGCGACGTATGGGAACCAAGGGCTGTGCATGTCGCAATCAGGTCCGAGATAAGCGAACTGCGACGCGTCCGAGGAAGTGACCGTATGTGGCGGCCGATTACCTTCCCGTCCGCCGTCACCGACCGCTACGCTACTTGGCCGGCCGTCGACCATGCAGCGGACGTATTACGGAAGGGTTAGCGCAGACGCTTCTGCCGTGCCCAATCAGGAACTTTCGGAGAGTGTAAATATTATTCAGTGGTATTAGGCCGGCACGGCGGCCCCCCAGTCCCCGACACCCTGCCGCCCAGTCACATAAGCTTAAGCATGAGGCAACGACTCAAGCCCCAAGTGAGTACCCGGACTTGGGACTCTTTTTGCGGCAAGTTTGTAGCTCACAGCTCATGCGTTATTTCTCGTGAATGAACATCACCCCGATTTGGATGTCGTCACGCCATGTTCTGACCAGCTCACCTTCGAATACGAAATCAAATGCCTCGGGAATGCCCCCAGTAGTTTGAACTTTTAGACGGGCGCCTTTCTCGGAAATATTCCGAATCGCGCAGTGGACAGGATGTCTGCATCAACGCTTGGACTTCGGACTCGCCGCACTCACGCCCTTCTCGCCGCGATATGCCGGCGTCAAGCAATTCTATGAGGGCTACGGTAGGCGGATCGTCATTGCCGACATGCGACTGACAACGTCAGTGTGGCGCCGATCATTGCCGCACTGCGAAAGATTCATTCGATTTCCTAGTCGGCGGTCGAGAGCGGCGTCGATGAGACGTTGAGACCGAGCATCCTGGCGGTCTGGGCGTTGATGGCCAGCTGAAACTTGGTCGACTGAACGACTATACGATGGATCGTGTCTGATGAGGGGCTTTGCGGTACGAATTAACCCCTTTCGACCGTTGTGACGGGTAGCCGATTTGGGAGCACCTCATCGGCGAAGGTGAACCTCTACCATGCGCTCGCAGATTTCTCAGATATCTGATTAAATTGAGTGCCCCGGCTGATGGCGCAGCCGGGGCTTGATGGTAACAACAGATTCGTAGGCAAGAATGCTATTTCTAGCGCGCAGAAATTTGTTTTTTGCGATCAGAATACCGCACACTTTAAAATAAAGATGCGCCACGGATGTTATCCTGGCGCCGGGTCGTTGTTCCCTGAGAGAGTCCATCAGGGGAAACAAGCCGTCGCACTGAGCGGCGCGCTCAAATTTTCTACGACTGCAATGAACGGAATTGTAACGGTCGCAGCGACCTGATGACCGCAGGACTGAATTGACGCGGTGAACGTCGGGCTGCTGACGCCCTGGTATTGGTTTTGAGCATACGTCTGCGTGGCAGACTCGGAGCCGCACTGGCCGACGTTCACGGAATAGCAACGCGCAGCCTGTTCGACGGCGGTGTGCAATCCGGCTGCCGAATACACGACAACTCCCGTGTACAGACCACCCACAATGAGAGCAGCGACCGCAGGCAGTACCATGCCAAATTCTGCAGCGGCCGTACCGCTATCACATGTCAAGAAAATCCGTCTTTGGTGCAAGCCCATGACTAGCCCAAGCGCATCCAACTGGTCATGCTGATCGACGAGATGCCCGAAGCACCGATTACCGTCAGGTTGGAGAACAATGGGGCATAGGCATAGATCACGCTGACTTGGATATAGTCACCGGGCAGTGTGCTCGAACTCCCGGCATCGGAGCAATTCGCAGGCTTGCTGGACAAGTCACCGACTGATTGGAGGGCGCCCGACGTATTGACGCAGTAGTACCCCTCAGTTGGATATCCCGAGCTCAACGACACGGCTGTCCCGAGAGAGGTGCTTTGAATGGCGGCCGTAATCGCGTCATTCAGTCCCGAGCACTTCGTCGTTGCGGGCAACATGGCGCTGGTATCATAACAAGCCTTCCATGCTGCCTGTGCGCCAACCTGAGCGGCGTTCTCGACCTGCATCCGCCGATATTCATAAAGACCAAGGTCAACGGCATTAAGAACTCCAACAATGATCATAGTGGCAGCGATCGAGAATTCGACGGCCGCAACGCCGCCTGTATCCTGACGGAACAATCGGAGGGCTAAAATATGTTGCAGTGACATCAGTTCACCAACATGCCGCGATTGCCGCCTCGGGTCTGATTGAGCCCTGCGCCATCACATTGATTATCACTGGCGAATATGTCGCCGGTGCCGTTGACCGTGAGATTATCTACCACTAGCTCGAAGCATTGCAAGCCTTGGCTTGATTTGTTCACTGCGCCGCTCAGCGTCACACTGGAATGCGGTAAATAGACGAGACCGGTAATATCCCAAGTTGGGCTATTGCCGGCGGCCGAGATGTCCACATTCTTAGTCAGACTGGGATCCTGATAGACCGCAACGCCGCTCCACGTGCCGTCGGTCGGAGCGGTGATATCCAAGGTGCCGCCCCCGGTTGGAATGTGCTGATAATTTGGATCGTTTGCGCCTGTAAACACCACTGTGAGGTTGGTTCCTTGCAGCGTGTTGCCGTTTGTGTCGAGTTGGCCATTTTCGATGACCAAAACTGTATTGTTGACCGTCGTATTGCCGGTCAATTGCTGGTCGCCACAGAGCACTTTCGTGTCGCCAAAAGAATACGTG
>Ga0210398_10002377_pt1 | contig 18447 bp, 21 predicted proteins | sample IncBWC4OmetaG_FD_161047 | JGI IMG/M metagenome (GOLD analysis project Ga0210398, IMG submission 161047) | Forest soil microbial communities from Barre Woods Harvard Forest LTER site, Petersham, Massachusetts, United States - Inc-BW-C-4-O | ecosystem: Environmental > Terrestrial > Soil >... | reverse complement strand
GGCTGCAACTATCGTCTTCGCTCGCTCAAGTTCGGTGATTCGGGATAAGAGTGGGTGCGTCGGGCTGTGTTCCGGTACGGCGCAACTGTACTTGCAGGCACAGCTAGAATCATAAAAGCAGTCACACCCTACAAACCGCTCGCCGTTGTGTTTGCGCTTGAGAAATAAATTGCCACACGCGCAAAGCGGACAATCATCTACGAACTTGTGACCGAGGCTCGCTTTGCGTTCCTCTTTACCAAGCCTACGCATACGATCTGTTCTCTTTTCTCGCGGAAGGGCAAGAAGGTTGACTGATTCGCCGCGCTCTTGCATCTGACGCCCGTATTCGACAATAGAGGAAGCTGCTTCAGCAAGCGTGCATCCCGTAAAAGTCAGCTTCAGTCTGAATCGCCGTCTTTGCGGCTCCGATAAGCGGCCATGTGCGCTCCAACTGTAAAAATCTTAGAACGCGCAATGCCAGTTCCGTGATTTCCGTCATGGTAGTTCTTTGGGCAAAAATACCACGACTGCACAAGGCGAAATCAAGGCGAAAGATTGGTGAATTTGATTCTTGCCTGTGGAAAAGAGCGATCTAATGGACGGCTCTAGTCGCTGATGAATTGAAATTCTGTTTTGAGAATCTCAAGGTCTGCTGCGTTCAGGTTGAACCACTCTCCGGGCGTGTCATCTACCCTGCACGACTTCGTGCTGAATCTGGCGCGCAGCTGCTCAGACAAGGGTTTGTTGTCCTCGATCTCGCGCCACATGATGACGTTGAGCTTGAACGGGTAGAAGCCGTGACTGCCGATACCGTTTCGCAGCGAATTGTTGTAGCCGAATTTGTAGCAGCCGCGTTTCGAAGAACCAACCAAATAGACGCCGCGAACGTCGGCCAACTGTTGCACGAGGTCGCGCAGGGTCGGAGTGTTGTTCCTGATGCGCTCAGCCCGCGCTTGAACCGCAGCCTTTATGTACCCGAGATGCTGTTCCGCAGCGATTCTGAAAAATGTGTTGTTGTCCATGAGGGAACCTCCTGCAAAAAGGGTAGGTCACGAAGGTTCAATATGGAATGTAACGGAAGTAACCGACCGCCTGTAGTTGAAACCGACAAAAGCCGGGGAGTGGCGATCCCCGGCCCGGTACATCTCCCTTACTGCGTTGCTATGAAGCTACGGAAGCCGTCGCTGAAACAGCCAACGTCTCTCCGAACGCCTTGTTGATTCCTTGCTGAGCGACTTCCTCTTCCGCTGGCGCGAGGTAGCGCATCGTCATTTCGATGTCGGCATGACCGAGCCAATGGCTCACCGTACGGATGTCCACCCCGCGCCGGAGCGCCCACGTTGCAAATGTATCCCGGAATTTGTGAAGCCAGAACCGCTCCTCGTTCATGCCCGCCGCTTTGGCGACGGCCTTACAGATGCGCAGGTAGTGACCCTCAACCTTGTCGCCTTCACGACCGAAGACCAGTTTGGTATCGGGGTTCTTGATGTGCCACGCCGCCAGTTTGTCAGCCAGCCCGCGCTCAAGCGGAACCACCCGCGACTTACCAGTCTTCGTTCTGAAGCCTTCTTTGGTCTGGAACTTGACCGTGGGGTTGGCTCCGAGATTGAGGTCGGTCCATACAAGGTACGTCGCCTCGCGCTCACGCGGCCCGGTCTTCAGCAGAAACTCGAAGAACAAGTTGTCCTTTTCGTTGACGCAGGCAAAGAAGAATTTCGTCATCTCGCCTTGGGTGTAGGCTTCGGGCGTTTCCTCAATCGGCGCGGGCCGCTCCGACTGCGGCAGTAGCCGCTTGTGATCCACGCCGCAAAAATGCAGGAAGCAGACGACGCTGATGTAGAGATTACAGACGGTGCGGTGAGAAACCTTTGTGCGCTGCTCCGCGATCCAGTCTTTCAAATCCTGCTTGGTGATCTCCGTCGCGAACCGCCGCTTGACGATCTTGATGAACGTCTCCGTCACGACCTCATAGCTGCGGATCGTGTCCTTGTCTAACGGCGTCCCATCCTTCTTAAACGTGGTCTTCTTGTCGCGGATAAATGCCTCTCTCTGCTGTTCTAGCGTGAGCAGGGCATCGGGTGATGGTTTTGGTGTAGCCGGGGTCGGGGGTGCCTCAGAGAGCAACTCTCGCTGCTTCGCTTGCAAGGCTTCGATGGCGGTTTTCAGATCGGTGCCGACAGTCTGCCATTTCCGCTTCCCCTCGCGGTCATAGAAATGGAGGCAATAGACGTCTGGGGATGCGATGGGTTTGATGCGCTTGAGATCAACTCGCTCGTACGGTTGACGCGGCTGGCTGTTGCGGCGGATGTAGAGCGTGACGGCTGGCAGTTTCTGATGCATGAACCTTCTCCTGTGCGAAGGCTCATTACGCGAGAAACTCAATACTTCGGGGATTTGGGTAGCTAGAAATCAGTGGTTTCGTAGCTAAGGGTCTCTCGTCCTCTATTTACGACCACTGGAAAGTTCTGGCGGAGAGGGAGGGATTCTCATCTGGCGTTTTTATACGTCTGTTGTCTTCAGCGACAGTTTAAAATGAGTCGTAGTTTCGTAGTCTTGGCTATGCCCGTACGCCAGCCAGCCCGACAAGACATAAGGCGCAATCACGCAGATGAACGTTCCGTGAGCCGAAGCGCACTTCGGGTCCTGATTGTGGCCGTTCCGCCAATGAGGACCCTCGACGTGTTTGGGCCTGCAGAGGTTTTCGGCGATGCGAATTGGCTGCGCGGCGGAGATCCGGCATACAAAGTCAACATCATTTCGGCTTGCGCCGACCGCGTTGTTTCGAATCATCTCGGCACGCCCGTACACACGGATCGGACCTACCGCGAATATGGGGGAGCGATCGATACACTCTTGGTGGCCGGGTGCATGGGCCCGCGCGAACTACACTACCAACCTGGATTCTTGGACTGGCTCCGATTGCAGAGCACACGGGCTCGGCGGTTCGGTTCGATCTGTACTGGCGCGTTTGTCTGGCAAAAGCCGGCCTTCTCGACGGGCGGCGCGTAACCACCCACTGGAATTGGGCGAGCGAACTTGCACAAGACTATCCCAGCATCGCCGTCGATCCGCACCCTATCTATGTTCGAGATGGCAGTTGCTATACTTCAGCGGGAGTAACGGCCGGCATTGATCTTTGCCTCGCGTTGGTGGAAGAAGATTTTGGCAGAGCTCTGGCTCTTCGAATTGCACAGATGATGGTTGTGTTTCTGCGGCGTCCGGGCGGGCAATCGCAATTCAGTGCAACCCTCGAAGCGCAAGCCCGCGAGAGCCCACCGTTGGGTGAAGTGCTTGCTTGGCTTCCTGACCACCTTCGCCACGACCTCTCAGTTGACTCTCTCGCTCGCCGGGCGGCCATGAGCGCCCGCAATTTCGCTCGCTTATTCAAGCAGGAGATCGGAAAGACTCCCGGGAAACACATCGAGGATCTTCGCTTGGAAGCAGCGCGACGTCAGCTGGAATCAACGTCACTGAGCGCGGATGAAATCGCTGATGCGTGCGGCTTAGCCAGCGCTGAAGTCCTCCGCCGTATGTTCCGGCGACGCCTGCGAATCACACCTGGTCAATATCGAGCATCATTCGGTCACACTCGCTGAGTACATCGCTCAATCGATTGGCAGTAATCGTTGGTTTATTGTCTGCGAGCGCTCTTACTGAAAATGATTCGTGAGTCCTAAGATCGATCCAAATGTAAGGGCAATCGTCGTCGGTTGCGCTGATATGCGTGTAGAGGAATCGATATGAATAACCTTGACCTGATGTTGAAACGCAACAAAGAGCTCGCTGCCCCCATGCCATTGCTTCCACAGTCTGTGCAGACTTTGAAGGCGGTAATCATCGGTTGCGCCGACATGCGCGTGGATCCTGCACATGTGCTTGGAATCGAACCGGGTGAGGCGGTCGTCATGAGAGACATCGGCGGTCGAGTCACGCCGGGGCTGTTGGAGGAGTTGGGTCTGCTCGGACGCATCGGAGAGGTTGCCGAAACGATTCCGGGAGGCGGCGGGGAGTTTCACCTGATCGTGCTCCACCATACGGATTGCGGCAGCACGCGTCTCGTGGGAGATCCAGCCATGCTGGCGCACTATTTTCAGATACCGGAAAAGGAAGTTGCGACCAAATCAGTGCCTGATCCGCGCAAGGCGGTGGCTGTCGACATTGCTGCACTCAGGGCGGTTCCAGCATTACCGGACGAATGGCTCATCTCCGGCCTCGTCTATGACATAGCCACCGGACTTGTCGAGGTCGTCGTACCTGTAGCGCCAATTCGTACCGCCCGAAACAGCCTAGCGGTTGAGGTCGGGTAAGGAACCGGCGTCACAGCGCAGGAATTGCGAGTGGAGTGCATGTTTCCGACTGACTCCGCCGAGAGATAAGTCACGATGAGCGTTCCTTTGTTTGTCAGCGAGAGATCCAAGCCAGCGCTGTCTGCGCGACCGTTTTCCGTGGGCTGCTTCATCTTCGAGCGGATGGATCAGATTGACTTCACGGGACCGTTTGAAGTTCTTTCGCGCATGCCGGACACTGCGGTCCAGATCATCGGGAAAGAACTTTCGCCTGTTCGCGACGTGCAAGGGCTACGGCTTACTCCGGACGTGACCGTCGCGGAAGCGGGGACCTTTGATGTTCTGCTTGTCCCTGGTGGTCATGGGCAGCAGGCGCTGATGCACGATGAAGAAGTGCTCGCGCTCATCCACAAACAGGTACAGATGGAAAGGCTCCTGTTTTCCGTTTGCACCGGAGCTCTGCTTTGCGGTGCGGCCGGGGTTCTCAAAGGGAGACATGTGACGACACACTGGTCTGCACGGCACCTGATGCCGTACTACGGCGCGGATCTCGTGGATGCAAGGGTCGTGGTGGACGGCAACATCATCAGCGCTGCTGGAGTGACGGCCGGGCTGGATGCGGCCCTCGTGCTGGTCTCTCTTCTAAGAGGAGACGCGGCTGCTCAGGAGATCCAACTCGCGATTGAATATGCGCCTGATCCTGTCTTTCATAGTGGTACTCCAGAGAGCGCACCGGCCCAGGTGCTGGAAAGCTTTCAGAAAAAGTACGAGCGGATCGGAACTGCGAGGGAGGCCGAGGTAATTCTGTATGCGGCAAACGATATGCGCTTCGCGAGCAACCTTGATCACTTCCGCTAACCGAACTGTCGAGGAGCGTATGAACAACCTCTTCGAGAGTCGGTTCGCCAGCGCCTTCGTGGCGTATAGCACTCGACTGTCCATATAGCGCTTTACCGCAAGGGAAAGCAATGCGCGCTTGTCGCCGATGGCCGCATAGATGCTTGTGGGATTGACGCTCATTGCCTGGGTAAGGTCTGTCATGGAAGTACATTCATAGCCCCGTTCCCAAAAAAGCAGCATCGCAGCTTCGAGGGCCGCGTCCTTATCAAAGCTGATCGGTCGTCCTGTCTTTCCGTTCCCCGTTTTCATGTTTTTATTTTCAGTTTCATATTAGGGCGCAAAATCGTGAATCCGATGCGCCTTTCGCTACATTCGTAGTGAGTGTTCCATAACAGCATGGGACGGATATTCGGAGGAAATCAAAATGGGCGCCTGCAGGCCAGGCAAAAGTGCTGACGAACGATCCACTGACCGGCCTTCCGCTGATTCCCGCCACCGTCCTATTCAAGAATGTGGGCAACGAGCCCGACAAAATGCCTGACGGACAAGTTTGTAAGAGCAAAACACAGGGCAATTTCTATTCTCTGTCTACCGTCATGAATCCGGCGAACGCGATCAAAATGGACGCCGCAGCAGCATGGTACGCGTCGCATCTTTCTGGGTTCAAGAAGATCCAAGGCTACGCCGACGGCCGCTCGCAAATCGCCTTTTACAACGCCAACGGAACCCTCGTCATTCTATTGACCGGACAATTAGGTGCGCAGGGTGAGAACACAGACGCGTTCTCGGTCTCCTATGAACGCTCCCAACCTGGCTTATCCGTGAAAACGATCGCAGGCTTGACGCAAGGAAAATTCGTGTGCAATTGATCGAGGCTGATCGAGCAGAGCTATTTCCAGAACGGACAGTGTTCACGACCCGGCGCCCACATGAAGAAAGCTGCTTTGATTTCGCTCGTTGTACTGAATTGCGTAATGTTTATCGTCAACATAAACGCACAGTCATTAACATCTGCGCCGAAACCGTCCGCTGAAATTGCCGGACTCACCAAAGCACTGCAAAGAGAGTGGTCGCTGACTGGCGCCGGAAGTCTTCTGCCGGGCAACCACTCCTCGGCGTTATAGTCTCGCGTTTCAAAGAAGGAACTTGGGGAAGAACACTTCGTTGGGCGGCGGAATTCGCGACTCTGAGCGTTGCTGACAATGGTCAGAATCGTCCGCGAACCGTGCAAATCTCTGGATCTTGGGGAGGGATCATGCGACCGTACATTCATTCACGGGGCTCGATACACAAACTCCTGTGGGTAAGCGACTGTTCAGTCGGAAAACACGCACAAAACACTCCAGAAGATGTGTCCTTTTTTCAGTGGTACTACGGGCTCGCGGCGGACTATTTCGAGACCTCCCCGCAGCACAAATCGATTTATAAGAATGTGTCGGTCACAGGGAAGTGCACCGGGCTCGACAGTGATCCTCTGGTGCAGGCGATACTCGTACAGCAAAGGGATTTCGGCCACCCGGTGATCGATGGGAAAGCGAGCGTCGTGCACGGCTCGGGTTTCGTGGATGCCAAGGCCTTTTTTGTGCTGCGGCTCGGGGCGCGTTTTGCGTGCATGTATCCTACGCTCTGGCCGAGGCTCGATCTCATACCGCGTTGTCCGCCGCTCATCGCAGCAGCGAGTCGAGCAGCCATTCCGCAGCGGTCGGAGCTTTAATTGAGGGCATTCTGAGTGTAATCGGGGGACACCCATGAATCGCAGAGATTTACTCGCTGCTGGCGCAGGGTTGACGCTCGCTGAGTTTCCTTTTCGTCTTGCGTCTTTTCTGCAAGCTTCGGGTGAACGGAATCACGAATCAGACCGCGGGACCACTCGACATCCCGTGCTCGTCCGCTCTGCCTTTACGCGCAAATCCGACGGCACCGACGAACCTGTAAGTGTCCAAACGATGTTCTCAACCGAGGTGGTTCGTTCCTCCGACTCGGACGGGAGGCTTCCAGTCTATGTATTTCCCGTAGGCGAGCACCATGCATATCGCGGCGCGCCGCTTCACCTGCATCACGAACAGGATGAGTGGATTCACGTCTTGGGTGGAGAATTCGTCGCCGAAGTCGGCGGCGAGCGCATGCACGACAAAGTAACGGTGTGGCGAATTCTTGAATGCAGACAGTCCTGAAAAAACTGCTACACCCACAAAGAGCGCAAGCCGCTTGATCGTCCTCAAGAAGACGCCCTGAGCTGGCGTGAGGAGTCAAGGATGCGAAAGCCTCCAGTGGCGCTCCTCATTGTGATGCTTGGTTGGCTGGGGGCTTCCTCAGCTCCGACTCAAGACTGCTGTCATCGTTCGATTGCGCCCACACATCCGACGATATCTGCGAACCCGATGCCGTCATTCAATATGGATGATGTGCGAAACGAGTTCAATGCTTCCAGTAATAAGGCCCGGGTTATCGCGCTGCTTTCCCCAACGTGTTCAGATTGTCAGTCTGGACACGCAGGCGTAGGTCGGATGCTTGAGAGAGATCCGTCACCTAAGCTTCGAGTCGTCCTGGTATGGGAGCCCATGCGTGATGGCGACGATGCCACGAGTGCAACGAAGCAGGCAGAGGCGGTTAAAGACGCTCGCATCGCGCAGGGTTGGGACGGTAGCCGCGATCTCGGTAAACTGTTCGGCGAGACACTCGACCTGCGTCAGATCGCGTGGGATGTCTACTTGGTCTACAAGCCTGGAGTTACATGGAAGGGTCGCCAACCCCCGCGTCCGACATTTTGGATGCACCAACTCGAAGGTGTCAAACCCAATCGGTTGCTCTGCGCCAACCCGACCCGCTTGAGCGCGGACGTTGAAAAGCTACTCGGTCACTCCCTCGACCACCTACCATAACTTCCTCACATCCAGTGGTGGCGGGCCAAGCCGCCTCCATTGAGACAATCTGGGCAGAGGAAAACGGTGAACCCTGCGACAGGAACTTGTTTCAAGAGTATAGTCTGTCCATGGAACGCAGCTTCGTGATCTTACAGCGTATGAACGAGGTCCCGATCCTGGCGTCTTGCACGAACTGCAAGCTCAAGTTCTTCACACCCAACACCTACTATGACGATCACATCGGCGCAGGGGAATACCTGCGGGGGAAGTTCGATGAGCACGATTGTGAGGGAGATGAGCCGCGACGCCGATTGTGGAGATAGGAGCTTAACATCCTTTGGGATTCCGACATCGATGCAGGTGTCGCGAATTCATCCTCACCCCACAGGCGACTTAGTTAACTAAGTGCGGTCCGCCCTTCAAGCTCACAGGGGTGCTGCTACATACCTCGACAATTAAAGGATTATGTGGGCCGATTCCGGGGAGGAGCTGGGCCACAGCATGGAAACCAACACTGAATGGACCTCCCCCCATAAGTCCGTTTACCCCTTCAATCGTAGTCGCAATCTCCGCAACTGGCTGATCGAAATCTAATGCTACGCTTATTGGCGGGCGCACCGACTGATTGGGGGCAATCCGAATGTGGCTAACCACGGGACATTTGGTTCGATCAAACCCGAATGTCGCTGTGTCGTTATCGGACAGCGTGCGAAATGAATATTGAAGCTTTAGCGGCGGAGGACCGAGATTGACTGTTCCCGCCGTTATTCCACCTTGCTGGCCGATGGACAGTGCGCTTCGAGGCCCTTGCTGAATACTTCCGACCGTGCTCGCAGACCCGAAGGACGCGATTCTGTTCCCGTGAAGTAACCCAGCGCACTTACCTTCGCTACCCGAGCTGTTGGACTGACACAGCAGTCGCCGTCGCACTCATGGCGAGCGTCTGTGGCACGTTGGCAGAGGCGGCCATGCACGATGGTGCCTGCGGTCAGGACTTCGAGGCCGAGCTGCGGGCAGAAAAGAAAAAGGCCCAAGGAGGATCGGTGGGCCTTGAAGTTTCTTCCACTGCTTCTCTTGCTTGGCTGCCAAGGAACAACGGCGAGATCTTAACCAGGCGACCGCCGCCTGTCTCTGGCCGGTTGCTGAAGTGCCGTCGCACGATGGTGCCGGTCGCTGTGGTTGCGGCGTATCATTAGGGCCATGACTCCGGAACTGCAAAGCGCCCTTAAGCGGCACACCCAATGGTTCGGTTCCTACAAGGCGTCTGGCGAGCTGAAGAAGATACAGGTTTGGCTGGTTCTTAACGCGGGGCAGATCGAATTCCTCACGCCTGGGAGTTCGTATAGGTGAAGCGGGTCAAACGGAATCCACACGTCATCTGTTACGTGGGAAGCAAGGACGGACCCGCGATTGCTGGCACAGCCCAAGTCATCACGGACAAGAGCGAAGTCGCACGGGTCTACTGAAGCTACTGGAAGATCGATCCCATTCGCATGGCAATCGTCCTCGGACTACGAGTTTGGATTGAGATGCTCCTGAACGCGCGAGTCGTAGTCCGAGTGCAGCCTGATGAGCCGAACCCCGTGGTTGGGCTTTCTGATCCTGCCTGAGCGCCATCACCCCGCCTCTTGCACACTCTCCTCGTGCATCTCGAACACGATCTGCTCAGCTCTGCCGGATCGATGACGTGGGTTTCTGGGGGATAAGGTCTCGGCCGTGCGCGACACCATCGCAGCGGAAGATAACAAGACGATCGGATCGAATGGCTTTCGCATTATGCAATTTACGCTGAGCGAGCCGACGTTGGTCGTGCAGGTTGCAGTATCATCGTTCTGGGCGTGCCGCTTCATTCACGGCGGTGCTCCGGATTACGGAAATATCGGTACAGCCCGACACATGCTCATCGCTAGCGCCGTACTGGAACTACCTGAAGTTGAGATACGAACTTGAGAAATGGTGTCACTCCCGATGAGTGAAGACAAACATCAAGCCGAAGGCGCGTTAATTAAGGATTTGTTCTTTCGCAGTCATGTGGTTGAGTTGAACCCGAAAGAACCATTCGTCAGCGACTACAACGAGCCCATTTGGCCCGAATATGATGGGTTTTGATACGGAGACCACTCTGGATCCACAGGACCAATCGCTCCCGTTCGGGTGCTATCGCGTCTGCCGCTTGCAAGGCAACAAATATGATTGTATCGAAGAAGAGATTTTACACGCCGGCGATCTCTCACCCACTCAGTTGGTTGTGATCACCCGCTGCGTTCGGGCGTCGCGATCAGAAGTAGTAAGCGGTGACTACGATGAGAGGATTCACGTCTACAACCGTTCCGAGTTCGTCGAGCGAATGCTTTTCGACGCAATCAAACCCAATCGCTCATTGTCGCGTTCAACGCACCGTGGGACATCTCGCGGTTACCGGTGGGCCATAGGATATCGCGCAACCGTGGATGGACCTTGATGTTTCTCCCAGCGTATTTCTCGCAAGACCCGCGAACTGGAACCCAACCCTGAACGACCATGCATGCGAGTGACATCAAAGGATTCGAAAGCAGCACTCTTCACCTTGACCAAACCAGTCCTGCCCGAAGAATGACCTACGTACAAGGTGGGCGACAAAACTCGAATCGTGTGCCGCGTTCTGGATTTGCACACCTTGGGTGGGCACTGTTCAACGAACAATATTCGTTGAAAAGTATGTGCGAAGCGTTCCACACCAAGAATCAAAACCTTGATCACGAACCCACGGGAACGGTGACCAGCGAAGAGTTGGAATACTGCCGCCAGGATGTGCGCTGCACACTCGCTGCTCTGAACTCGCTGAAAGAAGAGTTCGACAGGCATCCGCTTAACAAACATCGCGTTGAATTGTACCCAGACAAAGCTGTTTCGCCGGCGAGCACAGGTAAAGCCTATCTTCCACAGCGGGTTCTGAACCGTTAGGAAAATTCTCTACTCAGTTGTGTGGGTAGCATTGCTTGTTGACGCGATCGAGCGTATATTGTCGGGCAGTCGATATTTCAAGGATGTAAGCCTCCGATATAAGTCTGGTTTCCGACCAATCTTTGGCATTTCTAGCTGGGAGGACAATCGGTGCTTTATGCCGATTCGGAAACGATTTTCGAATCTTGTATACGCAGCCTCGAAAATGAGTGCTGCTCCTTGCCGAAGCATCGCCAAAAAACGCCTATATCTCGCGATTCTTGGCCTGATGCTTAACTTCACGCCTCTTTGTTTTGGGCAGCGTTCGTCATCTCCAGACAGCTATGTGTCAGTGACCGCATCGGAGCATGGAGCACGAGCACCACAGCATCGGCCAGCGAGAGCCCCCGTTGTAGCACGTCAACCTGCTCAGACAGCAAAACGAGGCGGAAGCGCAAGCATCAGCATTGTAGCTATCGCATTTGTCCTCCTGGCGGGGATCGTAACGTTGGTTTGGTGGCCACGTCGGGCTCGGCTGAACTCGGCACCGACTAGTTCTCAACAACAGCCTCCCATCGCCGCAGACGTTATCGGCAGAGATGCGATTGATCAAGGCAATGATGCGATTGCCAATGACGAAATTGATCCGGGCGGTTCCGGCTGGAGACCGGGAGGCACTGCGGGCTGGAAGCCGGCTGTCGAGGCGGAAGTTAGGCCGATACGCCCCGGGAGCCAGGAATCTGAAGGCGGCTACGGTCCCGACCAACTAGCAGGTTTGGTTCGAAACCTCCAGCGAAACTCAGAATCGGTCGAACGAGCTCACCAGCAATCGAGCGAGCAAGTACTGAGTTTCAGGGTCGAGATCTCTGACGCCAAAGGCGAAACAGTAAAATATGTGCCGATTGAGCTTAGAAACGACCTCATGTTTGGTGATCTCGTCGAGGGAGATCGTGTGCGCCTGGCAAAAGCTGATGCCGAATCACATAAAGTCGAGCAAATCTACAATGTGACAACTAACAGTTACGTATGCGCTGGGCGGCCGATTGGTTTGGTACGCGCTGGAAGCGGCTCCGCGGAAATCGTGGGCGTAGTTCGGAATGTTCGGCGATCCGTTCAGATGGTGCACAAACCGATGGGGCCCCAGAAAGGGGGAGTGGGGACGACGACCCTCCAGGTCGTCATGTTTCGTGTCGAGGTGAGTGACGCCCGAGGCGAAATTCAGAGGTACATCCAAGTCGATATGCGGGGACTACGAATCCGAGGTGATCTCGCGGACGGGGATCGCGTACGTTTCCCCGATGGAGGTCAAGGTCTATATCGAATCAACGGCGTATTTAACGAAAAAACCGCGAGTCAAGTATCCTCTGAAAAGTTTGAACCCAAAGCGGGAATGGCCATTTTGCTTGTGCTGCCTTTTTTTGCAGTTTGGATGGTAATCGCTGGGTTTATATTTCCGCCCGCCGCTCTGTTCGGTCTTCTGATGATTGCAATTGTCATCTTTACACTTGTTCGTAGCCTGCGGCGAACACGAGAGATGCGCGCCTGGAATTGAACTGAGAGTTCCTCTTGGTCATACGAGGAATGGCCTAACCCGAGACTTCATATGGGATTCCGTACATGGGGGACCCATTTTATGACTCTGACAATCGCGGCAATCTCGCCAGCTCGCGAGGACTGCATTGGGCAGGATCGAGCGCTTCACCGAAATCATTTGTAGGACGGGTTGCGTCATGGCAATAGAGTCTCTCACCACAGCGTATTTGGACTATCTGCAGCGAACCAGCATCAACCTGGACGCTATTCAATCCGGCACGGCCGTGACGAGCGCGCCAGCGAATTTGCGTCGCTTGTCTCGCATTCAGGGCGTGGGGCGCATCGAGAAGACGCCGAGAGCCAATGGTCTTTCGCGGGCGAGCCTCCTTAGTGAAGACGTATTAATCGGACTCTATGGCCAAAAAATCCCGATGGCTTTCCTCGTCCGCGGCTCGCCGAGGGGTGTCTCAATCTATTTCGGAACGTGGTCTCCATCGAACCAAGGGAAAGTGTCGGTCGAAGCGCTGGATTATCGACAAGGCATCCTGAAAGCTGGTCTTGAGAGCCTCTACCCCGCGATTGAGATGACGGAAGTGGAAGCAGAAGCGGCCTTGGAATTGACGAGCCTCACACTCTCTGGCATGGCGATGGGTATCCCAACGGCGAAAGCTCCAGGCCCTCTGGACGGCGCCCTTCCCCTTGACAGGCTAATCCGCGCTCTTTCGGGCACGAATTGGGCTGCACTGACATTAGCCGAGCCAGTAGATGAAAAGGTGACCATTGAGCTCCGCAACAGCGTGATGTATGAGGTCAGAAGTGTGCAAGACGCGCAGGCGGAGAAGACGCCAAGTCCTCTGGCCAAGCATTATTCGGAACTCCTCACGGTTGGGTTCAAGGCGCTAACTTCTGCTTTGGGGGTTGGCCTCTGGCGCACGGGGGTCTATCTGCTGGGGGACAGACAGAGCTTTTACCGATTGACCAGCCTGTGGCGTGGGATCTTCTCCGGCGACAAATCTCTGCCGGAGCCTGTGCGTGTCGGGGGAAACAGCGCCTCGGCTCGGGAGTTGGCTATCGGGTGGGCGCTACCCGACGCCGCAGGGGTAGCAGGTCCAGGGCATTTTCGGTACCCACTCGAATACCAGACGCTCCTGACGTCCAACCAACTGGCGGCCTACGTCCACCTTCCGCAATTGGAAACCAGTGGCTTCACCGTTACCAGTGTCCCTGATTTTGACGCTGTGCCGCCGTTGGTCCGTGATGATAAGGGTCTGCGCCTTGGTACGGTGATCCTGCGGACACGTCCCACCGAATCCGCGTATGAGATTGGCCTCGAAGACCTGACCCGCCACGTCTTTGTAGCAGGTGTCACTGGTGCCGGCAAGAGCAACACTATCTTCTATCTGCTTAAGCAAGCCGCTTCTTCACGCGTACCTTTTCTGGTTTTGGAACCTGCCAAAGCTGAGTACCGAGCATTGCTGGATGACGAAACGCTAAATGGCCGCTTGCAAGTCTTCACCCCAGGTAACGAGTTATGCTCGCCGTTTCGGCTTAATCCTTTTGAAGTGGTCTCGTGGCCGAAGATATCGGTCGGTGCTCACCTAGATCTTTTGCGCTCAGTTTTCACCGCAAGCTTTGGCATGTGGACACCCCTGCCACAGATTCTGGAACAATGCCTGCACGCCATTTACGAAGACCGCGGGTGGGACATCACGACAAACTCGAACCATCGGCTGGACAGCAAGTCCGATGTCGCAGACGCCTTTCCCACCCTGACTGAGCTGGCCGCTAAGGCAGATGAGGTAATCCAGAAGCTGGGCTATGAAAGTAAGATTACCGACGACATGCGGGCCGCCTTGCTCACGCGCCTCAACGGACTGCGTGTGGGAGGCAAAGGCAGCATGCTGGATGTACAGCGTTCATTGCCGATGAGAGCATTGCTTGAGCGGGAGACTGTACTTGAACTGCAAGGAATGGGCGATGACGATGACAAGGCGTTTGTCATGGGGCTGCTCCTCATCCGCCTCTACGAGTACCGGCGTGCCGGCGACGAGATCCCCGGTCTCCAGCACCTGATGGTAATCGAAGAAGCGCACCGGCTGCTGACCAACGCGGGCCCACAAATGAGCGCGGAGGAGGGGAACCCCCGTGCCAAAGCGGTAGAAACTTTTGCCAACCTATTGTCGGAAATTCGCGCCTACGGTCAGGGCATCATCGTTGCCGATCAAGTTCCCGTGAAGTTGGCTCCCGAGATTATGAAAAACACTAATCTCAAGATTGCCCATCGCATCGTCTCGGCCGATGACCGGACCGCACTGGCAGGTGCGATGGCGATGAACGAACGGCAGGCGCGGTCTCTCGCGACCTTGACGATTGGGCAGGCGGCTGTGTTCAGCACGGGCGATGATGCACCCGTAATGCTGAAGGTTCCCCAAGCCAAGGACCAGAGGAAGGATGGCGACTCAAAGCGTAGTATGCCCGACGACGAGCACGTGAAAGCGTACATGTCCTCCTCTGAAATAGTTAAGTCAAACAAAACGCTCTACCAGCCTCTCTTGCCCGACATTGACATGTCTGCTCCTGCTGCTTACCTGGCTCGCGATGCGGCTCGTACCTTGGCGGATGACCCTATTTTTCGGCGAGATTTCGTACGGTTAGTAATTTCGATGACCGAAGATGATAACGCCCTCGACAGGCTATGGAACAACATCATAGTTCGGGCCCAAACTGCTCGCCGAGAGAGTATGGACGAACAGGTCTTGCTGCGTTCCCTGATTATTCTCATCTCGACTTGGTTTGCGCGGCGCCGCGGCGGTCAGGAAGGCTGGTCTTACGCTGATACTGATGAGTTGGAGAAACAACTGCGCGACGTATTACTCGCCAAGCTCACGAGCAAGAGTGCTTCCCGATTTCTTAAATCATTTCGAGCCTTGATGTACCGGCTGCACGCGCGACGTTTCGAGCCATTCCCGGGATGCGGGAAAATTTGCACGCAGGATCCCCCTGTGTGTTTATATCGCCGCGCCGCGGGGGATTTGATCGCGCAGGCTAAAGAAGACCTTGCGGGCCAATGGAATGCGGCTTATGTGGATGACCAGGCATGGATGTTTTCGCAACGGCTCGCCTACAAGCTAGTCGAATCGCACCCCTCTCAACGAGATTCAGTCCGACGTGTTAGTCTCTGTATTTCCCAGCACATGCTGGTTAGTCAGTTTGCGGAGTATCACATGTTTGCCCTTGAGGCGTTGCTAGATCAAGGAGACAAATCGATCCAGGGGGCACCGTCAATATGAGCAACGATGCCACAGCTGCAACCAGAACTACCGATGATCTTACAAATAAAATCCGCTCACAGGTCCATCAAGCCGGGAAAATGAAGAATGAGCAGTTTGTAGACGTCAAATCAACAGCTGAACAACTGAAAGCAGCAAAGGAATTCAAAGTCAATGCTCCAGATTTTGGGATTGATACTGGGGCGCCGGACAGTGAGCACCAGGTTAAGCTCCCATTTGACAATAAGGGTAACTTGGATCCCACAGTGTTTCCGCCAACGGCCGTCTACAGTTCCGAGGATCTTAAACAAATAGCTGAGAGGCAGCAGACAACTGTGCTCGTGTTGGAAGGAATCGCTGGCATCGTGGGCTTTGCATCAGGAGTGTCGGAGGCCGCCGCCGCTGGGACCCTTGGGTTAAATGCTGTGACGGAAGTCGGTAGAGTCGGCTACGGTCTTCTGGCGGCTTACGAAGCTATCGGTGCTGCAGGCAGTGGCGTTGCAGGTGTCGCTAAATTGGTGGGCGCAGCGACAGGCCGAGTAGCTGATGCAGAGACCGGCGCCAAGGCTATCGAAGCAGCGGCTTCCCTCTCGGGTCCACCAGCGCTGATTATCACTCACGGCGATGCCGACAAAGCTGCAGATGCAGCTGCTATCGAAAAGGGGATCGTGGCAGTACCAACAACCTTGAAAGACCTTTCACATGCCGGAAAAATCATAATAGGTGCCAAGGAAGGGGCCGGTGCGGAAGCAAGTTCTGCCGAAAAGGTTGCCGGAAAGATATTGGGGGGTGGCAAAGAAATCGTGGGAGGCGGCGTCAGTTTCGTTCATATTAAGTTGACAGATGCACAGGAGAAACAGTTGCACGAACACTTTGCGAACCAAGGGAAAGAGACGGCCTCGCACGGCAGAGAAGCTCAAGGCGAGGATATTAAATTGACTGATGGACAGTTGAAACAATTGCACGAACGAGCAAAAGAGACGGGCTTGCACTCCAAGGAACTTCAAGGCGGACACTCAGAAAGGGCCCCGCACGAGAGCAAGGAAAATGCCAGTGCTCCACGGGAAAAGGCAACAAGGCCAATATCAGAGCGCAGCGGGCGGAAAACCCCAGACGACGTCGCTGACAAGATTTATCGACAACAGAGGGGAACGAATGAAGGCCAGAATCCAACTCCGGAAGGAAAAACACCCGACGCCGGAATTCCAAAGGTCGAGCCGACTAAGGATCATGATTCCGGGGCTGTCCACGGATGAAGCTGTCTCGTTATCTCGGTGCGCCAGGACGCACGCGGAGCGGGACAGACAAAGCTCAGTTCATGCGGGACAATCGGCTTGTCAGGTGTGAGGGTAGTATCCTTCGGGAAGAATTCGGCTACCCCACCCTCATTTAACGCTGACCAGCGCCCCTCTGGCGAGTTTTGGCGGTAAGGAATTCGACGCGGTTCCTTCCCTTCTTCTTGGCAGCATACATGCACATATCGGCTTCGCGCAGAAGATCTGACACCGAGCATTCGCGATTGAATGCCGCGGTAACTCCCAGACTGACAGTGGCGGTAGTTGTACCAAAGGGAGTGAAAATCGGATCTTTCGCGACCAGGTTACGCAGTTCGTCAGCGCGGCGAGCACCTGTGGCCAAATCGCAGACAGGTAAAATGATGAGGAACTCCTCGCCACCGTATCGTCCGACGACATCGTAGGGTCGCAAGTCTGACTTCAACCTGCGGCCCACTTCTTTCAAAACCTCGTCGCCTGCCCCGTGACCAAGGGAATCGTTGATGCGCTTGAAGTGATCGATGTCGGCCATAATGATCGTGGTGGGTTTCCCCTCCCGTCCGCCCCGCGAACGCTCTTTTTCAATCGCAGCCAGTATTTCTGAGCGGTTCAACAGGCTGGTCAGGAAGTCGTGAGTGGCAGCGAAGCGCAGCGACTGCTGCAGGTCCAGAATTCTCTTCCCCACCATAATTCGAGCCCGCAATTCCGAAGGATCTATCGGCTTGGCCAGGTAGTCATCCGCACCGGCTGCCATGGCAATCAACAGATCCCGCTTGAGGCTCTTCGCCGTCAGCATTACGATGTAGACGTAGGGCCCACTTGCTCCGTTCGTTCTGATGCGGCGGCAGACGTCGATACCGTCGAGATCGGGTAGCATCCAATCGAGCAAAACCATGTTGGGAGGTTCGGAACCTTCCAACAGGGTGAGGGCTTCAGTCCCGCTTTCGATAGCGACAAAATCGAGTCCCCATTCGGTCAAGTAACGGCTAATCTTGTGTCGTTCAAGGCGGGAATCTTCAACCAATAGGATCTTCATAACGTTACACCCTGGATGTTCGCAGCCCTTCGTCGGCGATGCAAGATCACGACCCGAGAACGAAGGACCGTACACCTCTGGAGCGGTGAGGTCTCAATCAACCCCACCATAGCACTCCGGTACGAACGAGCGGTTATCCCTTCAAGGGACAGGGGCCACATGATAATCTTGCGCCCCGAGCCCGTACTGTTCCCCGCATTTCCTTTCCCCCCTAGTGACTACCTGTGATCCTGTTACGAAATCCGAACAACAACGATGTGGCCGCCACGAAGAGACACAGGGAGGGAACACGGGAGTCCGAATCAGGGCGTTAGGACCCGAGCCGCCCGGTTGCCTCCCATTGGGCCGAGACACACCTCACTACACCCGCAAAATGCACTATGCATCTTTAACCTTTGGCGTCGCCGCCGATAGTTTGCATTGATGTTCGGCTAATTCAAT
>Ga0210398_10002376_pt1 | contig 18449 bp, 12 predicted proteins | sample IncBWC4OmetaG_FD_161047 | JGI IMG/M metagenome (GOLD analysis project Ga0210398, IMG submission 161047) | Forest soil microbial communities from Barre Woods Harvard Forest LTER site, Petersham, Massachusetts, United States - Inc-BW-C-4-O | ecosystem: Environmental > Terrestrial > Soil >... | reverse complement strand
CCGGCGTCAAGCCGACTTACATCCGGCTCGCCGATATCGGCATCAAAGGCAACAGCCACGTCATGATGCTGGAGAAGAACAACAAGGAGATCGCCGCGGTGATCGCGAAGTGGCTGGACGAGGCGCTGCCGGAGAAGATGTAGTTCTCCTCTTGCGAAGCCCGCTCCTCCCTCTCCCCGCGTGCGGGGAGAGGGTTGGGGTGAGGGGGCCTCTCCGCTGGGCTCAGGGTTGAGGAATTATCTGAAACGCCGTCGCCAGAAACTGCGACGCTCAGAATCGCGGAGAGGCCCCCTCACCCTCGCTCGCTTCGCTCGCTCGACCTCTCCCCGCACGCGGGGAGAGGTGAGTCACTTCTGGCAGCTCGGGCAATAAAACGTCGAGCGGCCGTTCTGCACGATGCGCTTGACGGTGCCGCCGCAGCCGGGCGTGCGGCATTTTTCGCCTTCGCGGTCGTAGACCCGGAAATTGTGCTGGAACATGCCGAGCCCGCCGTCGGTCAGCTTGTGATCGCGCAGCGACGAGCCGCCGGCCTTGATGGCGTCGTTGAGCACGCGCTTGATGCTCTCGACCAGGCGCTCGGCGCGCTCGTTCGGCGCGCCGGATCTTGTGGCGATAGTCGACGCCTGGCGCTTCGGCGACAGCCGCGCTAGATAGAGCGCCTCGCAGACATAAATGTTGCCCAGCCCGGCGACGATGCGCTGGTCCAATAGTGCGGCCTTGAGGCTGGTTTTCTTGCCCTTGCAGGCGAGCGCCAGCATCGCGGCGTCAAACGCGTTGCCGAGCGGCTCCGGGCCGAGCTCACGCAACAACGGCTCGTCGTCGAGTTTCTGCCGCGCCACAAGCTTCATCGAGCCGAAGCGGCGCGGATCGTTGAAGGTGACGATGGCGCCGGACGACATGTGAAACACGACGTGGTCGTGGGCGACGTGCTTGGAGCGTTCGTGATAATAGGCGCCCGGCGTGTTCTGGCGTTCCTTGGCGAACACGTGGAACGAGCCCGACATGCCCAGATGCATGACCAGCACGTCGCCGGACGATAGATCGGCGAGCAGATATTTGGCCCGCCGGCCGAGGCCGGTCACGATTGCGCCTTCCAGGCGCTTGGCGAAATCCTTCGGCAGCGGCCAGCGCAGGTCGCCGCGATGCACCTCGACCTTGGCGAAGCGCGCGCCCTCCATCGCCGGCTCAAGCCCGCGGCGCACCGTCTCGACTTCAGGCAATTCGGGCATCGCTCGATCCGTAGTCGTGGCCGCGGCCATATGGTTAATTTCAACAACACATAGCGTCGCTTGCGCCGCCGCGCTATGGTTTGCGTGACAGGGAAACCAGCGATGGCAGACACCCATTTCGGCGCACGCCAAGTGCCGCTTGCGGACAAGCAGGCGCTGGTCGACGACGTGTTCCACAGCGTGGCGCCGCGCTACGATCTGATGAACGATTTGATGTCGCTCGGCCTGCACCGGGCCTGGAAGGATGCGCTGGTCACCGCGCTCGATCCGCCGCGAAACCGGCCATTCGCGCTGCTCGACGTCGCCGGCGGCACCGGCGACGTGGCGATGCGTGCCATCGCGGCCGGCGGCGAATTCACCCAGGCAACGGTGTGCGACATCAATCCCGACATGCTCGCGGTTGGCCGCGAGCGCGCCGAAACTCTCCACCTCGGCGACGCGATCACGTTCACCGAAGGCAATGCCGAGGCGTTGCCGTTCACCGACCGCAGCTTTGACGCCGTGACCATCGCGTTCGGCATCCGCAACGTGCCGCGCATCGAGGTGGCGCTTGCGGAAGCTTTCCGCGTGCTGAGAATCGGCGGCAAATTTTTGTGCCTCGAATTCTCCGCTGTCGACGTGCCCGGCCTCGACCGGCTGTACGATTTCTATTCTTTCAATGTCATCCCGGCGCTCGGCCGCGCGGTGGTGGGCGATGCCGAGTCCTACCGTTATCTGGTGGAATCGATCCGCCGCTTCCCCAAGCCCGAGGCCTTTGCCGCCATGCTGCGCGCGGCCGGCTTCCGGCGGGTTTCGTATCAGCAAATGACCGGCGGCATCGTGGCGCTGCATTGCGGCTGGCGTTTGTGATCTCCGCTCCCGCGCATCTCGTCCGTCTCGGCCGCGCCGGCTTCGTGTTCGCCCGCGAAGGCGTGTTCGGCATCGTCGATCCGACTGCCGTGCCGGTTCCGGCGCGGCCGTTCCTGCGGCTGGCGCGCCTGATCGAACGGCGAACGACCGGTGCCGCGGACACCCGCCTGTCGACGGCGCTGACCCGGCTCGGCCCGAGCTACGTCAAACTCGGCCAGTTTTTGGCGACGCGGCCGGACGTGGTCGGTGCGGCGCTCGCGGCAGATCTCGAGCGGCTGCAAGACCAGATGCCGCCGTTCCCGCAAGGCGAAGCCGAAGCGGCGATCGCCGCCTCGTTCGGCAAGCCGCTGAAATCGGTGTTTTCAAGTTTCGGCCCGCCGGTAGCCGCCGCCTCTATCGCCCAGGTGCATCGTGCGACGGTCGAGACCGCGGACCGGCCGCGCGCCGTCGCCGTCAAAGTGTTGCGGCCCGGCGTCGAAAAGCGCTTCCACGCCGATCTCGGCGCCTTCACCTTCGCCGCCCTGCATGCCGAAAATCTGTCGGCCGAAGCGCGGCGGCTCCGCCTCATCGAAGTGGTCGAGACGCTGCGCCGCTCAGTCATGGTCGAGATGGATTTCCGTCTCGAGGCGGCGGCGCTCTCGGAGATGGCCGAGAACACCAAGGACGATCCGGATTTCCGCGTGCCGGCGGTCGATTGGGACCGCACCACCAAGGAAGTGCTGACCTTGGAATGGATCGACGCCACGCCGCTGACCGACCGCGCCCGCCTTGTGGCCAAGGGTTTCGACCTGCCGCAGCTTGGCCGCGTCCTGATCCAGACCTTTCTCCGCCACGCGCTGCGCGACGGTTTTTTCCATGCCGACATGCATCCGGGAAACCTGTTTGTTGACGACAATGGCCGTCTGATCGCCGTCGACTTCGGCATCATGGGCCGGCTCGGCGCCAAGGAGCGTTTGTTCCTCGCCGAGATTTTGCATGGCTTCATCGCCCGCGATTATCAGCGCGTCGCCGAGGTGCATTTCGAAGCCGGCTATGTGCCGCCGCACCATTCGGTGGAGAATTTCGCCCAGGCCATCCGCGCCATCGGCGAGCCGATCCACAACCGCACCGCCGAAGACATTTCGATGGCGAAGCTGCTCACCTTGTTGTTCGAGGTGACCGGCCTGTTCGACATGCGCACGCGGCCGGAATTGCTGCTGTTGCAAAAAACAATGGTGGTGGTCGAAGGCGTCGGGCGCTCGCTCGATCCCAAGCTCGACATGTGGACCACCGCCGAGCCCGTGGTGCGCGAATGGATGACGCGACATCTCGGCCCAGCCGGCAAGCTGGAAAACGCCGCACAGGGCGTCACCGAGTTGGGCCGTTTCGTCGGCAGCATGCCGGGGCTATTGACCCGCGGCGCCCGCGTGCTCGATCAGCTCGACGCGATGACGCGCGATGGCTTGTTGCTGTCGCCGCAGACCATCGCCGAGTTCGACAAAGCCGAAGGCAGCCGCTTCCGCTGGACCTTGGCGGCACTGTGGGTGATCGCGGCGCTGCTGCTTTGGATCGCCGTCAAGGTTTTGTGATGGCAACGATTGCAATGCAATCATTGTGGTGCTAGCCTCTGATAATCCAGAGGAAGTTCCAATGGCCAGTCTCACCGTCCGGCAGCTCGACGACAAGCTCAAGAAGCTGTTGCGGCTGCGCGCGGCGCGGCACAGCCGGTCGATGGAAGACGAGGTCCGCGTCATCTTGCGCGAGGCCGCGGAACAGACCGGCTACGACATCCATGAGCATTTCGAACCGCCATCGCAGCCGGCGGGGCAGAAGGCGCGCGCGACTGAAGCTAAAGGCAACCGCGTTCTCCTCATCATCGGTGGCGGCATCGCCGCCTACAAATCCCTCGACCTGATCCGGCGCTTGCAGGACCGCGGCGCCCAAGTGCGCTGCATCCTCACCGCCGCCGCGCAGCACTTCATTACGGCGCTCGCCGCCGGCGCGCTGAGCGGCGAGCGCGTTTTCACCGATCTGTTCGATCCGAAGAGCGAGTTCGACGTCGGCCATATTCGGTTGGCGCGCGACACCGATCTTGTCGTCGTTGCACCGGCGACGGCGGACCTGTTGGCGAAGATGGCGGGCGGCCGCGCCGACGATCTCGCCACCGCCGTGCTGCTCGCCACCGCCAAGCCGATCCTGATCGCGCCGGCGATGAATCCGCAGATGTGGGCCGCCAAGGCGACAGCGCGCAATCTGGCGCAGCTCCGCGGCGACGGCGTGCACATCGTCGGGCCGAATGCGGGCGAGATGGCCGAGCGTGGCGAAGCCGGTTTGGGCCGCATGACCGAGCCGTTGGAAATCGTCGCCGCCGTCGAAGCGATCATGCGCCGGACCGGATCGCTCAGTGGCAAACGCGTCCTCGTCACGTCCGGCCCGACCAACGAGCCGATCGATCCGGTGCGCTATATCGCCAACCGTTCGTCGGGCAAGCAGGGCCACGCCATTGCGGCGGCGGCAGCCGCGGCCGGCGCCGAGGTGGTGCTGGTGTCCGGTCCGGTCAATCTGTCCGATCCGCCGGGCCTCTGCGTCGTGAAAGTCGAAACCGCGCAGCAGATGCTCAAGGCGGTCGAGCAGGCGCTGCCCGCCGACGTCGCGGTGTTCGCCGCCGCCGTCGCCGACTGGCGCGCCGAACGGCCGAGCGACAACAAGATCAAGAAGCAGCCGGGCAAGACGCCGACATTGGCGCTGACCGAAAACCCCGACATTCTCTCCACCATCGCCCACCGCAAATCCGGCCGGCCGCAACTTGTCATCGGTTTTGCCGCGGAAACCGACAACGTCGTCGCCAATGCCCAAGCAAAGCTTGCCAAAAAAGGCTGCGACTGGATTCTGGCCAACGATGTTTCGCCCGCGACCGGCATCATGGGCGGCGACGTCAATACGATCCATTTGATCACCGCGTCGGGCGTCGAATCCTGGCCGCCGCAATCGAAAGACGACGTCGCACGCGCCTTGATCGCGCGGATCGGCGCGGCGCTCCCGGAGACAAAACAGTGAGCAACCAGACACCCGTCGAGGTGCGCATCGTCCGGCTGCCGCACGGGCGCGAGCTACCGCTGCCGCAATACCAGAGCGCGCTCGCCGCCGGTCTCGATTTGCTCGCCGCCGTGCCGGCCGACGCGCCGGTCGAAATTCCGCCGGGCGGCCGTGCCGTAATCCCGAGCGGCATCGCCATCGCGCTACCGCCCGGCAGCGAAGGCCAGATTCGGCCGCGGTCGGGATTGGCGGCCCGCCACGGCGTCACCGTGCTCAATGCGCCGGGAACGATCGACGCCGACTACCGCGGAGAATTACAGGTCATTCTTGTAAATACAGGTTCCGAAGTATTTGCCGTTTCGCGCGGCATGCGCATCGCGCAGCTCGTCATCGCGCCAATTCAACGTGCAAAGCTTGTTGAATGGAACAGTTTAGATGCCACCGAGCGCGCCTCGGGCGGGCTTGGCTCCACCGGATTTGAATCGAAGGCTGGATAAACCTGCGGCTTATTTGTCTGTTCTACTAGGAATTCGGTCCGGGTGTAGTATATTACCTCCACGCGAACCATTCCTCGCCAGCGACGTTTTTCCCCTACATGCCTCTGCTCCCACGCAAAGGACTCCTCGCGATTGCAGCCGTCATCGACGTGGCTGTGCAAGCACCAGGATGTCCGATCTCGGCGAAAACGCTGGCGGCGCGCCACGCCTTGCCGCCGCGGCACTTGGAGTCCGTGCTGCAGAACCTGGTGCGCGAGGGAATCCTCAAAGGCATCCGCGGCCCGCGCGGCGGCTACGAACTGGCCCGTGAAGCCCGCCGCGTCACCGCCAACGATATTTTGCGCGCCGCCGGAACGGTCGACGAAGCCGACAATGAACCCGCCGGGTCCGAGCTGCTCAGCAGGGTGGTGCTGCCGGCTTTGTCGAGCGCGGAGCAGCAATTTGCCGTCGCCTTGAGCCGCATCAATCTGGAAGACATGGCGCGCGACGCCGAGGCGCTCGGCACGTCATTCGGCCGCGCTGCAGCCGCGCGGGCGTGAGCCGGGTTCCATCGCACCACGTTCACGATCTGGACTCTTTCGGCGCGATTCCGCTTGAGGGTAAAGTCGAGCGATTCGCGCGGCTTTCTCCCCTCCCTTCCCTCCCCGCATGCGGGGGAGGGAAGGGAGGGGGCTGGCAATGGGCGGTGGCGGCCAGCAGAGGCGAAGGGGCATGCCGGACACGATCCGGATCAGCGGCAGCTGCGCGCATCCGTGGCGACGCGGAGTCTTGACCGCCATTGTGGGCGCCGTATTCCCCCTCCCCGCCAGCGCCGAGCAAAAACCGGCTCTCGCGCTGCACGAGCTCGTGGTTAGCGCCCAAGACAGTATCGATCGGCATGAAGTCGCCGTGCTGGTCGTGGTGCTGGGGCTCGTGCTGTTCGCCGTCGTCACCGCGATCATGCTGGTGCGCGCGCGCGTGCGCTGGGCGCGGCTGGAGACATCCTCGCGCGACGAGATCGCCACGCTCCGCAGCGATCTCGACCGCGCCAATGCGCTGTTGTTTTCCGAGCCGCAGGTGATGGTGGATTGGCCGGCAGGCTCCGACGAGCCCCACATCGACGGCGATCCCGGCATCGTTGGCGTTGCCGCGCCCCATCGCGTGCTCGCCTTCGGCAGCTGGCTCGAAGCCGGCAAGGCTTTTGCCATGGAGCAGGCGGTCGAAAGCCTGCGCAGCCGCGGCGAAGGTTTTTCGCTGACGCTGACCACACTGCACGGCCACCCGATCGAGGTGCAAGGCCGCGCCATCGGCGGCCGCGCCGTGCTGCGCCTGAAAGACGCCATCGGCGTCAAGCGCGACCTGGTGGAGCTATTGTCGCGGCACGAAAGCTTGCTGCGCGAGGTCGCCTCGCAACGCGCCCTGATCGAGAACCTGCCGTCGCCGGTGTGGACGCGCGACGCTACGGGTCAATTGACCTTCGCCAATGCCGCTTATGCGCGCGCGGTCGAAGCCAAGAGCTCGGCCGACGCCGTCAGCCGCCGCATCGAGCTCCTCGACAGCGCAGCGCGCGACACCATTTTGCACGCGCTCGTGGCCAACGGCTCCTACGCGGGACGGCTGCCTGCCGTGGTCGCCGGCTCGCGCCGCACCTTCGACGTGCTCGATTTCCGCACCGAGACCGGCAGCGCCGGCATTGGGCTCGACGCCACCGAAGCGGAAACCATGCGCGTCGCGCTCGCCCGCATGGTCGATGCCCATCGCCGCACGCTCGATCAGCTGTCCACCGGCGTCGCCATGTTCGGCGCCGATCATCGGCTGACCTTCTACAACGCCGCCTATCGCGCGCTTTGGGATCTCGACCCGGCCTATCTCGACCAGGGCCCGACCGACTCGGCGGTGATCGAGGCGTTGCGCAGTGCCCGCAAGCTGCCGGAAGAGCAGGATTTCCGGCAGTGGAAGGCGCAGCTCTTCGAAGCCTACCGCGCGGTCGAGGCCAAGGAATACACCTGGCACCTGCCCGACGGCCGCACGCTACGCGTCGTCACCACGCCCAATCCGGACGGCGGCGTCACTTATCTCTTCCACGATGTCACCGAGCGGCTCGACCTCGACCGCCGCTTCGAGGAAATGATCCGCGTGCAAGGCGAGACGCTCGACAATCTGGCCGAAGGCGTTGCCGTGTTCGCAAGCGACGGGCGGCTTCGCCTGCATAACGCCGCCTTCGCCCGCATGTGGCGGCTATTGCCGCAGGCGCTGGCCGAGCGGCCGCACATCGAAACGATCACTTCGCTATGCCGTCCGCTGCACGGCGACAACGCCACGTGGCAAAAACTGCGCGAATTCGTCACCGCCATCGACAGCCGCGAGCCGTTCGAGGCGCGGCTGGAGCGCCGCGACGGCACCGTGCTCGATTGCACGACGGTGCCGCTGCCTAATGGCGCGACGCTGGTGACGTTCCACGACGTGACCGATTCGGTGAACGTCGAGCGCGCGCTGCGCGAGCGCAACGAGGCGCTCGAAGACGCCGACAAGATCAAGATCGATTTCGTGCATCATGTGTCCTACGAGCTGCGCTCGCCGCTGACCAACATCATCGGCTTCGTCCATCTGCTCGGCGATACCGCGACCGGGCCGCTTGCGCCGAAGCAGCGCGACTATCTCGACTACATCACGGTCTCTACCGACACGCTGTTGGCGCTGATCAACAACATTCTCGACCTCGCCACCATCGACGCCGGCCGCATGCAGCTCAATCTCGGCAACGTCGATATCCGCGCCACCATGGCGGCCGCCGCCGAAGGCGTGCAGGATCGCCTGGTCGGTCCCGGCCTCACGCTGGACATCAGCGCGCCAAAGGACATCGGCGCATTCACCGCCGATGAACGGCGTCTGCGGCAAATCCTGTTCAACCTCCTGGCCAATGCGGTGAGCTTCTCGCCCGGCGGCGCGACGATCACGCTGCGGGCGGAGCGGCGCTCCGATGCGGTGATCTTCGCGGTGACCGACCGCGGGCCGGGCATTCCGTCCGAGGTATTGGAAAAGGTGTTCGACTGGTTCGAATCCCATTCGCTCGGCTCGCAACATCGTGGCCCGGGGCTCGGCCTCTCGCTCGTGCGCTCGTTCGTCGAGCTGCACGGCGGCACGGTCAGCATCACCTCGGTTGTCGGCGAGGGCACGACTGTGACATGTACGTTCCCGACCGGGGAAGCCGCTACGCTGACGGCGGCCTAAATCACCATGCTGCTGACGACAACGGGTGGCGCAAGCTTCACTGTGACCATCCCGAACGAGGCGGCGCTGGCCGCCTTCATGACCGACATCGCCGGCGCGCTCGAGCCTGGCGATCTGGTGACGCTGTCCGGCGACCTCGGCGCCGGCAAGACCACCTTTGCCCGCGCGCTGATCCGCTATCTGGCCGGCGACGACACCGTCGAGGTGCCGAGCCCGACCTTCACTTTCGTGCAGACCTACGAGCTGCCGCGCTTCCCGCTGGTGCACGCCGATCTTTACCGGCTGTCCGGCACGGCGGAATTGGCCGAGCTCGGCTTCGACGATTTGCCCGACGGCGCCGTGGTGCTGCTGGAATGGCCCGACCGCGCCGCCGGCCTGCTGCCGCCCGACCGTTTCGACATCACGTTCACGCTGGCGCCGGAGCTCGGCGCCGAAGCCCGCCATGTCCGCTATGTCGGCTACGGCGCCTTTGCGCCGCGCGCCGAGCGCGTCGCGCTGGTGCGCGCCTTCCTCGACGAATCCGGCGTCGGCGCGGCGCGGCGCCAGCGCATGCAGGGCGACGCCTCGACGCGCATCTTCGAACGCCTCACCCTCGACAACCGGACCATGATTCTGATGAACGCGCCGCCGCGGCCCGACGGCCCGCCGGTGCGCGACGGCAAGCCCTATAGCGCCATCGCCCATCTGGCCGAGGATACGATTCCCTATGTGGCGCTGGCGCGCGGCTTGCGCGACCGCAACCTCTCGGCGCCGGAGATCTTGCACGCCGATCCGGCGCGCGGCCTCATTGTCATGGAGGATCTCGGCGAGGTGCGCATCGTCGACGGCGAGCCGCCGGCGCCGATCGCTGAGCGCTACGAAGCCGCCGTCGACGTACTGGTGTCGCTGCATCGCCGCAGATTGCCGGAAACTTTGCCGATTGCGCCTAGTTTCGACTATCGCCTGCCGCGCTACGACGCCGATGCGTTTTTGATCGAAGCGGAGCTCTTGCTCGAATGGTATCTGCCGAGCGTCAACGCGCCGCCGACCGCCGATGCGCGCGACGCCTTCGCCGCCCTGTGGCGCAATGCGTTGCGGCCGGCGCTCGAAGCGCCATCGACCTGGGTGCTGCGCGATTATCACTCGCCCAATCTGTTGTGGCTCGCCGATCGCGAAGACGTCGCCCGCATCGGCGTGCTCGATTTCCAGGACGCCGTGATCGGGCCCGGGGCCTATGACGTCGCCTCGCTCCTGCAAGACGCGCGCGTAAATGTGCCGGAAGCGCTGGAGGTGGCGCTGCTCAGCCGCTACGTCCGCGCCCGTCTCAAGGACGATGCGAAATTCGACACCGCGGGCTTCACCCAGCTCTATGCGACGCTGGCGGCGCAGCGCGCGACAAAAATCCTCGGCATCTTCGCCCGGCTCGACCGTCGCGACGGCAAGCCGCAATATTTGCGCCATATGCCGCGCATATGGAATTACCTGCAGCGCGCGCTGGCGCATCCCGCGCTCGGCATGCTCGCCGATTGGTATGCCACCAATGTGCCCGCCCGCGATGTATGATGGGGCGAATCGGGCAGCGGCGGGATCAGGCGCGATGATGCCGGACAGCGCGTTCGTGTTGGCAGCAGGGCTTGGCACCCGCATGCGGCCGTTCAACGGCAGCATCCCAAAACCGCTGGTCGCCGTCGCCGGCAAATCGCTGATCGATTATTCGCTCGACCGCCTCGCCGAAGCCAATGTCGAACGCGCCGTGGTCAACGTGCATTATCTCGCCGATGCGCTGGAGCGGCATCTGGCGGCGCGGCAGCGGCCGAAAATCGTCATCTCCGACGAGCGCGACACGCTCATGGGCACCGGCGGCGGCATCGCCAAGGCATTGCCGCACTTGGGCGACGCGCCATTCTTTTTGGTCAATGCCGACACGTTTTGGCTCGATGGCAAGAAACCGAATTTCGTCCGCCTCGCCGACGCCTTCGACGCCGCCACCATGGACGCCTTGCTGCTGCTCGCCTCGGCCACCGGCAGCGTCGGCTATGAGGGCCGTGGCGACTTCGCCATGTCGCCCGACGGCCGCCTGCAACGGCGCGGCGAGCGCGAGGTGGTTCCCTTCGTCTATGCGGGCGCCGCCATTCTCTCCCCGGCGCTGTTCGCCGATGCGCCCAAGGGCGCATTCCCGCTGACGCGGCTGTTCGACCGCGCCGGCGACCAGGGCCGTCTCCACGGCCTGCGGCTTGAGGGTGTATGGATGCATGTCGGCACCCCGGACGCGGTCACCGCCGCCGAGGCGCGGCTGGCCGCTGCGCTTTAAAACTCGCAGTTATCTATTGGAATCTGCTAGACCGGCGCGGCGATTTTCCGCGAACCCAAATGGCAGCGCGCGTTTTCACCATTCCGGCGTCGGCGCCGTTTCTGCCGACGCTGATCGAGGCGTTGATCGGCGGCAAGCTCGGCTTTGCCGCGCCCGATCCGTTGGCTTTGGCCGCGGCCACGCTCTATCTGCCGACACGCCGCGCCTGCCGGCTGGCGCGCGACGTCTTTCTCGAAGTTTTGAAAGACGACGCGACGATCCTGCCGCGCATCGTCGCCATCGGCGATATCGACGAGGACGAGATTGCGTTCGCCGAGGCCGCGACCGGCGATATCGCCGCCGAAGCACTGGCGCTGCCGGAAGCGGTCGGCCCGGTCGAGCGGCGGCTGCTGCTCACCCAGCTCATCACCCGATGGGCCACCTCGCCCGAGCTGCACGGCTTAAGCGGCGCGCCGCTGGTCGCCCAGACGCCGGCGGCGGCCTGCGCGCTCGCCGACGATTTGGCGCGCCTGATCGACGACATGACGACGCGCGGCGTGCCGTGGGAGCGCCTCGATAATTTGGTGCCGGACGAGCTCGATGAATATTGGCAGCTGACGCTGAAATTCCTGCAGATCGCCATCAAACAATGGCCGGAGGTGTTGCGCGAACGCAGCGTCATCGAGGCGGTCACGCGGCGCGATCTTTTGATCAAGGCGGAAGCCGCGCGCCTTGGGCGCAACACCGACGCGCCAGTGATCGCCGCCGGCTCCACTGGCTCGATCCCGGCGACGGCCGAACTGATCGCCACCATCGCGCGGTTGCCCCACGGCGCCGTGGTGCTGCCCGGCCTCGATACCGATCTCGACGAGGAGTCGTGGAAGCTGATTGCCGGCGACGAGAAGAAACGTATCGCGCCGGCGTCGGGACACCCGCAATTCGCCATGCAAGCCTTGTTGACGCGCATCGGCATCACGCGCGATGCCGTCACCAGCTTGGGCGCGCCGCATGGCCGCGAGCGGTTGCTCTCGGAAGCGTTGCGGCCGGCGGCCATGACCGACATGTGGCGGCAAAAAGCCGCCGAGCCTGAGTTCGAAGCGCACGCGGCAACAGCGCTCGAGACGCTCACGGTGATCGAAGCGGCCAATGCCGAGGAGGAGTCGCTTGCCGTCGCGGTGGCCCTGCGCGAAGCCGTGCATGACGGCAAGACCGCCGCGCTGGTGACGCCGGACCGTGCGCTGGGGCGCCGCGTGCTCGCCGCGTTGGGACGCTGGAATATTGCCGCCGAGGATTCCGGCGGCGATGCGCTCGCCGAAACGCCGGCCGGAATCTTTGCCCGTCTCGCCGCCGAGACCGCGCTGCACGGTTTTGCCGCTGTCACATTGCTGGGGCTGCTCAAACATCCGCTGCTGCGGCTCGATATGAACGGCACCGAAGCCGCCGTCGCCACGCTCGAGCGCGCGATCCTGCGCGGGCCTCGTCCACGTGCCGGAACGCGCGGCTTGGCCCACGCGCTAAAAACATTGCGCGAGACCAAGGACAGTTTGCATCCATCCGAGCCGCGTCGCGCATTGACCGATGCCGAACTCGCCGCCGCCGCCGATCTCGTGACGCGGCTCGGCGAGGCGCTTGAGCCGCTCGAAAGCCTTGGCCGCACGAAGCTTCCGCTCAGCGACCTCGCCGCGCGCCATCGCGACGTGCTGGCCGCGCTATCGCGGCAAGGCAAAGACGAAGTCGCGTTCGCCGGCCGCGACGGCACAAAGCTCAGCGATGCGCTCGACGAACTGGCGGCGAGCAAGGCCGCAGCCCGTTTGTCCGTCGAGCCGGCCGACTATCTCGAATTGTTTTCCGCGGCACTTATCGGCCGCGTCGTGCGCCGTGCCGCGCAGCCTGGCATGCGCGTGCGCATCCTCGGACCGCTCGAGGCGCGGCTCACCGAAAGCGACCGCGTCGTGCTCGGCGGCCTGGTCGAAGGCACCTGGCCGCCGGAGAGCCGGACCGACGCCTGGCTCAGCCGCCCGATGCGGCTCAACCTCGGCCTCGATTTGCCGGAGCGTCGCATCGGCCTTTCCGCCCACGACTTTGCCCAACTGCTAGGCGCCCGCGACGTGATCCTCACGCACGCTGCCAAGATCGCCGGCTCGCCGACCGTGCCGTCGCGCTTCATCCAGCGCCTCGCCGCGGTCGCCGGCGAGCGCTGGAAAGACGCGCGCATACGCGGCGACAATTATCTCACCTGGGCGCGTGAGCTCGACCGGCCCGAGACAATTACGCCGGAGCCGCAGCCGGCGCCGAAACCGCCGCGCGCGGCACGGCCGGCGAGCCTTTCGGTGACCGAAATCGAGCACTGGCTGCGCGATCCCTATACGATCTATGCCAAGCACATCCTGCGGCTCACCCCGCTCGACCCGATCGGCGCCGAACCCGGCGCGGCCGAGCGCGGCACCTTCATTCACAATGCCATTGGCGCATTCACGCAACGCTTCGCCGACAAGCTGCCGGACGACCCGGCACGCGAGCTCATCGAGCTCGGACGGCCGCATTTTGCGGCGCTGAACGATTATCCCGAGGCGCGCGCCTTTTGGTGGCCGCGCTTCGAACGCATCGCGCGCTGGTTCGCGCGCTGGGAAATCGCGCGCCGTCCCGGCTTGGCTGCTGTCGTCGCGGAGATTCGCGCTGACCTGGATATCCCGCTCGATGAAGGCACGTTCAAGCTGCGCGGCATTGCCGATCGCATCGAGCGCGATGCAGAGGGCCGCTATGTCATCCTCGATTACAAAACCGGCGCGGCGCGAACCGAAAAGCAGGTACGCACCGGACTGGCGCCGCAGCTCACGCTTGAAGCAGCAATGCTGCGCCAGGGTAAATTCAAAGACATCCCCGCCGGCGCATCGGTCGCCGAGATTGGCTACGTGCTGCTCAAAGGCGGCGAGCCGCCCGGCGAACCAAAACCGCTCAAGTTCAAGGAAGGCACACCCGACGGTCACGCCGATCGCGCGCTGGAAAAGCTCACGGCACTGGCCAAGCGCTTCGCCGATGCAGAAGAGCCTTATCGCTCGCTGGTGCATCCGATGTGGACGACCCATTACGGCGACTACGACCATCTTGCGCGCGTCAAGGAATGGTCGAGCACCGGCGCCGCGATCGAAGAGCCCGGAGGCGGCGAGTGAGACCGCCCGGCGTCATTCCCGATTCGGTGCGGCTGTTGCAGCGCGAGGTCTCCGCGCCGCACGTCTCGGCATGGGTCGCCGCCAATGCCGGCTCCGGAAAGACCCACGTGCTGGTGCAGCGCGTGATCAATCTTTTGCTTGACGGCGTCGAGCCGGAAAAAATCCTTTGCATCACCTTTACCAAGGCCGCCGCCGCCAACATGGCCAAGCGGGTGTTCGATACGCTCGCCGAATGGACCACCCACGACGATGCCGGCCTCGACAAAGCCATTCGCGAGCGATCGAGCCTAAAGCCCGACGCCACACGTCGCGCACTGGCGCGGCGCTTGTTCGCGCGCGCGCTCGACACCCCGGGCGGGCTGAAGGTGCACACCATCCACGCTTTCTGCACTCAGCTCCTGCACCAGTTTCCGTTCGAGGCCAATGTCGCCGCCCGCTTCAACGTGCTCGACGACGCCGAGCAAAGGGAGCTTCTCGAGCAACTGACGCTCAACGTGCTGCTCGAAGGCGCCGACGCGCCCGAAGGCAAGCTCGGCCGCGCGCTCGCTGCGGCGATGGTCGCGGCGGCCGATCAGACGTTCCGCGACGTCGTGCGGGAAGCCATTGCCAAGCGCGGCACGATCATGACCGTGGGCGATCTTGAAGTCGCGCTCGCCAATCTGGCTAAATCGCTCGGCGTCGATCCGTCCGACGACGCGGCAAAAATCGAAGCCGAGTATTTTGCCGGCTCGCTGATCACGCCGTCGGAATGGACGGGACTGGCGAAGACTTTGGCCGGGGGCAGCAAGAGCGACATCGAGCAGGCAAGCCGCTTCGCCGGCCTCTCATCGCTGCCGGACGCCGAAAGAGTCGCCAGCTATCTGCAAATCTTCTGCACCGGCGAAGGCACGCCGCGAAAATCCATCATCACCAATGCGATCAAGGATACCGCCTTGGTGGAGCGGCTGTGCCGGGAACAGGAGCGCATCTGCGCGCTGCTCGGCCGCCGCCGCGCCGTGGCCTGCCGCGACCGCAGCGCGGCGCTGCTCACCATCGCCTACGAGGTGCTGGGGCGTTACCTGAAGGAAAAAGAGCGCCGCGGACTGCTCGACTACGACGATCTCATCGACAAGGCGCTGGCGCTGTTGGGCAACGTCGATGCCGCCTGGGTGCACTACAAGCTCGATCTCGGCATCGACCACGTGCTGATCGACGAGGCGCAGGACACCAGCAAGAAGCAGTGGCAGATCGTGCAGCACCTCACCGACGAATTCACCGCCGGCGCCGGCGCGCGGCCGTTCACGCGCACCATCTTTCCGGTCGGCGACGAGAAACAGTCGATCTATTCGTTCCAGAACGCTGCGCCCAAGGAATTCGCCGAGATGCGGCGCTATTTCGAGCGCCGGCACACGAGCGTCGGCCTCGACTTTGTCTTCCGCGAGCTCAAGCACTCGTTCCGCTCGGGCGAGAGCATTTTGGCGGCGGTCGACCTGGTGTTCAAAAGCGCGGAGATGGCGGCGAGCGTCAGCTCCGATGCCGGCGGCTTCCCGCCGCATCTGGCGCTGCCCGACGTGCTGCCCGGCGTGGTCGAGATCTGGGAGCCGGAGAAACCCGACGAGCGGCGCGAGATCGAAGGCTGGGACGCACCGTTCGACCTGGTCAACGAGACCAGCCCGCGGGTGAAACTGGCGCGCCGCATCGCCCGTCACGTGCGCGGCCAGATCGCGCGCGGCGCGGCGAAAAGCGGCGATGTTCTGGTTCTGGTGCGCCAACGCGGCCCGCTGTTCGAGGCGATCATCCGCGCGCTCAAGCACGAGAACGTCGCGGTCGCCGGCGCCGATCGGCTGGTGCTCACCGAGCATATCGCGGTGATGGACCTCATGGCGCTCGCCGACGCGCTGCTGTTGCCGCAGGATGATCTGGCGCTCGCTACGGTGCTGCGCAGCCCGCTGTTCGGCTTTTCGGACGGAGAGCTTTTTACCATCGCCTGGAACCGCGGCCGCGTTTCGCTGCGTGCGGCGCTTGAGCAAAAGGCCGGCGAAGACAAAAAATTCGCCGACGCCGCAGCCCGCCTCGACGAGCTGGCGCAGGACGCACGGCGCGAGACGCCGTTTGCGTTCTACGCAAAGCTGCTTGGTGGCGGCGGCGCGCGGCGGCGTTTTCTGGGCCGGCTCGGCGTCGAGGCCAACGATGCGCTGGACGAGTTCCTCAATCTCGCGCTCGACTACGAGCGGCGCGACACGCCGTCGCTGCAGGGCTTTGTCGCCTGGCTGCGTGATGCCCAGACCGAAGTCAAACGCGACATGGAAATCGCCCGCGACGAGGTGCGCGTCATGACCGTGCACGGCGCCAAGGGGCTGGAGGCGCCGATCGTCATCCTCGCCGACACCATGACGCCGCCGACCGGGCCAAAACCGCCGCGGCTGCTCGAGCTTGCCGGCGGCGCCGTGATCTGGGCGGGACGCAAGGAGGACGACGTGCCGAGCGTCGCCGCGGCCAGAGACGCCGCGAAGCGCGAAGCCGAGAACGAATACCGCCGCCTGCTCTATGTCGCCATGACGCGCGCCGCCGACCGGCTGATCATCTGCGGCGCTGACGGGCGGACCAAGCGCCCGGAGCGCTGCTGGTACGATCTGGTGCGCGGTCCGCTCCAAGAGTTCCTCATCGAGGAAGACGGCAGCGGCGAAAAGGTCTTGCGGTTTCGCAAATCGGCGGCCGCTGCCATTGCGGCGAGCGCACCTGCCACAGCCCCGGAAAAAATCGCGCGGCGCGAGTTTCCAGTGTGGCTGCGGCAAGCGGCACCCACCGACGCGCCGCGTCCAATGCCGCTATCGCCATCGTCGGCTTTCGACGAAGACATTTTGCAAATCGCACCAAGCGCCGGCTCCGCGGCGGATCGGCAAAAGGCGTTGGAGCGCGGACGGCTGGTGCATCGGCTGATGCAAGCGCTGCCGGATATTCCGGCCGAGCGCCGCCAGAATGCCGCCGAGCGTTATCTTGCCAATGCCGCCGCAGAATTTCTTCCGTTGGAACGGATCGCCATGGCGCGGCAAGTGCTCGCCATTATCGACGACGAAAGCTTTGCCGAAATCTTTGCGCCGGGAAGCCGCGCCGAGGTGCCGATCGTCGGCCGCATTGCGCGCACGGGGCGAGACCCAATCGTCGTCGCCGGCCAGGTGGACCGCCTCGCCGTCACCGCCGAGACGGTACTGATCGCCGACTACAAGACCGACCGGATTGTTCCGGACCGGCTCGACGAGACGCACCCCTACGTCACCCAACTGGCGCTCTACAGCGCCGTGCTGGCCCGCGTGTTCCCCGGAAAAGCCGTGCGTGCGGCGCTGCTGTTCACCGAAGGGCCGACGCTCATAGAAGTGCCCGCCACAGCGATGGCTGCGGCGTTGACCAAGCTTTCACCGGGCGCAAAAAACTGGCCCATGACCTGAGGGTCACGCTGCGGTGAAGCTCCCTTGACGCCCCTCGGGTCGGTTCATAGGTTCATCGCCCAAGGCTTGCCGATTCTAAAAGGGTCCTGCCGATTCTTCTTAAAAAAGTGAGGTTTTTCATGGTCGAGAAAACAACCGACGCGACTTTCGAGCAGGACGTGCTCAAGGCGAGCGGGCCCGTGGTGGTCGATTTCTGGGCGGAGTGGTGCGGCCCCTGCCGCATGATCGCGCCGGCGCTGGAAGAGATCTCCAAGTCGCTCAACGGCAAGGTCAAGATCGTCAAGCTCAATGTCGACGAGAACCCGGGCACGGCGGCCAAATTCGGCATCATGTCGATCCCGACATTGATGCTGTTCAAGAACGGCGAGCTTGCGTCGCGCCAAGTCGGCGCCGCACCGAAGCAGAAGCTCGAGCAGTGGATCACCGCCGCGGTGTGATCTCGTCATTCCAATAAAATCGGCGTCGAGGGCCTTGCCCTCGCCCCTTGAGGGAGAGGGCAGCGCCTGCCGTCCAGCAAACACGGTTGGGTGAGGGGTAGCGGCCCGACCCCTCACCCAATTCTTGTTTTGAACCGCTGAGTCGCCCTCTCCCGCAAGGGGCGAGGGCACAATAACCACCGCCGACAAAATCAATGTCTGAAATGCCGCGTCCCAGTCACCACCATGGCGATGCCGTGGTCGTCGGCGGCTTTGATCACTTCGTCGTCGCGCATTGAGCCGCCGGGCTGGATCACCGCGGTGGCGCCGGCTTCGATGGCGACCAACAAGCCATCGGCAAACGGAAAG
>Ga0210398_10002375_pt1 | contig 18452 bp, 16 predicted proteins | sample IncBWC4OmetaG_FD_161047 | JGI IMG/M metagenome (GOLD analysis project Ga0210398, IMG submission 161047) | Forest soil microbial communities from Barre Woods Harvard Forest LTER site, Petersham, Massachusetts, United States - Inc-BW-C-4-O | ecosystem: Environmental > Terrestrial > Soil >... | reverse complement strand
TCTTTCAACGCAGGATTCGTCAGAACTGCGTCTTCGATCTGCTGTTTCTGCAAAAGCATCTGCGCGGCGGATTTGAATTTCTCGTGTTCGAGGAGGCGGTTCACCAGTTCGGTTCGCGGGTCCTCGAGCTCTTCGGCCTTCGCCGAGGGATCGCGCGGCAGCAGCATCTTCGACTTGATGTGAATCAGAACCGCGGCCATATAAATGAAGTCGGCGGCAACGTTGACGTCGAGTTCGCGAATCTTTTCGACGTAGGCGAGGTATTGCTCGGTGATGCGGGCGATGGGAATGTCGTAGATGTCGATATCCTGCTTGCGAATCAGATCGAGGAGCAGGTCGAGCGGACCTTCGTAAACGTCGGTGACCGAAACCGCAAATGGAGAATCGCTTTCCTGCCGGTCCTGGCTATTGGCCGCATGTTTGGCCGCAGACTTCGATTCGTGCCGCCGGGTGGCGGTTTCGGACGAATGGTTGGGCACGACGAACGGAGCCGCATCCGGCGTGATCTCCGTCGATCGAACAACGTTCTCTTTCATGCTATTGGCCACCGTCCGGTTTCGGTTTCTCGTAGGCGAGTGTCATGCCCATGGCCGCGCGGGCGTCGTCCATTGTTGCGGCGGCGGTCTTTCGCGCCCGCTCCGAGCCTGCCTCCAGAATATCCCAAGCGAGCCGGGGATTGTCCTCGAATTTCTTGCGGCGTTGCTGCATAGGACTCAGCAGTTGCACCAGCGCATCGGCGGCCCAACCCTTGCATTCGATGCAGCCGATGCCCGCCGAGCGGCAGCCCTCATACACCTTCGCCATGGTTTCTTTGCCGCTGAAAATCTTATGCAGATCGCCGACCGGACACACGTCCGGATTTCCTGGGTCCGACCTGCGCACGCGTGCCGGATCGGTCACCATGGTCTTCAGTTTTCGCCGCACTACGGGTTCGGGATCGGTGAGCAGGATCGTGTTGCCGTAGGACTTCGACATCTTGCGGCCGTCGGTGCCGGGCAGCTTTGGGGCTATGGTCAGCAACGACTGGGGTTCGGGGAAAACGTCACCGTAGAATCCGTTGAAGCGGCGCGCGATCTCGCGAGTCAGTTCGACGTGAGCGACCTGGTCTTCACCTACCGGAACCACGTCTCCCTTGTAAACGAGGATGTCGGCGGCCTGCAGAACGGGATATCCGAGAAATCCATAGGTTCCGAGATCTTTATCCTGAATATTCTCACGCTGCTCTTTGTAGGTCGGCACGCGTTCGAGCCAGCCCAGCGGAGTGATCATCGATAAGAGCAGGTGAAGCTCCGCGTGCGCCGGAACATGAGACTGAATAAAGATGACCGACTTTTCCGGATCGAGCCCGGCTGCCAGCCAGTCGAGGGCGACCTGGAGCGAGTTCTGCTTTACGCGTGAAGTGTCGGCATAGTCGGTGGTGAGCGCGTGCCAGTCGGCTACTTCGAAGTAGCACTCGTATTCATCCTGCATGCGCACCCAGTTGTCGAGGGCGCCTACGTAGTTTCCCAAGTGCAGCTTTCCGGTAGGGCGCATGCCGCTGAGCACGCGTTTACGTGATTTGCTCGAAGATGTCATCGGTTCTTAATTTGTGATCTGGCCATCCAAGAGAGGCAGATCGGCACTCTGGCGCTGGAATTCAAAGCTTGCAGCATGGTGCGAGGGTATTGTCGATACTACCATGCCGGTGTGAGGGCGGCTCCCGGCCTCCGGCCGGGTAGTGGTGCAGGTTGGCTTACGCGAAAATCCGGTTACAGGGGAGATCCTTCGCTACGCCTGAAAAACGGCTACGCTCAGGACGACGCCGCAGGAGGATTTTGAGGTTTCAACTCTTGCTTCGCTCATGCTTTATAATTCGCGGTCCATCGCCTTACCCTTTGGATCGCCGGCATGCCGCATCTCGCCAGCAAACTTCGGTTCACCGATTACTTCACGCTGGGCTGGGGCACCATGGTCGGCGTCGGCTGGCTTGTGGTCATGGACGACTGGCTCTCGCGTGGAGGAGCGCTGGGCGCGCTTCTGGGCTTCGCCATTGGCGGCACGGTTTTGTTTCCCATCGGATGGGTCTATGGCGAACTCGTGGCCGCCATGCCGGATGCGGCCGGGGAAATCGCATACACGGCTGCGGCATTCTCGCGCTCCATCAGCTTCGCCACGGGATGGATGATGATGCTCGCCTACTTCATCGTGTGTCCGTGGGAGGCGGTTGCGGTTGGCCGCATCGCCGGCTATATCGTTCCTTCGCTCGACTCGGTTGAACTTTACCGTATCGCTGGCCGCCCGGTTTACCTTCCACATCTCCTCATCGGTCTCGGCCTGACGGCGCTGCTTACTACGCTGAACTATCGCGGTATCCGGCTTAGCGCGACGTTTCAGAACTGGACGGCTTTCGGAACGATTGCTCTATTTCTGATTTTTGTGGCGCTCGGAGTCACCAAAGGGGCACCGCGCAATTTTCCGCCGCTGTTTACTCACGCGCCTCTGGTTTCATTTCTGCTGGTGGTGCAGATCGTGCCTTACTTCATGACGGGCTTCGAATCGGTCAGTAAAGCTTCCGAAGAAGCCACGGCGGGGTTTGAGGAGCGCGGATATTTTCGCGCGATCAGCATGGCTGTTGTTGCCGGAATTCTTTTCTACACGGCCATCATTGCCGCCGTGGCATTTGTCGCTCCGTGGCATGAGCTGATTGGCGAGAAGTTTATGACCGCGGTGGCATTTCATCGAGCGGTGGGCTCGCGTTGGATTGTGAACATCGTATTGGCGGCCGCGCTGATGTCTCTGGTGAAATGCTTCAATGGCAATTTCGTCGCAGCTAGCCGTATGGTGTTCGCTCTCGGACGCCGTGGTTTGATCGATGGGCGCGCCGGCCGAATTCATCTTCAATATCAAACGCCTTCGGTCGCCGTTCTTTCGATCGGCATTGCAACTGGCGCATGCATGGTGCTGGGTGACGCTATTCTTGTTCCGATCACCGAAGTTGGGTCGGTTGCGTGTGCGACAGGATGGGCCGCAACCTGCGCCGCGTATCTTGCAATAAGCCGCGCTGGAACGCTCGCGGGACGAACGAAGGTCACGGCTGTAAAATACTTCCTCGGTGGTTTTGGATTGACGGTGGCTGTTGCAATGCTGCTGATGAAGGTGGTTCCGGCGGTCCCTGGGCACTTCACGATTTACGAATGGTTGGCGTTGGGGATTTGGGTTGTGCTCGGCGCGATTGCTCGACGGCGTGCAGCAGTGGTTTGATTAACTCCTGTTAAAAGGAAATCGATGAAGGTCAATAAACTGAATTGGATCCTTGTCGCTCTTTGTTTTGCGGCGCATTTCTCGCTTGCACAATCTTCTTTCGATCTCGTTATCACCAACGGCCATATCGTGGATGGCACCGGTTCACCCTGGTATTCGGGCGACGTTGGGATTCGCGACGGAAAAATTGCCGCGATCGGCAATCTCGCGGTCGCGCCGCGCAAGCGCACGATCGACGCAGCCGGCAAAGTCGTCGCTCCGGGATTCATCGACATGCTTGGACAATCGGAGCTGACGATCCTCGTCGAACCACGCCTGCCATCGAAGATCTATCAGGGGATTACGACCGAGATTACCGGCGAAGGCAGTTCGATCGCACCGTTGAACGACGCCATCATACAAACCGATCACGCCGGCTACGATCACTATCACATCACTGCCGACTGGAGGACGTTTCGCCAGTATTTTACGCGACTGGAAAAACAGGGAATGGGAATCAATCTGGCCAGTTACGTTGGAGCCACGCAGGTGCGCCGCATGGTGCTCGGCGACGACGATAAGCAGCCCACGCCCGAACAACTGGAGCAGATGAAAGCCCTGGTGCGCGAGGCCATGAAGGACGGTGCGTCCGGAGTATCGACTTCGCTTGAATACGCTCCGGCGCCTTATGCGAAGACCGACGAACTGATTGCGCTGGCAGCGGAAGGCGGCAAGTTCGGAGGAATTTATTCGACGCACATGCGCAACGAAAGCGACTCGATAATCCCCGCGATTGACGAAGCTTTGCGCATTGGCCGCGAGGCGCACGTGCCGGTAGAAATCTGGCATATCAAAGTTGCCGGAAAACAGAACTGGGGACGCATGCCCGAAGTGGTGGCCAAAATTAATGCGGCGCGCGCGAACGGCGCCGATGTGACCGCCGATACCTACGCCTACACTGCATGGTTCAACGATTTCTCCGCGTTCGTTCCACCGTGGGCGCATGATGGCGGGGCGGCGAAGCTGGTGGAGCGATTGAAAGATCCCGCAGCCCGCGCCCGCATTCGGAAAGACATGCTCACGCCTTCGGGCGACTGGGACAACGAGTGGCAGGAGATTCCCGGGCCCGAGGCGATCATGATCGGGGTGGTGCAGAATCCGAAAATGCTACCGCTGCAGGGGAAGCGCCTGTCGGAGATCGCCAAGCTCTGGGGGAAAGATCCGATCGACACGCTGCTCGATTTTCTGATTGACGACCCTTACGCTGGGGTCGCCGTCTTCGGCATGTCGCAGCCGGATGTAACGCTTGCGCTGCAACAGCCCTGGGTGGCGATTGACAACGATTCGTCGGGAACTTCGCCCGAAGGAATTCTGGGAGAGGAGCATCCGCATCCGCGGGCATATGGGACGTTTCCGCGGATATTGCGCAAATACGTTCGCGAAGATAAGGCGTTGACGCTGGAAGATGCGATCCGCAAATGTTCGGCGTTGCCGGCGCAGCGGCTTCGCCTCACCGACCGCGGAGTTCTGAAGGCGGGGATGTGGGCTGATGCCGTGATCTTCGATCCCGCAACCGTACGCGACGTTGCAACTTTCGATAATCCGAATCAGCTTTCGCAAGGGATGGACTACGTGCTGGTGAACGGTGTCCCCGTGATCGATAACGGCAAAATGACAGGGGAATTGCCGGGGAAAGTTTTGCGCGGACAGGGATATGTCCCGTAGCCTTGGCCAGAGATGTTCCTGGTTGATTGAGAGTTGAAGGACTAGGGTTTCAGCTGCGCTTGCGTCTGCGGCGCCGGAACCAAGGCTACGCGCGGCTCTGCGAGCGTTCCCTGGATGCTGTAGGCCGCGGCGCCACTGGCGTTGACGCTCTCGCCTTGAGTCAGTTTGAAATCCAGATCGCGTCCCAGGGAGGCGGTCCCGCTGACTTCATATGTGCCTGACGGCGAGACCAGTTTCCCTTTGGCAATTTCGATTTCCCCCTCGTGCAGGCGCGCCTGGACATCCCAGCGATCGATTCTCAACGGAGAATCGCCGGCGTTCAGCGCGATGTGCGGCAACGCGCCGGTACGCAAGTCGAGTTGCAATTTAGCGTCTACCGATTGCCAATCCAGACTGGATGACTTGAACTGATAACTTCCGGTCAAAGTTCCGGAGACCCAATCATCATTCATGGCTTCGGCCACCTGAGATAAGGAAATCGCAGTCAGGGTTCCGTTCCCTGTGCAGGCGGGAGATGTGCCCGCAAAATCGAACTGCCAGTCGCCTTTATATTTTCCACCCAGGAGGTTGGCGTGGAGATCTGAAATCCTGAGAGTGTCGCGGTCTAGATTCAGCGAAGCTGAAACGCGGTTTGCGACAATGTTGTGGACCAGCAGTTTTGCTGCGCCGATTTTTCCACTCGCCCGCAGGGTCGGCAGAATCGAGGGCGCTGCGGGCTGACTGGCCAACACCTGATACCATCGGCGCTCGCTCGCTGCAGGATGCAGCCACTCTTTCAGTTCGCCGAGAGCGACTTGTTCGGTGTTCAGGTCGAAGTTGACAATGCACGCGCCCGGAGTGCCGCAATTGCGCGGCAGAGTCACCAGGCCTGTCCAGTCTGCGTTAGCGGCGACAGCATTCAACTTGTCGATGCGAACTTCATCCGGCGATATCACCATCTGCGCCGAGGAAAGTTCGACAGGGCCACCGAGCCCGCGTACATTTGCGCGAAGGTTATGGAGTTGGGCCTTTCCGGTGAGTTCCGGCGCGGAGAAGTTCGAGGAACCCTCCGACACATTTTTCGTCCACGAGCCGGCGATTAACAAATCCATCTGCGCCACGCCATCGACATTGGCCTTGATTGCCGGCACGCCGAGGAGGCTGGCGAGCCGCAAGGTGTTCGCGATTTCTGCTTCGCCGCGAATTTCGAGGCCGTAACCTGATTTTCCGAACCAGCCTCGCGCCTGTGCCGGTAAAGGCCGGCCCAGCGCGAGAGGGAACGGCCCATATTCAAGGCGCAATCCCGTCACCGGCACCGACTCGCCAGCGAACCTGGGCGGCGATTTGTCTCTCGAATTCCGATGCGCCTCTGAGTCCACGACGAAGGGCACAGTTCCGGGAGAAACCTCCACCTTGTTGCTTGCCGACTGCAGGCGAAGATCGCCGATCTCGCCGCGGCCTTGGAGCCTGGCTTCGCGGCCTGACTCTGGATCCTGCTTCACGACAAAATCGCCTTGCACACTTCCGGAAGCCACCAGATCCGCGGGAAGGTTTTGTTTCATGCGAAGAGCCAGTTGCGCTGCGGCATTTGCGGGGATGTTATCGAGATTCAGAGAGAGGCTGATTCTGTGGACTCCGATTGCTCCGGCGTCGCCATGCAGAGTCATCATGCCGTTGCCCACGGGCGCGCTACAGAAAATTTCGTGCGCCATGTGCTCCGCCGAGTTGTACTGGGCATCGCAGTGCGCCTGCAAGCGCATGCCGCTGGAGATCGAAATATCGTAGCGGCGAAAATTGTCGATGGAAGATTCGGCGCTGATCTGCAAGCCGGCTGGAGTGCCGTTGAGGGTCGCGTCGACGCGCCATTCTCCGCGCCAACCCCGATCGCTGCCTGAAATGAGCTTCGATAATTGTCCAAGCTGCACGCGATCCCATTCGAGACTGAACTGCAGTGGAGTTTCGTGCAGGCTGGGAGCGCGTTGCCAGGTGCCGTTCACGCGGAGTACTCCGGCATCGTTCAGGTTCATGTCGGTACGCAGCGGCTGCGCGCGCAGGCGCACCCCCCAGATATTCTCGGATTCCTGCCAGAGGGCAAAGTCCGCATCCAGCAGCGCGTAAGACTTCTTCACCGGGCCAGCTTTGAAATTGATGCGGCCCGAACTGGCTTCGATGTAGGGGAAGCCCGGACGCGTCTCCGATTTCGATTTTGCGGTGGGAGCGGTGGGGGTGCGCGCGGTGCGTTCGAGCAGATCTTCCAGATTCCACCGGCCATCGGCGCTGCGCACCAGATTCACACTGGGCTCGGTCAACTCCAGGCGCGAGACGTCGAGGCGGCCGCGGAGCAGCGAGGAGACGCGGACGACGGCGGTCACTTCCGAGGCGCGCAGGATCGGCTCCGCGCCGAATGCCGGGTCTTCTTCGATCACGAGATTTTCAAGATCGAAACCGGGGCGGGGAAGAAAGCGCAATTGGACCGCGCCAATCTCGACGGGCCGCGCGACTGCTCGGCTGATGGACGCTGCAATGCGTGCCTTGAGCCGCGACACACCAGGGCGGACGAGAAACAAAATCAGCAGAATCGCAACTGCCGCGATTGCCGCCCGCCGTTTGGAGGAGAGTTTCACCGCACAACTTTCAATGTCCGCTTCCAGCGCGTCTCGTCAAAGAAGTGCAGCACCACATGCGCCAGGAAGCCGATACGATCCGTGACGCCGGTTCTCTGATACTGGTCGGCTGGAGTTTCAAAGGACCAATAGATAAACATGGGGCGGCCAATGACGTTTTCCTTCGGAATAAATCCCCAGTAGCGGCTGTCCAGACTCACTCCGCGGTGATCGCCCATGGCGAAATAATGGCCGGGAGGCACGACTAGATCGCCGTCTTGAATGTATTGCGGCAGCTCGCTCTCCCAGATCGGCGAGATATTCGGATCTTCGGGCGCCACGGCAGGGAAATTGTTGCGGTAGGAATCGGAAGGATCGTCGCGATCATGCAGCACATAGGGCTCGTTCAACTTCTCGCCGTTGCGATAGACCTGGCCATTCCGCAGATGAATGTGGTCGCCGGGTACGCCGATGATTCTTTTCACGACGTAAGTTCCGGCATAGGCGGCATCGGGATGAAGGAATACGACGATATCCTGCCGATGCACGGTGCGGTAAGGGATGATCGGCCCGATCCACGGCGTGTTGGGGGCGAACGCGATGCGGTTCACGAACACATGGTCGCCGATGAGCAGAGTGTCTTCCATGGAACTGGAGGGAATCTCGAATGCCTGCACGACGAAGGTGATGATGAACAGCCCCGTCACCAGGACCGCCGCCAGCGATGCCAGAAACTCGACGGTGGTCTCGCGCGGTTTCTCTTCGATTTCGGGAGTTGCCTTGTTGTTCTGTTTTGTCGCCACTGTGTTTAATTTTGCCAAATTTTCCGTCCGTTCGATTTTCGGGATTTCCGCAGGCGCCGGGTCAGTTCACCAGGCGCAGGGTGCGATTCCAGCGGGTGATTTGAAACAGATGTGTGACCGCATAGCCAAAGCGATAAAGCTTATCTGCGACAGAAGTGGGCATCACCGGCTCTTCCGCGCCCCGCACCGACCAATAAATCAAAAGCGGCCGGCCGATGATGTTCGCCGCCGGAACGAAGCCCCAGTAGCGGCTGTCATAACTGTCGTCGCGGTTATCGCCCATCACAAAATAATGGCCTTCAGGAACAATGAGCTGCCCGTCTTCCACCAGCTTGCGCAAGGTCAGCCACCACTCGGGGGTTTCGCCGGGCGCCACATCAAGCCGGGGAAAGTCGTCGCGGAATAAATCGTTCGCGGGGCGGCTGAAATGGGCATAAGGCTCTTTCAGCGGCTGCCCGTTCACAAAAACCTGTTTATTTACCAGGCGAACGCGGTCGCCGGGCACGCCGATTACGCGCTTCACAAAATGCTGGGCCGGAGTCACCGGATAATGAAACACCACGATGTCTCCGCGGTGAACGCGCCGGTAGGGCATCAGGCGGTCGGCAATGCTGCCAGCGCCATAGCATAGCTTGTTGACCAAAAGATAGTCGCCCACCAGCAGCGTGTTCTGCATGGAGGGAGAAGGAATCTGGAACGCCTGCACCACGAAGGTGATCACAAAGATAGCGATAACCACTGTGCCCAGCAACGACTGCAGTGAACCAATCACATCCGACCCCAGGGTTTCAACATTCTTTCGTGTGCGCGAAAGGCGCTCGTCAACCCCAACAGGTTCAGAAACCGCCTCAGAAACCGGCGCCGACGACATGTGAAAATCCGAATAATTCATCCATTTCACTAACGAGGCTGCTCCGTTCGTTTCTGTCGCCAGCCTCGATATAAATTCATCCCTACTTTTCGGCCGGGCGCAATCCGCGTGCTATCTTCGATTCCGCCGATTGGGCTCGCGACGCAAGATAAGCAAGCACCTGCCGGGCCGCATCCTGCTCGGCGGTTTTCTTCGTGGAACCCTGGGCGCGCCCTACGAACTCTCCTCCGGACTCGCCGTTCTTCGTGTTAAGACGCGCTTCGACGGTAAAAATCTTGTTGTGCTCGGGACCGGCTTCCTGCACCAGAACATAGGATGGCTGCGGCATGCCCAATCCCTGCAAAGCTTCCTGAAGCGCCGATTTGAAATCGGTCATGGGCAGCGCGCCGCCATCGCGCTCCATGTTCTCGAATTCGGGAATCAGAATTTCACGCAAAATAAACTCCCGCGCCGGTTCCATGCCGCCATCCAGGTAAATCGCCGCCAGCACCGCTTCGAGAGCGTCTACGAGCAATGCGCGCTTGCCGCGGCCGCCACTTTTTTCTTCGCCCCGCCCGAGCCGAAGGTAGTGTCCCAGCTCCAATTTTTGCGCGACGCGAATCAGATGCCGTTCGCTTACCACGTGGGCGCGCAATTTCGAAAGCTCGCCTTCGCGGAACTTGGGAAAGCGCTGGAACAATTCTTCGCTGGTCACCAGCGACAAGACTGCGTCGCCAAGAAATTCCAACTGTTCGTTATCGTCGACGCGTACTTTGGTTGTACCCGGCTGCTGGGACTCCAGCTCGCGCGCCTGCGAACTGTGGGTCAAAGCTTGCTCAATTACGCCCCGGCGCCGGAAGTGATATCCCAGCGCCGATTCCAGCGCGGCAATTTCCCGTTCCTTCATAAAGGAGGGTTCGAGTACATCCCGATCACTTGGCAGGTGGCGCGGCGCCTCCCGTCAACTGGGTCAAGCGGTCTTTTTCCTTGCGCGCGGCATCTCCGGCGCCGGTGCCTTCCTTGGTCAAACTCACGGCTTGATCGGCATACTTCAGCGCCTCGGGATATTTGCTCTGCATATCGAGCGAAACCGAAAGCCGGAAGATGGCAACCGGATCGGGCTGCTGGGGAAATGCATCGATCGACTTGCGCAAATCGGCTTCCGCATTCGTCCAATTCTTTTGATTGAAATCGATTGTGCCCAGGATTGCGTAAGCATCCGAACGCAGAAATGACTTGAACGCGTTCAGTTGCTCGGGAGGATAGCCTGAAGTTGGAACATCGGTGTCGATGGTGACCAGCGCGCGCTCGGCGTCTTTTCTCGCTTCCGCCAGCCGCTGATCGCGGTCGAGATCGGTATCGCGGGTGCGCTCGGCGAGCACTTGCGCGACGCCGATGAGGGCTTCCGGATCGTCCGGGTCGTAGGTCAGTATTTTCTGCGCGATCTCGATCATCTTGTCGCCGTTGTTGGCCTGCTGATAGGAGTGCATGACGGACTTGTAAAGCAGGGGACGCAACTCGCTATCGGGGAACTTCGCGGCAAAATCGGCCGCGGCTTTTTCCTGGGCCGCGGGATCGGTAATGGCCGACGCGGTCTTGTAGGCGTCAAACTCGGGTTGCGTCTTGGCCTGCGGGGGACGCTTTCCCGCGGGCGCGGTCTGGGCAGCGCCGGTGCCCGCGACTTGTCCTGCGGGCGCGGCTTGCGAGTTCGACTGCCCCGAGTTTTTGTTGTCGCCCTGCGCAAAACCGTTCTGCGTGAAACTGCACGCTATAAGTGCCAGCACTGCGATCAATGTCGCCGCTCTTGTCATGCTATCTCCTCGGAAATATTTGGTGATTGAGTAATTTGGTAATTGGGGAATTAAAAGAGCTTTGCACCAGAAATCGCCCAACTACCGAATTTCCAAAATGCCTTTTATTGCGGTTGCGGCTTGGTCGGAGGCTCGTAGGCCTGTGCCAACCCCCGCTCCGCCGCCGCCTTCACTTCCGGCAACGCCGCCCCCGCGGTTAATGCCGCACGGTATTGTTCCATCGCCGCATCGCGATCTTCTTTCATGTCGAGGATTCTTCCCAGATACACGTGCGACCAGCCGACAACTTTCGGATCGTTCGAGGCCTCGATCGCCTTGTGAAAATTGTCTTCGGCGCCATCGCGATTTTTGTTCGCCACGGCAACTTCCGCAAGAATAAACAGCGCGCGGCCCCGATCTCCGATTTTTTTGTCGAGCGCCGCCTGCGCCAGCTCCTGCGCGCCTTTGGGATCGCCAGCCGACAGCCGCTTCTCCGCGGTGATGAGCAGCCGCCGCTCTTCGGGACGCGACAACCTTACCAGTTCCGGCGCCGCAGCGCTGGCAAATTGTACTTCAGTCGCGGCTTTCTCTTCCTTCTTTATATCGACGGCGTCAAGAATGCCGGCGTATTCTCCGCTGATTCCAGCGGGATCTTTTTCGAAGGCGACGACCGCGTTATAAAAGTGCCTGGTGAGAATGTAGCCCTGCTTTACCGCGTCGTCGACGGCTTGCGCGCGCATCGCCTCTTCGGCTTTGTTTCCGCTGGTTCGAATCTCGATTGCGCGTACCAGGCACTCCGTCACCAGCAGGGAAATGTCACTTTTGAAGCTCTCTTCCAGCGGCGCCCGCTTGACCGCCTGCAATAGCGGCTGCAAGCGCTTGATTGCGGTGTAGTGCTTTTCGGCGAGGGGATCGAGTTCGTAGTGCAAGAACGTATGCCGGATCTGATCCATCTTCAACCCCGCTTCGGGCGACGATCCGGCTGCGACCGGCGATGGAAAGACGACAACGTAATAGGCCGTCCCGTAATTGCGGGCGTCGGTTTCGTTGGGCGAACCCATGAAATCGAGATACACGGTAAAGGTTCGTCCCAAGTACTGCGCCGACGGCTGCTTCAGGTAGACTTCGGTGTCGAAGACCATCTTCGCCAGCGGCTCGTGATAGCGGCGGACGGCGGCTAAATACTCGAAGCGGTGCCGCTCCCAAATGCCGTGGATACCGGCCTTTTCGTAGAATTTCTCGAGCAAAGTTCCCAGCCCGGAGATCGCATTGGCATCGGGCGGCAAATCTTCTTCTTTGGTCCGCGGCATAAAGTGCGGGGCGCCATCCATGTAGAGGGCCAGAGAAATGTACTGCGACAAATTGCGGTTCGAGTCCCTTGAGGCCACGTGGCGGTCGAGAAAATCGCAAACTTGAGATTGGGCGGCTTGCGCTTCTCCGGAAGATCGAATGTTGCGTTCGACCTCGGCGCGCACTCGGCTGCGCGTCGGGTCCGAGATTGCCAGATCCTGATCGTAGCCGCAGGCGTTCAGCGCGGTGAGAACCGAAAAAATGGTTTCGCTGGTATCGAGCGTGATCGGAATCTGATTGGCGTCGTTAGATGCGGCCGGTTTCGGCGGAGCCGGCTTCGGGGCGGGCTGTTTCGACGAAGATTGTTTCTGGTTTGGCGCCTGGTTGGCCGGCGGGGGTTGAGTTGGCGCGACGGGCGGCTCCTGATTTTCCTGCCTGGTTTGTACGCTGCTGCTTTCCGCGGCGGGATTCGCTTCTTGCGTGCCTTTATCTGGCTGGGCCTTCTTTGAATCCGAACCTTGGGGAACGGGCTGCTGCGGCTGAGTGGATTGTGGCTGACTTTGCGAGTTGGGATCGGGCGTACCCTGATTTTGCGACGCTGGAGTTTGCGAAGTCTGATCCTGCGCCATACTGCGCGGCTGCATCACTCCGAGAAGCGCCGCCGACAGCAGGGCGGCAAACCACGCACTTCGCACTGGCAAGCTCAGGAACTCCTCCAAAGATGGTTGTTGGCCGAGCGGGAACTAAACCTCAAGTGTAAGGACTTCGCCTGGGAGAATCAAACCGCGGCGGGGCGTACATGCCGGCGGCCCTCCCACCCGTACGGCCCCAACCGGCCCCGATGGGTGCTTACTCGGGTGCGGTCGTTCCCTGAGCACGCGCGGGTGAGCAAAGGAGGTTTGAGTGCAAAGGCTGATTGCATCAGCCATGCGCTAAACTGGGGCCGCCGGTATTTCAGTACGAAGAGGAGTCCTACGTGGAAAAACGTCAGAGCATTGCGGTGATCTTGTGCCTGGGGATAGGCCTGGCGTTGTCGGGGCTCACTATGGCGCAGTCCTCACAGGGGTTGGGTCAAGAGACGAATCATGCAGATCGCGAGCCGCCCGGACTGCATGATTTCGATTTTTTATTCGGACACTGGCAGGTCCATCATCGAAAGCTGAAGTATCGCCTCGTCAACAGTCATGAGTGGATCGAATTCGAAGGGACATTATTCTGCCAGCCACTGATGGGTGGCTACGCTAATGTCGACGACACCGTTTTCGAAGTTCCGGGCGGCACTTACCGCGGCGTAGCTCCCCGATCGTTTGACGCCAAGACGGGGCAATGGTCTATCTGGTGGATGGATAGCAGGACGCCACTGGCGCCGATGGATCCGCCGGTGAGAGGCAGCTTTCACAATGGCATAGGAACGTTCTATGCGAACGACGATGCAGAAGGCGGGAGACCAGTCCGCACACGGCTCCTATGGTCCGGGATCACACCCACATCAGGTCACTGGGAGCAGGCAGAATCAACCGACGGTGGCAAAACATGGGAAACGGATTGGATAATGGACCTCAAACGAGTGCAATAGTTCGTTGAGTGGATATCTGCCTTCGAGACCCAGTGGCATCGTTAGTCGCAGAAAATTGACGGTGCCGTCGACGACATCGTCAATCTGCTCGAATACGCGAAAAGGTTTTCCGCAAGAGCACTTGACGTCGGCGGGTCGGCTGTCGCTAAATCGCGAGAGCACTCAAAATCCAGCCGCCGCGATTCTCAATGAGTGTAAACGCCTGCTTACGTCACTTGACCAACTTGGATTCCAAGTCTGATGGCTTATCAACACCTTTTACGCGCGCGCCAGAGCTACATGAACCGGGCCCGAGCGATATCTCGATCTTGGGCGAACATCTCTTCTCGTTGTTCCCGGTTACTCGCATCTCCCTCTGGACCTCAGAGTAACCGACTGGTCCTTTGGCGCGAAGCAGATAATCACCCTTCGGAATTGAGCCAAATGAGAAGCGCCCCTCGTTGTCCGAGTTAGCTGTGAAGAGCGCTGTTCCCGTCTCGCCTGTTAAAGTGAGATCCACTTTAGTCAGTCTTTCACCAGCGGCGTTGGTTACGCGGCCACAAACAGCTTTCACGGGAGCGCGTTTGTGGAACTTGACACACTCATCGGCGTGCAAAATCGGTGGGCACTGCACGAAGGCAAAACCGAGCATAAGACATCTCAAGTGGAAGAGGAGCCTCGGCATATCTAACGGAATAATACGCCGCCAAATCCACAGTTCACGCAAAATCACCATTACGCTCATTGACCAAAATACCAACTTTGAAATTCTGGACTGGCAGGGCCCAGTTCACGCGTGGAAGGGTTTAGTGGATCGCCCGGTAGCGACGTTTGCACGGAACAACGAAGTAAAACTCCTTGCTGCCGGTTAGCCGCAAAGCCGGTCTGAGCCTACCCAGAGTTGAGCCAGATCTCTGAGGTTGTGTTTGTAGGTACGCGTAACCAAATATTCCTTGCCGCCTCTTACCCGCAGCCTGTACTCCCCGGACGGCAAGGGTTGGATCTCCTCCACGGCCGAAATATTCACGACGACCGAGCGGTGGATGCGAATAAAGCCGTATGGCTTAAGCTTCTCCGCCATGGACGAGAGGGACTCGTGCAGCAGATAGGAATTGGGGTGGTGTTGCAACGAAACGTAATTACCTTCGGCTTGCACTGCCAGGATGTCGGCTAAATCCAGGAGCAGGATGCTACCCTTTGCCCTGAATGCGATTCGTGGCGACTGCCGTTTTGCTATAACCTCCAACCGCCGCAAGATTCGGATGAGATTTGCGGCATCGATTCGGGTTATAGAAGGCAATGCGGCATCAGCAGGTGCGTAGAACCTGTCTTCTACCGTCGATTCAAGAGCGTAATCCCGTCCGGTCTTGATGGAGCGAATCGCATTCCCGCGCAGCGCGCCGGCCGAAACGTTCGCGTTAGCGTGCGCGGCTTGAACAAATATCTCCCCTGCAAGGATCTTGTCCTCCTGAATTTCACGTGCGCTCATGACGGAACTCCTTGCTCTTTTTGCTTCGGCTTCCTGGCGTTCGAGTTGGGAATGACGAGTCCACCGACCAATGACGCGCCAACCTACGTACCGGTCGGTATACCGCTGGTTGACAGATGCGGTTACGCTCACTTGCGGTTGCCCGATCGTCGCAATCGGGAAGCAAGCTCTCTTGCTCTCAGGGTCGCTCAGCCTAATGGCTCTCGGTTTCGAAGTTACATGCTCGTTGCACGGACATACGGACTAGTACGTATGTCATCAAAATCAATCACAATAGGCGCGGCCTGACTGCTTGCGTTCTTGAATTTCATAGCCCCTCGCCAGCGTGTATGAAAAGCCGGAGAAATAGTCGGCCCGGCCGGTTTTGGGATCGTCCCATGATTTTGGCAGTCCGCCACCGCTTTTCGAATTCTGAAGCGCCGGGCCTGTTGGTTCACGTAATGGTTGCGAACGTGGAGCACAGCATGCTCCTTAAGGTCTCACTCAGCCAGGGTTTCGTGAAGGTGTGAGCCAATTCTGTTCTCAACTGCACGCTAACTCTCCGAGCGCCGAGTGGTACCTGGCGCAAATCGCCAGTCATCCCGGCAAGTCATCCTGGCACTGCGACTCTACCCGAGGAAAAGAGGAGATATGAAGATGATTCGATGTTTGCGGAATTCTTGGATACTGTGGGTTACGACCATCGTTCTGGCTTGCTTCAGCAATGCAGCCGCTCAAGCGAGTTACAAAGTTCAGGATTTGGGCGTTCAGCAGCCTGACAATCTGGGCATGGCGATGGCCCTCAATAATTACGGCTGGACGGAGAACATGGAGCAACTCCTGGATCATTTCACCCTCTCCACCCTTTACCCGGCCGTGCAGGGCACCGTGAGGATCAGTATCGGCGATGTCAACCTCGAACTCGGCACGCTTGGAGGGAAGAACAGTTCGATCAATTGGAACGGCATCAACGACCCTGGGGAAGCCGTTGGCATGTCCGAAACATCGGATTTAGATCCAAACGGCGAAGATGTCTGCCTTTTCGGCACGCACCTTATTTGTAAACCGTTTCTTTGGCGAGACGGCATCATGACCGCTCTCCCAGCGGTCGGCGGGAATAACGGGCAGGCCAGCGCAATTAACGACAGCGGACAAGTCGCAGGCTATGCGGAAAATGGCATCGCCGATTCTACCTGCCTGCCGGACACGGAGAATTTTATGGTTGACGTGCCGGTGATGTGGGACAACGGCGTGGCCATACCTCTTCCTACAATCGATCACGATCCGGACGGGGAGGCAATCGGCATCAACAATCAAGGCCAGGCGGTAGGCTACTCGGGAACCTGCATCGCAGTGAATCACGCCGTAGTGTGGCAAAACGGCACTGCCACCCCGCTTCCGAACCTGGGAAATCCGTACGCTGTCGCCTACGCCATTAACGGCCACAACCAAATTGTTGGTCAAGCCATCAACTCAGACGGCACACCTTTGGCCGCGATTTGGCAGAACAAGACAGTCACAGCCCTCGGCGGCGGCCGCCTTCTGCCGGGAGATGTTGCCTCCTTTGCCACCAGCATCAATAACCGGGGCCAGGCGGTGGGAAGCTCCTTCGACTCCAACTCCAACTGGTCCCGCGGCCTCCTCTGGCAGAACGGCAAGGTGATCGACCTTAACACTCTGTTTCCCGCAAGTTCCAACCTCTACGTAGTCTCGGCCAGCAACATCAATGAGAGCGGACAAATCGCGGGTATGGCGGTGTACATGGCCGGGCCGCACGCGGGAATTATCGTCCACGCCTTTCTGGCAACCCCAGTGGACGAAGACCTGGGCAAATCGGTTGCAGACGTCGTACCTGCGCATCCGGAAATCGCTTTGCCCGCGGCGAATGTTGGCAAGCAATTTTCGCCGAGGTCCGCACACTGCGCAATCCACGAGAAAGGCACTTTCTGAGCTTCCGCAGCATGATTCCAGCCAGGCTGCGCCAAGGCGCAAGGTGCGAGGTTTTGCGGGACAATATGGGTCACGCGGATATCGCGTGACCCACAGTTTTTAAGGCAAGAATTGGCCGGAGAGAGCGAGTGCGGTCCGAACGGACTTCGACTGAATGAACTCAAAACCGTAGCGAAAAACTGCGGAGCGAACCAGATTGATCGCAGCGCTGAAGCGGTGGGCCCTGAGGCCGGTTAGGTGCGCCAGATGCGCTGTTGGGAGTCGAGCGAGGAGATGGTTACGGGTTCGTGATGGACTTTGGTGGCATGCTGGTTGATGGCGGTGGCGGCCTGGGTGCGGAGATTGCCGTCGCGCGGGTCGAAGTCGAGGGTGCTGACATGGTGAGAGCAATGCGAGCAGGTGAACCTCATGCCTCCTTTGACGCGGGCGATGGTGTAGGCGCGGTGCATGGATTGAGTGTAGTCCGTTGGCGAGGAAGCGATAGGCACGAGGGTGGGGCAGCGAAGGTAATGCGAGTGGAGTTTCAAAGTGGGAATTGGTTGGGCGCGGGGATTTCGTGATTTGATGGGGCGTTCAGAGACGCTAACGGATCAAATTGCTTTACCACGGGGCACGGGGCTTTATAGAGGCAAGGCTCTTGTGTCCGCTTGTGTTGGATCTGCTCTGGTTGGACCTCCTCTAGAAGGTTACCCGCACTCCGATCTGCGCGGCGAAGGGAATGCCCACTGTTGTTCCGGGTCCGAAGAAATCTCCGAGTGCGCCTTCGGGTATTTCGAGCTGGTTCAGGCTGGTAATGGGCGTGGTCACTGAGCAGGATGCGTTCGCGCAGACGCTGGTGACGTTGGTGATGCCTTGCTTGTTGGGCTGCATCTGCGCCGCCGGAATCGGGAGTTGCACGACATTGACGGCGAAGTTCGCTCCAGGATTATTGCGGTTGAAGATGTTGAAGAACTCGACGAAGGGATCGAGTTGCCAGCGCTCGTTGAGCCTGATGGGGCGCGTGACACGGAGATCGGACTGAATGTAGGGTGTGCCGCGGAATATGTCGAGCCCGGTGTAGTTTCCGTTGACGTAAATGCGGTCGGTATTGTCGATATTGGTGATGGTGATGGGGCGCGCGCTCTCAACCTGATTGATGGTGCTGAGTTCGAATCCTCCAGGAAGATGAAAGATTCCGGCGAAGACAAATCGATGGCGAACGTCTTCGCCGGATGGCCCGT
>Ga0210398_10002371_pt1 | contig 18481 bp, 16 predicted proteins | sample IncBWC4OmetaG_FD_161047 | JGI IMG/M metagenome (GOLD analysis project Ga0210398, IMG submission 161047) | Forest soil microbial communities from Barre Woods Harvard Forest LTER site, Petersham, Massachusetts, United States - Inc-BW-C-4-O | ecosystem: Environmental > Terrestrial > Soil >... | reverse complement strand
CCCGCAAAGGTGCTGCGGATATCCTTGCGCGTTGGAACCTTGCGAAGATAACGCCCGATCTGCTCCAATATGAAGTCGATTTCCGCGGGAAGCGCCTGCGGCTCGATCGTCGGCTGACTGACCGGCGTATCCGTCGTACCGATAATGATTTTGTCATGCCAGGGTACGGCAAATAATACCCGCCCGTCATCGGTGTGCGGAACGAGGATCGCCGACTGTCCGGGCAAAAAACTTTTATCGAGGATAAGATGTACCCCCTGGCTCGGCGCAATCACCGGCTCCGCATTGGGATCATCCAGCCGAAGGATGCTGTCGGTGAAGACGCCGGTTGCATTGATGACCGCTTTTGCGGTGACCTCATAAGATTGTCCATTCAATTGGTCGACAGCCCGCACCCCCGTGATCCGGCCGTCGGTTTTTATCAGTCCCTCCACCCGGCAATAATTCAGGAGAACGGCTCCCTGACCAGCGGCAGTCTGCGCCAGGCTTATCGCCAGCCGTGCATCATCAAACTGTCCGTCGTGATAGAGCACACCGCCCCGCAGGCCGTCGGCATCCAGGGTCGGGGCAAGCTCGAGGACCTCTTCCCGCGACAGCCACCGCGACTTACCCAACCCAAGCTCACCGGCCATCCAGTCATAGACCTTGAGCCCGACACCATAGTAGGGCCCTTCCCACCATTTGTAATTGGGCACGATAAAGGACTGGTTCTTGACCAGATGCGGCGCATTGCGGCAAAGGATCCCGCGTTCATGCAGCGCTTCGGTCACCAGCTTTATGTTGCCTTGCTGCAGGTAACGGACACCGCCATGGATGAGCTTAGTCGCACGCGATGAAGTTCCTTTGGCGAAATCATATTCTTCCAGAAGCAAGGTGCTGAAGCCGCGGGAGGCGGCATCAACCGCTACCCCCAATCCCGTAGCGCCGCCCCCGATAATGCAGAAGTCCCAGGGCTGAGCGCCTTTCGCCGTCAGGGCTTGGATCATATTGTGCCGGTTCATCATTCTGTCCACGCAATCGCCGCTTTGATGGCCCGGCGCCAGCCTTTTAACAAATCCGCAACCTGGTTGTTATCCATTGCCGGAATGAAACGCCGGTCGACCGCCCATTGCTGTTGCAGTTCCTCCACCGACCCCCAGTAACCAATCCCCAGCCCAGCCAGATAAGCGGCGCCCAATGCGGTGGTCTCAGTGACGGTAGGACGAATGACCGGCACCTGCAAAATATCAGATTGAAATTGCATCAGCAGATCGTTGGCCGTGGCGCCGCCATCGACCCGCAACTCCCGGAGGACGATGCCGCTATCGGCTTCCATTGCTTTGAGGACATCGTAAGTCTGATAGGCGATGCTCTCCAGTGCGGCCCGGGCAATATGCGCCTGGCGTGTCCCGCGGGTCATGCCGAATATCGTTCCGCGCGCATATTGATTCCAGTGAGGCGCTCCCAATCCGGCAAAGGCCGGAACGACATAGACCCCTTCGGTATCTGACACGCTATTTGCCAGCGCTTCAACCTCCCCGGAAGAGCGGATGAAGTGAATTCCATCCCGGAGCCATTGCACTACCGCCCCGGCAATGAAGATACTGCCCTCCAACGCATATTCGGTCCGGCCCCCGCGAGTCCAGGCAATCGTGGTCAGAAGATTGTTTTGTGACCGCACGGCTGTCCCGCCGGTGTGCATCAGCAGGAAACAACCGGTACCATACGTATTCTTCACCATCCCCGGCTGCGTGCAAAGTTGCCCAAAAAGCGCCGCCTGCTGATCCCCCGCAATGCCGGCGATCGGGACTCCCACCGACCCGGGCGCCATAATGCTGGCCGTCGTGCCGTACACTTCACTGGAGGCCCGCACCTCCGGCAGGATCGCCGCCGGGATATCGAAAAGCCGTAGGAGTTCAGGGTCCCACTGCCCCGTATGGATATTGAGCAGCAGTGTCCTGGAGGCATTCGTGCTGTCCGTAATATGCAGCTTGCCGCCGGTCAGCTTCCAGACCAGCCAGCTGTCCACCGTCCCAAAGGCGAGTTCCCCCCGCTCCGCGCGGGTCCTTGCACCCGGCACCTGATCCAATATCCACTTTAGCTTGGTAGCGGAGAAATAGGCGTCGATCACCAGCCCCGTCCGCTCGCTGATCATCGGCGAGAGCCCCTGTGCCTTCAGGTCGTCACAATACGCCGCGGTACGGCGGTCCTGCCAGACGATCGCAGGATGGAGCGGACGGCCCGTTGATCGTTCCCAAACGATAACGGTCTCGCGCTGGTTGGTGATCCCGATAGCGGCAATATCTTTTGTCGTGATGCCGGCCTTTGCCAGTACTTCCGCCAATACGCCATATTGAGAGGACCAGATCTCTTCCGGGTCATGCTCCACCCAGCCGGGTTGGGGATAATGCTGTTGGAACTCCTTTTGGGCTATCTGGCGGATCCGGCCACTCCGGTCGAACAGAATGGCCCTTGAACTGGTGGTGCCCTGATCCAGGGCTAAAATGAAGGATTCGGGCATGTAATCGTTGTTTACCAGCCCTAAAGTAGGGAAAATCATGGTCAAAAATTTATTTGCAACTCTCCAATCTTTCTATTTACTTTGTATTTCAAAGTACTTTTTTATGGATCACCCCTCCCCGGCAGATCAGTCCCTCGAAACCTTGCAGGATATCAAGCGGATAATGGAGCGCAGTTCACGCTTTATTTCCCTGAGTGGATTGAGCGGCGTAAGCGCGGGCATTTGCGCATTGATCGGCGCCTGGATTGCCCACGGCTGGATCGCGGAGTATTATGGCGGCGGCAACTTTATCTCGCGGATATTCAATCAGCACCAAAGAGCAAACGAGCTGAAGTGGAAGCTGATCGAGCTGGCGGCGGCCGTGCTGATCGCCGCCATCACCACCGCTGCCCTGATGACATGGCGGAAGGCGCGGAAGAGCAAGCTGCCCATCTGGGACCATACTTCACGGCGCCTGGCCATCAATATGCTGATCCCGCTCATAACCGGTGGCTTCTTTGTAATGGGATTGTTGTACCGGTCTGACTGGGAATATGTCGCTCCGAGCTGTCTCGTCTTCTACGGTCTTGCGCTGGTGAACGCCAGTAAATATACGTTGACGGATATTCGCTATCTGGGATTGCTGGAAATCGCACTGGGCTGCATTTGTATGTATTACCCCCACGACGGTCTGTACTTCTGGGCGGGCGGTTTCGGTGTCCTGCACATCGTATACGGTCTGATCATGTGGTGGAAATATGAGAAGTCATGAAGAATCCGATCGGAAACCTCAATAAAGTATTCGACAGCCGCATTCGGATGGGGGTGATGAGCGTCCTGCTGATGAATGTGGAGGTCAGTTTTAACGAACTGAAACAATTGCTGGAACTGACGGACGGGAACCTGGCTTCGCACCTGATCAATCTCGAAGAGAATGGTTTTGTAAAGGTTCACAAGGGGTTCATCGGCCGGAAAACAAATACGACCTATTCCATCACGAAGGCAGGGGAGAAAGCATTCAAGGACCATCTCCAGGCGCTGGAGAACATGATCCGCGGAATGGGGGGGACCTAGGGGAGGGTTTTTTGGGTACATGCACTTTGAAATGCAAAGCACTTTTATAAATATGAAATCGATGATCATAACACGCTTAACGCAAATCCGCTCGCTTGGGTCGAGCCTCCTGGGCATGACCTTACTTCTCCCGGCCAGCTATTTTATGCTGACGTTGACCGCGCGTGTCTTCGGGGCGAAAGGTCCTTACTATTTCATTGCCCCGTCATTCCTGCAGTCGCCCTTTAACCTGTTTGCCTTTCATAAAGCGCAGTTCATTGTCTGCACCGTGCTGTTGGCTACTGTCTTTAACCTATGGGCGTACCAACGGCGGCGTCACTGGCTCAATGCGGCGATTGCCTTCCAGGGAGTTTTGTTGCTGGTGCTTTTGTTTTGCTACACGCTTGTCCAACATATTCGCTATGAAAATTAAAATGATCCTGCTTTCCCCGTTCCCGGCCATTGCATGAAAAAGAAAAATTAATATGGAACGAACGAAATTCTCCTTGCACAGCCGCCTGAGGAGCTTCAGGTTTGCTCTTGCCGGCTTCCGCGAGCTGCTGATCCGCGAACACAACGCCCGGATCCACCTTGCGGCTACGGTGGGCGTCATCGTCGCGGGCTTTGTCTTCAGGGTTTCCACGACCGAAGCTGCCGTGCTTGTTGTGGTCACGGGCGGAGTATGGATAACCGAGATCCTCAACACTTGTGTCGAACGGGTCATGGACTTTCTCTATCCCGAAGACCATCCTGAAATTAAATACATCAAAGACCTGGCCGCCGGCGCCGTGTTGGCGGCAGCCTTTACGGCGGTTGTTGCCGGCTTGTTAATCTTTATACCCAAATTGTTATGACTAACTTACCTCTCCCATCGCCGTTTCGGCGGCGGTGGTTTTTCCAAAGGTCGGAGACCGACCAGATACTTACCGTTTCGTCGCTGTTCAGCTGTCTGCTGGTGGTGGCACGTATCCTCCATACCGGGAGTTTGGCTTTTATCTTTATGCCCTGGAATCTTTTCCTGGCTTATGCGCCCTATTATATTTCGACCATGGTCACCCGAAGAGCGGTGATGGGGAACAGGCTGGTGACGATCATTGGTTTGATACTCTGGCTCCTCTTCATCCCCAACGCGTTTTATATCCTCACGGACCTCTATCACCTTGCAGACGGTCATCGCAACAGCCGGGTGCCGGAATGGTTCGACCTGGTCCTGATCCTTTCTTTTGCGTGGAACGGGCTCCTGCTGGGCGTGCTGTCGACGCGGCAAGTGGAGCGGTTGCTGGCGCCGGATGCCTCCTTAACTGGACGTTTGGTCTTCCTTTATCCGGTGATGTGGCTGAACGCGCTGGGTGTTTATATCGGCCGGTATCTTCGCTACAACAGCTGGGATATCGTCACCAACCCTGTCGACCTGTTGGGCGATATTACCCGCATGATCGCACACCCCCTTCGTTACCACGATGCCTGGGGGATGATCTTTTGTTATTCCATTTTATTAACCATTATGTATAGTCTTCTGAATAAAAATCACTAACCATGGAAAATGTAATCAGTCAATTCTGGAACCGGAACCGGATCGTACTTAAGAGTTTCTGGATCGGCTTCCTCGTAATCCTTTTGCTCATCCCTACTTTTCTCATCAACGGGCTAGTTACCGAACGCCAGGATCGCGAGCGGGCGGCGGTGGCGGAGATCAGCTCCAGATGGGCGGGCGCCCAGACGGTGACGGGCCCGGTCATCGGCATCCCATACATGGAAGCGGTTTCCGATAACTCCGGCGGCTCCAAAGCCGAGAGACGCTGGGCCTACTTTCTTCCGGCCCGGCTTGAGATCAGCACCCGGATAGTGCCCGAAAAGCGATATCGCGGCATTTACAAGGTGATCGTTTATACGACGGAGTTGCAGGTCCGGTGCCACTATGATAGTCTGCACCTACAGGATCTCGGTCTTTCCGCGGACAAAATGGTCTGGTCGGAGGCGGCGGTCTTTTTTGATCTGGCCGACCTTCAGGGTCTGAAGGAAGAAGTCAACCTGCACGTCGACACGCATTCCGGGGCCACCGACCTGAACCTCGCTCCCGCCAAATTTTCCACCGATCAGTTCAAGAACGCCCTGAGTGCGGCTCTGCCTGCCTGGCTGCCTGCCGCTGCCGGGGCACCCCTCGAATTCTCGGCAACCATACAGATGAAAGGAACAGGGAATCTGTCTTTCGTGCCCGCGGGCAGGGAGACAAAGGTGCAGGTCTCTTCTTCATGGCCGGACCCCAGCTTCAACGGAACCAACCTGCCGGATGTGCGGACCATACAAGACAGCGGATTTGTCGCCGATTGGCGAGTTTTGGCATTGAACCGAAGCTTCCCGCAGCAGTGGAAAGCAAATACGTTCGATCTGGGCCAGTCGGCTTTTGGCGTTAGCCTGATCGTCCCGGTCGATACCTATCAGCAGACGACCCGGTGCGTGAAATATGCGATCCTGATCGTCATTCTGACCTTCACCGCGTTCTTTCTGATCGAATGGGTTTATCAACGCCCTATTCATTCGCTGCAATATCTGCTGGTAGGTTTTGCGCTGTGTTTGTTTTACACGCTGGTTCTTTCCTTCTCGGAATATATTGGATTCAACGAGGCCTATGCGGTGGCCGCGGCAGCAACGATCGGGCTGATCACCTGGTATGTCGGTTCGATGCTCCGGTCGGGTAAGATGTCGTCCTTTATCTGTTTCTTCCTGCTGATCCAGTATGGCTTTGTCTTTACGTTGATCCAACTGCAGGACTATGCCTTGCTGATGGGCAGCATCGGGCTGTTCATTACGCTGGCCACGGTGATGTATTTTTCGCGGAAGATCAAATGGAGTGCGGCATGATGGTCGTGGGTTTCATTGCAATCGGGAGGAGCGGGAGACTGAATGAGGGTTAGAAATCCACTCCCATCGACACATTCAGCACCGGCTTTTGGTCGAAGAAGGTATTCATTTGCCAGCCCGCGTCAAACCGCAGGAAATAACCGAGCAGCGTACTGCGAACCCCGAATCCGTATCCGCCGGCAAACGGGCCGATACCGCCCGCCTTCAACAGCACGTTGAGATAGGGCCAGGCGGAGCTGGTGACAACCTCCTGTGGCCGCTTGATCGCGTTGTAATTGCCATTCCAGGCCGTTCCAAGGTCAAAGAACTGGACGACCGAGAAGTTGCGGAGGAAGGCATTATTGATCGGCTTATTGAAGAGCGTGGTAAATATGGGCAACCGGAGCTCGCTGTTGATCACGACATCATTGTTCCCGTTCGTGATATTCTGGTAAAATCCCCGCAGGTTGACCGCCAGCGACTGAAACGCATAGGTCGGGTCTTGCGGCTGCGGGCCTGAGTAGGCCTTCGGGAAGAGCCAGCCGTCGGTGCCGCCGAGATAGTAGACGATCTTCTGATTTCCCCAGGAGAAGTCTCCGGCTGCGCGGAGCGCCCAGATGAAATTGCGGTAGATCGGCAGATAATGGCGGGCGTCAAACCCGAAATTATACGTGTATTTTCCTTCGGCCGCACCCTGGGTCGTATTCAGCTGGTTCATAAAGTCGAAATAGATCTTATACCGCAGACCATTCCAGATATCGGTGGCTTTCAGCAGGGTATTGTCATAGACATATTCGATGTGCAAAAGGGCGTACGTCTGTTTGTCCAGCGGCCCCGAGAGCAGTCCGGCGGAATCCGCCTGGGCCAGTGGCGGGAACCCGTTGATGTCGGGCCTGATCTGGACATCGTCATGGCGAATTCCGGGCTCCAAACGTATACTCGCCACCTTATTGAATGGATATTTGATCACCGCTTCCCACAGGTTGGTGTAAGCTTTGGAGTCGTATTGGTACTGATTCTGGAGCACTATCGGATCGGTATAAAGCCCCACCTGCGTCTCACGGAAATAGATCGCCGAGAAATCAATCAGTTTCTTCAGGTAGTCGAAGCGCAAATAATATTCCCCGCTTCCATCGAAGAAGGAACCGCTCCCGGGCTGAAAGGAAGCTCCGTTGTTCGTACTGACCTGCGAAGGGCTCGTTGTGCCGAAGAAGGGGAGCACGACAGCGCCCGTGAACCGGATATCTTCGAACAGATCGAAGATGGAGGCTTTCAACATGCCGCTAAATGCGTCCTGGCCGTTCAGCTGGATCGGTGTGGACCCTGTATAAGGCTGATATCTGGTAACGAGTACGTCGTTATTGAATCCGGCGGCGAAATTGTCGACTGAGAATTTCAACTTATAATCGAACAGCTTCGCCGTCTTCAGGATCGGCTGTTCACCAACGGGACCTTGCTGGCTCAGGGGTCGGACCGTCGCAAAAGGATTGTTGACCGGGCGGCGGATATTGGCTTTACTGGTATCCTTGCCGAATTCACTGTCGAAGAAGTCGGAAGTGGGCTGGCGCCGCGCGGCCGTATCGGGTTTGCGCGCCGAAGGCGCGCGTTGTAGCAGGTTGGCATTGGCCACTGTAGCTTCCGAGACCGTCTTCTTACGGTAGTCGGTCATCTTGTCGTTGAGATTGCGTTTGGTCAAGGCCGCCTCATCGACTTTCAGCTTGTACAGAAATTTGAGATTTCCTTCCTGCCGCACCTCACTTACCTGGCCTTGCTCTCCTGCGCTCACCGTCTCGGTCAACCCGCTTTGATAATTGGTGATTGGAAATACATAAGACGAGTCGCTGGTGATGGCGAACATGTAGGAGGTATCCGGCTTGTCCTTCCCTGCCGTCTTTAGCGTGGAGTCCAGCTGCGCCTGGTCGGGATTGTGCAGCAGCTCGTCCCCGATCTTGAAGACGGTATCGATCCCGGCATTGCGCGTAGTGAAATAGCCGGCGTAACGGTTGGCGATCCCGTTCTCATCGCTCACGAAGGTGAAGTGACGCCCGTTGTATTGCGTCGGGGACCTCGCGTCCCCGTATCTCATGTGAGTCAACTGGGTGATCTGCTTGCCGGCGTCATCCGCCACGGCGTTCACCAGGAAGATATTGTAACGGTAATTGGGGAGTACGGTGTCCTTGTTCGGCGCCATGGCGGCTGGCCGGTCAGAGGCGAAAATGATCCCGGTCTTTCCGGGGAAGGCGACAAAGGAGGGGTCCAGGTCGTCGTAAATATCGTTCGTGATCTGCGTGAACTTGAAGTCGGTCAGGCTGTACGTGTAAATATCGGACTGGCCGTTGCGGACGGCGCTGAGCAGAAGCGTATTCTCGTTGAGCATGTATTTCATACTCTGGACTTGCTGAAAATCGGTCAGGGCCATATTGATCGATTTGTAACGTCTGGCGACGTCATAAACGAACAACTTGATGGCGCCGCGGCTCCAGTACATACAGGCCAGGCGCTCCCCCTTGGGGTCCCAGGCCAGCAACGGATAATGGGGCGCCAGCTGGTCTTCCAGGGATCGCTCGCCCACTTTGAGGAGTACCCGGTCGACAACCGCTTCATGCAGGGTGACGGTATACTTCCCGCGGTTGAATTCCACGACGGCGTAGCTCTGACTGCGCGGAGCGGGGTTGGGCACGAAATGGAAGAAGTCCTTATGATCGTTCACGTCTTCTACCACCTGAACGGTCCCCTTGGGAAAGTTGCGGCGGCCTTTGAGCTCCGCTTCATACTTCTCTCCTTCCTGCTCCATGAAGTCCTTGAGCACTTCCTTGAATTTCTTCTTGCAGATGCGCATGGACGCATTATTGAGATTCCGATAGACGCGGGCGAGGTAGAGAAAATAGGTGACGTTTTCCTTTTTATATTTTTCGGCCAGGTATTCCCAGAAGGCACGGCCAGCGAGATTGGGCTGTTCATAGGCGAACTGATAGAAGTTCTTGTACCGGCCGGACAACATGGCGTCACGGAGTTTGTCGTCTTCGACGGTGTTCCAATTCTCCGCGGTGTATTCGATATAGCCGTCGGTCAACCACTGGGGAAGGTCGAGGAGGGCCTGGTTGGCAGCGAATTCGCCGAGGTCATCGCCAAAAAGGATATTCTCCACGAGGATGCGGGCAATCCCCTCCCTCACCTGGATGCGTAGATGGTTGTGGTCCCCGTCGAAGTACAAGACCATCTTGTTGTTGACCAGCTTAGTGATGCCGCCCGTGGTCTGCCAGTCAAGGTTAAGCCCGATATTGGACTGCTCCATATCGTTGTACGAATTGTAGATGACCAGGTTAGCGCGGCGTTGCAGTCCATATTCGACAAACTTCTCGATCCCGGGCAATTCTTTCTCGGCAAGCTGGGCGACATATTTGGCCAGATCCTGGCCTCCTTCACTGAAATAGGTATTAAAATTGGTGGTTTGGTAATATTTCCACTTGAAATTCTTGAATTGCAGGCGGTTCTTTCCGAATTCAACGGTATTTACCTGAGCGACGGTGCGGCTGGAGAAGAAGAAAAGCCCTGATAAGATCAAAAAAAAATAGCGTGACTTCAACCTAAACTGATGAAATTGCATACCTGCTTTTCTTTAAAGAGTTTTAAAGTTATAGAAAACGCGGGGAATCGCACCAAAAATCTTGAGCTATGCTGACCGTTAAATCTTTTGAATTCAACCCTGTACAAGAGAACACATACGTGCTATCTAACCAAAAGGATGCTTGCGTAATCATCGATCCCGGCTGTTATTTTGGCAATGAACGGCTCGCGCTGCAAGAACATATTGAACAGCAAGGATTAAGCCCAAAAATGCTGTTGAACACGCATTGTCACCTGGATCATGTCTTCGGGAACGGGTTCGTCGCCACGACCTGGGACTTACCGCTTCATCTCCACGCAAATGAGCAGGAGGTCCTTGCGCTGGCGCCATCGATGGGGTTGCAATGGGGGATGCCGTTCGAGAATTATCGGGGCCCTGTGAATTTCCTGGTTCCGGGCCGGTCCATCGAGCTGGATGAAGACCGCCTGGAGATCCTGTTTTTGCCGGGTCATTCGCCGGGAAGCGTTGGGTTTTATTATCCGGAGGGGGGATTCCTGATCGGAGGCGATGTGCTGTTCCGGGGCAGCATCGGTCGGACGGACCTGCCGGGCGGGGACCATGCTTTGCTATTGCGCAGCATCCGGGAGCAGCTTTGGCCCTTGCCGGATGAAACGGTTGTTTATCCGGGCCATGGGGAGCCGACGACGATCGGGTGGGAGAAAAAACATAATCCTTTCTTAACCTAGATTGGGTCGCGGGTCCAGGTATTTCCCGATAAACGGGAGACGCCGGAATTCCTTACGTTCCACTCTCAGGATGAAGAGGAGGTAGGCTCCGAGCAGAATCGTTCCGATGGCCAGGCGGTAGATTGTGCTATGCGAAAAGGTGCTGAGGCCAAGGAAAACATAATATACCAGGAGAACGATGATCATATAGGCAAGCAGCTTCTTCCAGGCATACGGGACCGGATACACCTTCTGACCCCAGAGAAAGGAAATGACCATCATGCTCCCGTAGCAAAAGAAGGTGGCCCAGGCCGAAGCGATATATCCATAAACCGGAATAAAGTAGTAGTTCACCGCCAGGGTTATCCCGACCCCAATGAGCGTGATATAGGCGCCGGACCGGGTATGTTCAGTAGATAGCTTGTACCAGATGGAGAGGTTATAATAAATTCCAACGAAGATATTGGCGAAAAGCAGGATGGGCACGATCTTCAAGCCGACCCACATGGTGGGATCCTGGATAAAATACTTCAGGACATCGAGATAAAGCATCACGAACAGGAAAATGCCACAGACAAAAATGACGAAGAATTTCATCACCCGGGCATAGGTGCGCTGTGCCGACTCTTCAACGCTTTGCCGGAAGAAGAAAGGCTCGGCCCCCATCCGGAATGCCTGAACGAAGACCGTAATGAGCAGTGAAAGGCGGTAACACGCGCTGTAAATGCCGACCTGGTAAACGGCATAGTTGTTGGAATGCGGCAACCGCCAGTCCAGCATGATCCGGTCAAAGACCTCGTTGATCATTCCGCCCAGACCCGCGACTGTCAGAGGAAGCGAGTAGACCATCACCTCCCGCCAAAGAGGGCGATCGAAGGTCCAGCGGAACCCTTTTAGCAGCGGGGGTAGCATCATCAGCTGGTAAGTATTCTGGATCACATTGGCCAGGAGCACATAGCCCACGGGGCCGAATGCAGGCAAGTAAATAAAACCGATGACACTATTGGGGTGCGTCTTCAGCAGATGCGGACAGACCGACAAGAAAAAGAAGACCAGGCTGACATACACGATAATACCCGAGATGCGGATAAAGGCAAATTTCCGCGGGCGGCCTTCGTGACGCAGACGCGCAAACGGCAGGGCAGAGAGAACATCCAAGGCGATCATCGCTGCACAGAGGGTAATATAGCCAGGGTGGTTCGATACGTCCAGGACCTTTGCCATCGGTACCCGGAAGAAAATAATGGCGGCGGTGATCACCGCGGTGGTGGAGTAAAGCGAGATCAACAGCGTGGAATACAGGGTGCGCGGCGTCTCCTTCTTTACGATAAACCGGAAATAGGCGTAGTCCAGTCCGAAGAGCGCACCCATGTTGATAAAGGAGAAAGCGGCATAGAGAAGGGACATTTTGCCGAAATCGGGGGAACCCCTGAACTCCGCGGTAAGGTACGGCGTCAGCAGCTGAACGAAGAACTTGGCAAAAATGGAAGAGGCTCCATACCAGATCGTCTCGCTTGCTAATTTTTTGATACTACTCAAAGTATGTCGGATTCTGAGATGAGGTGATGTTTCAATGCAAAAATAACTACACCGGCGGTATTCTTGACCTCCATTTTTTCGAGGATGCGGGTACGGTAGCCTTCCACTGTGCGCTTGCTGATAAAGAGCAGGTCGCCGATCTCCTGGGCGGTATGCTGGCGGCAGATTAGCCGGACGATCTCCTTTTCCCGGTCGGTAAATAGGGGCTCCTGCAACTTACGGTGCGCATCGAACTTGCTTTTCACGATCAGGGAAGCGAGTTGGGCCGTCGTGTGTTTACAATAGTAGATACTGCCCTCATAAACAGTCAGGATGGCTTGGAGGATCTCCTTCTTATCGGCGTTCTTCAGCAGATATCCTTTTGCCCCCGCCTCCAGCATGTCAACGATCAGCGCCTCCTCATCGAACATGGATAGCGCGATGATCTTCAGATTGGGATAACGCTGAAGAAGGATCTTGGCAGCTGCGATCCCTCCGAGGCGGGGCATTTTGATGTCGGTGAGTACTATATCGGGCTCGGTATCTGCAACCAGCCGGAGTAACTCTTCGCCGTCGGCCGCCTGACCCGTCAGAACGACAGTATCCTGTTTGGATAGCATTAGGGCCAAACCGTCCCGGAAGATCTCGTGGTCGTCGGCGATAACCAGCCGGATAGTTCTATTCATTCCAAAATATAGCTTAAACCGGAATCTTAATAAAATAATTCGTGCCATACCCGGGGGCGGACTCCAGGGTAAGGATGCCGTTGAGGATCTCGCACCTGCTTTCAAGGCTGCGGAGCCCCAGACCCTGCGAAGCCGTCATCGCCTTCTCTTTGTCGAATCCCTTCCCATCATCCTTGGTCAGGCAGAGCAGATTACCATTTTCTTCACTGAAACCGATCTGGAGGTTGTTGGCCTGCGCATGTTTGATGGTGTTATGCACGATCTCCTGGATCATCCGGAAGATGTGGATCTCCTTCTCTTTGGGGACTCTGATCTCCTTAACAATATACAACTGGATATTAACTGTCTGTTTACCCTTTACCTGTTGGATGAACTCCCGGACGGCTTCGATGAGACCCTTTCGTTCAAGGGTATTGGGCAGGAGGTCGTGGGAAATGCGGCGCATGCTGCCGATGATCTCGTCCAGGTAACCGGCAGTTTTGTCAAGGATTTCCCGGTCGGCGGTGGTCTCGATATCGACGCTGCTAATATTTAGTTTTACTGCGGACAGCAGGGGCCCGAGGCTGTCATGGAGGTCTCCCGCAATCCTCTTGCGTTCGTTTTCCCGGATGGTTATTTCGGCAAAGATCTTCTCGCGCTGCAATCGCATATAGCGGCGGTGATACCGGATGATGGATACGAAGAAATAGACAATGATTACGGTAATAATCAACGATACCAGCAGCGTGATATAAAGGATTCTGTTTTGCATGACTACCCCGGCTTTCCCGTTTTGCCGGCTTGGGCCCGGCTCGACCACTTACCAGAGCGTTAACTTCTTGGGGGGAGGTATCCGCAGGAAAGCAATAGCAAAAATAATGTTTGTCAAGGCATTAATGTAACCAAAAAGCGATATTATCCTGGTGGTAATATAGGTTTCTCCCGTGGAACTGCTTTGGTAAGCCCATTCATAGACAATATCATATATAAAATATATAATAAATCCGATGCAGATCAGGAATTCCGGGTGACCAAGCAAATTGCGATTGTCATGGGTGATCATGAAATTGATCTTATTGACGCTGAACAACACGACAAGCGCGCCATACAATATGCGGAAATAAGGAGAGAAATTGCTCATTTGTCCGAGAATCAGGTTCTCAGTTATCCAAACAAGGCAAGGGAGCACCAGGACAGTATATACGAGCAAAGGGCGGGTTCGCAAAAATCCCCAGGCCCTGAACTGCCAGAAAATAAGAATCCACTCCATGAGCGCGTAGACGTTGCTCACTTCGGCATTGCTGGTCCCTTTATGGATCAGGTAGGCGCTGGCCAATTCGGTCGCCAATCCGATCAGTAACAAAATAAAAAGGGGCTGATATCTTTTGCCTATCCTGCCAAAGCGTACCAGCCCCGCGATAATGGGTAAGACAACAAAGAGGCTATTAAGAAATATCAGGAATGTCTTCATAGACTAGTTGAGACCGCTACTATCATTGCCACAGGCGGTCGGACAACGCTGGCCGTTCTGAAGCGCCTGCCCGTCACCGACCGTTAGGGCTTCGACGTGGACGCCTTGCTGCGGTTTGTTGTTAAAGTCCACATAGTGCCTGACAATATCGTTTCCATTTGAGTCGTAGGGTACCAGGATCTGGCGAATTTTTCCATTGGGGTCGCGCCCATAGTAGACCCGGATGCCATAGACGGGTCCCGAGGAGTCGGTCTGGCGGAGCAGCTCGCGAAAGACATCGGCAGGAAAGGCTTCGGCGTGGCCGAAGTCCATCGAATCCCTGAAAAAGGGTACTTTCTTCATGCTGTCGAGCCCGGCCCGGAAACTAGCCGTCATTTGATCCGCCTGCCCGATCGTAATGACATGATTTCTGACGGTGTCAGCATTGATCGCCCCGCCCCCCTCACGCCCGCCCCCGCCTTGGTTACAGGACACTAAATAAAGAATCGATCCCGTGATCAGCAACAACAGGAATGTCTGGAAACGCCTCGTCGGTCTAAGGATTTTGCTCATAAGAATTGTTTTAGGTTTGAAGATAGATGATTGGTTAGCAAAATACTACTTCCGGTCATATGTAGTAATACGTACATATTCCTAAATAAATAGGTATAAATACCCTTAGTTTTTACGTAGGAATTCGCTTGAAAAGCTGAAGGTCAGAGCTGAACTTTGCTTATCCCCAAACCCCCTCTCCGGGATCAGATACCACCAACCATTAAACATTTGACAGTAGATTCCGCCGAAAGGCAGGATCTACTGTTATTCTTCCGCTGTTATTCTTCCGCCCCTCTGATGCGTTTTCTTCCTTCCTTGATGCCGGATTGCCGCCGTTTGACCTCTCTTCTCCGTGCTTTAGATGCCGCTGTGGGCCGCGTGGCGACCCGCCGCTTCTCCTTTGTCAACCCCCGCCGGATCAGGTCCTCCATCTTCCGGACCACTTCCGCCTTATTGGCCAGCTGCGTCCGGTGCACCTGCGACCTCACCCGGAGCATCCCATCCGGATCGATCCGCGCAGCCAGCTTCCTCTCCAGCAGCGCCTTTTCCGCCTCCGTGAAGAAAATGGAATTCCGGATGGAGAAATACCCTTCCACCATCGTCTCTACCTTATTGACGTTCTGGCCGCCTTTGCCGCCGCTGCGGGCGGTCCGGAAAATAATTTCTTTTATTATCTCCATCTTCATATTATTTTCGGGCGACTGGTCCGGGAATTGCGAGGGTATTCGCACCGGCAATCGAATGTACGCATTAACTGAATGAAACAAATAACAAAGGGTCTGTTCCTCCGGGTTCTCCCTCACCTCATTGCCCTCCTTGTTTTCGCAGGGATAGCCTATCTATACTGCCGCCCCGCTTTTGAAAACAAAGTACTATCCCAGGAAGACGTGATGGAGTGGCAGGGGATGGCCCACAATTCCTTCCAATATAAGGAGACACACGGTCATTTTCCGCTGTGGACCAATAGTATGTTCAGCGGCATGCCGGCCTTCCAGATCGCGATGGATTCCCAGTCGGTAGGCTTTCCAGGGTACTTCTACGGTCTGCTGACCTTTTACTTCAGCAAACCGGCCAGCTTTTTCTTCATGGCCTGCGTCTGCTTTTATTTCCTTTCGATCGTCCTCCGGAGCAATCCCTATATCGCGATCATCGGGGCCCTGGCTTATGCCTATTCGACCTATAATGCCGTGATCGTATCCGTAGGCCATGATACGAAGATGCAGTCGATCGCCATTGTGCCGGGTGTGATCGGCGGCCTGATCCTGATCTGTGAAAAGCGGTATTGGCTTGGGATGTTGCTGCTGGCAACTTTCACCGCACTCCTGGTATCGTTCAACCACGTCCAGATCATTTATTATACCATGATCATTTCCGTCGGCCTGCTGCTGGGCTACGTGATCCCCTGGATCCGCGAAGGAAGGAAGCGCCGCATCATCCGTGTGGTGGCTCTGACATTGGGGGCGGCGGTCGTGGGGGTTCTCTGCAACGCCGTGGTACTGTTCACAACCTACGATTCCTCCAAGGAGTCGATCCGCGCCGGCAGCGAGCTTGCGGTGGACCAGGGAGCGCCCGGCGGGTCGGGTCATAACGGCTTGAGCGATTCCGCGGCGTTCGAATTCAGTATGTACCGATCGGAGCCGCTCGTCATGCTGATCCCGGATATTTATGGTGGCAGTACGGAGCTCCAATATTCCCCACAACGGTCAAAAGCGGTCCGGGTGATGAATTCTATGCCTCCCGACCTTGCTTCCGAGATCGGGCCGGATGGACCTCGCTTCTATTGGGGTGGCGTCGGCAAGTTCTTCGCGGGACCGCCATATGCGGGAGCTATTGTTGTGCTGCTGGCGCTGATGGGACTCTTCGTGCTGGATGGCCGGCACAAGTGGTGGACATTGGGGGTTTGCGCGCTGACGATCGCGATGAGCTGGGGCGTTTACTTCTACGGCTTCAATTCTTTTCTGTTGCGATGGCTTCCGCTGTACAACAAGTTCAGGGCGCCGAGCATGATCCTTGTAGTCCCTACCTTTCTCTTATGTATGCTGGCTACGCTGACCCTGGACAAGATCCTCAGGGCGGAGGACCGGACCCTGCTCTGGCGCCAGTATCGGCGTGGGGTATGGGTCATGGGCGGCATCTTCCTGCTCCTCATCGGGATGTATTTCCGGTTCCATTATTCCAGTCAATGGGAAGGAGATCTCCTGAAAAGCGCGGCCGACCGCGGCAGTTCGGCTATCGGGTATATGGAAGACTTCGTGCGGGCCCTGCGTGCAGACCGCAAATCGCTCTTTGGTGAAAGCCTGATCCGGTCCCTGGGATTTGTCATGGCTGGGGCATTGGTCGTCGGCCTCTATATCCGCGGGAAGGTCCGCCCCGCTTTTCTGACAGGGGCTATGGGTCTTTTGATCTTCGCCGATTTGATGGCGATCGATTTGCGGTATCTCAACGAAGATAATTACATGGAACCGGACGACTATCAAGCGAATTTCGAAGCCACCAGAGCCGATAGGCAGATCCAGGAGGATAAGAGTTACTTCCGCGTCCTCGATCTGCGGGACAGCCTGTCCAATTCTCTCACTTATGGCGCTATGACGGCCTATTTTCATCTGTCGATCGGCGGTTATCATGCCGCAAAGCTGAGCATCTACGAAGACCTGATCAACCGGCAGCTTTACAACTTCCCCAATTGCGGACCGGTGATCAATATGCTGAATACGAAATATATTATCTCGCGCAGCAGAACCGGTGGTGATTCGGTGCTGGAGAACAGGGGTACGCTTGGACCTGTCTGGTTCGTCCGCGGGGTGCGGTTCGAGACTTCACCAAATGATGTCATGAATGCGCTGACACATTTCGATCCGAAGGATACTGCGATCGTCTTTTTGGCCGACAGGGGCCGGGTGAAATGGAGCACCGCCGGTGACTCAATGGGGACGATCACGCTGGTGAAGAACGACAATGATGAGATCACGTACCTGTCACAGGCGCCGGGGCAGCGCTTCGCGGTCTTCAGTGAGGTTTATTATAACCGCGGTTGGCGCGCCTGGATCGATGACCATGAGACGCCGATCATCCGGACCAATTATGTGTTGCGGGGTTTGTCCATACCATCAGGCCGCCATGTGATTCGTTTCTTCTTCCGGCCCGTGTCTTACTACGTTGGACGGCAGGTCCAGTGGATGGCGAACATCGTCTTTCTTTTGTTGATCGTGGGAACGGTCATTGTCGCGGTTCAGGAGTACCGGCGAATGCCGCGCCCCGCCGCCGGCGGGGCGCGGCTCCAGGCGGCCTGACCCCCTGTCCGGCCGATCTCCTGGTCGCCTGATCCCCTGGTCGCCTGATCCCCTGGTCGCCTGATCCCCTGGTCGCCTGATCCCCGGGCCGCCTGCTCACCTTTCCGCCTGCGCCCCTGTCCGCCTGCTCGCTTGCCCGCCTGATCTCCAATCATGCCATTCGAGTTCGCAAAATGCGAACTTTACCCCTTGCCAGGTTCCCAATCGGCGATTAAGTTCTTTGATAATCAGTAAATTGCAGGATGACGATTGGCCAGAAATGCCGCAAAAGTTCGCATTTTGCGAACTTTGAAAACCCTCCACCTATGTTCTCGCCCATCAGCCCAACTACGCATTG
>Ga0210398_10002370_pt1 | contig 18483 bp, 17 predicted proteins | sample IncBWC4OmetaG_FD_161047 | JGI IMG/M metagenome (GOLD analysis project Ga0210398, IMG submission 161047) | Forest soil microbial communities from Barre Woods Harvard Forest LTER site, Petersham, Massachusetts, United States - Inc-BW-C-4-O | ecosystem: Environmental > Terrestrial > Soil >... | reverse complement strand
CAAGCGACTCTTTAAGAACTATCAATTGCATCTTGAGTGGCAGGTTCCAAAAGGAATTACCGGCGAGGGTCAGGCGCGCGGCAATAGCGGCCTGTTTCTGGCATCCACGGCGCCCGGCGACGGCGGCTATGAAGTACAAATTCTGGATTCTTGGAAGAATAAAACGTACGTCAATGGCCAGGCAGCGAGTATCTACAAGCAGTCGCCGCCGCTGGTTGACGCCATGCGCCCACCCGGCCAGTGGCAGACTTATGATGTGGTGTGGAGCGCACCGGTCTTCGAGGCGGATGGAGCACTCAAGACGCCGGCCTATGTGACGGTATTTCACAATGGGGTGCTGGTCCAAAACCACTTTCAGTTGACCGGCGAAACCCGTTACATCGGACAACCCAGCTATCGCCCCTATGATCGCGCCGCGATCAAGCTGCAAGCGCACGGCGATCCGTCAGCGCCCATCAGCTTCCGGAATATTTGGGTACGGGAACTTAACTAGACCTCGGCTTAGTGATATGACTGGTTGGTTAGCGCTTGCCACGGAGGATGAGAAGAATCAAGGCACGAAGGCAACAGTGCCTTGATTTTTCTCACCCTCCCTGGCGAGTACTCGAGCCAATCAATATCACATGCCGGCGCTACTGGCGGGTGTTGAGGAAACTTCGCTCAAGCCGTTGGCGGTCGGGTCGCCAGCATTGATTCGCGCGCGGCAAAACGCTCGAACCACGCCGCTGTCTTAGGGTAGGAATTTTTCCAGCCGAGCGAGGCGAACCGGAAATCGAGATATCCCAGCGCGCAGCCGATGGCGATCGTCCCGAAATCGATCCGCTGATCGAGGCCGGCGGCGCGCGGTTCGATCTCGGCCAGACTGCAAGTCACCTTGTCCAGCTGGCCGTCGATCCAATCCTTCCAGCGCAAAGATTCGGGACGCGCGAAAGTCTCGTATCGCACCAGCACGGCCGCATCCAAAATGCCATCGGCCAGGGCCTCGTCCCGAGAAATTGGCCATCGCGCCGCCGGCGGCTTCGGCATCAAATGTCCGTCGCCGAGAGCGTTGAGATACTCACAGATCACGCGACTGTCATAGAGCACCGTGCCATCGTCGGTGACGAGCGTGGGCACCTTACCCAGCGGGTTGCACACAATGAGTGCGCGATCGCGATTGACCGGATGAGGCGCGGCGGCCAGGAGCTCTATTCGCTCGCGCAATCCCAGCTCGTGTGCGCTCACCAGGCATTTGCGCACATAGGGTGAGGTGGGGGAATGGTAAAGCTTCACCGAATTCCTCAATTCCTCAGGTCGAATCGGATGCGAAAAGCGTAGCACGAATTTACCGGCTTGCCGTTTTCCGTCGTGGCGCGATAGTGCCCCGAACCGGCGATTGCCAGCGTAAGCGCGCCGTCGTCAAGCCTCGAGCTTCCCGCGGATTGAACGATCGTCGGATTGGAAGTGAGGCGGCCGCTGCCATCGACACAGGCACGGACCGTCGCGATGCCCTGCTCCCCGCGACGAATCGCACTGGCGGGATAGAAATCATGCGCGCTGGGAAATCCGATTCCCGGTCCTCCTTGCACGCGGTTGATGACGACCGGAGGAGGAGTCAAGGTCCCGGTGCCGCCCTCCGCATCACGCGGCGTATCCATCAAATCGCCGCTGCGCGGCAGTGGATCCTGCTCAAATGTCAGATTGTCGACCGGTTTCTGCGGATCAACGCGGATCGCGTTCAAATCCGGCTTCGCCACGGGCGGCAGATCGACGGGAGGCGGCGCCTGGTCGATGCGGTGAATTTCAAATCGCGTTGGAGTAAGTTTGATGAATTTGGAACTCACTCCGACGGCGAGTCCGCACAACACCGCCGCGTGCAGTGAAACAACCAATAGAAAAGTCGCCGTGCGGGTAGAAAAAACCGTGGAGTTCTCGCCCGTGAAGGTCGCGATGTTCGAGTGCGCCAAGCGAGAGCTGGCCGCCGCAACCACGGCGACTCGCCGTTCGCGCGCGATGCTGTAAGTCGCCCAGTAGCATCCGACCGCCAAGCGCAAGCGCGAGAATCCTGATCGCCGCGCCGCGAGGTCCGCCAGCCATTCCTCCGCGAGTCGTTCAGATAAAGGTTCGGGGGTGCGCCGCGCCGCATTGTGGACCAAGCACACTGCCGCTCTATCTACCCAATCCACCATTCGCTCGGAAGTCATACACCCTCCTGGCACCGCGCCGGTCTATGCAAGAACTCCACGGTTGAAGCTGGCGAAAACCTCGCTGGCGCGCTTAAGACCCGTTGGCGTCAGCCGATAAAGACGGCGCCGCGGACGCCCGGCACTCGATGGGTTGATAGACTCCCATCGACTGACGAACCACCCGGCCGCCTCGAGTCGCAGCAATATGGGATACAGCGTTCCGGACGCGATCTTGCAGCGCTGATGCACTTCAGCGCCTGAAAGCTGATCGGTGGGATTTTCGAGAAACGCTTCCAGCACCTTCAGCGTCTGCAGCGACATCCTGACTTCACGATCTTCCTTACCCATAGTAGCAAGTCTACATAGGGTTGGCGATAAGCGCAAGTCCCGTATGGCTCACCGGCGCGCCTTAGCGTAGGTATCGAACGCAACGGCCGCGACAATAATCAAGCCTATCACCACCTGTTGCCAATACGACGATACGTGCATGATCACCAAGCCGTTGGTGAGCACGCCGATCAACAACGCCCCGATGACGGTACCGCCAATTCCGCCGCGGCCGCCGGCGAGGCTGGTGCCGCCGATCACCACCGAGGCAATCACACGCAACTCATAGCCAATACCGCCGACTGCTTCAGCGGCGCCGAGCCTTGCCGACAATAAAAATCCCGCCAGTCCCGAGAGTGCACCCACAATCACATACACACTGGTGATGATCGCCGGAACGTCCAACCCGTTCAGGCGCGCCGCCTCCGGATTGCCGCCGACCGCGTAAATATAGCGGCCGTAGCGCGTGTAGCGTTCTATGACAAAGCCCGCCGCGGCGATCAATCCAAACAGCACGATGGGCACCGGGATGCCGGCGATTGATCCGTTACCCCACCACCGATAGCTCGCGTCGAAACCCGAGATCGGCGAGCCATCATTGAGAATCAGCGTGGCACCGCGCCAGACTGTCATGCCCCCCAAGGTCACGATGAATGGCGGGACGCTGAAGAAGGTGACTGCCTTGCCCTGCAAATATCCCACCAGGGTCCCGACCGCGGTGGCGGTTGCGAGCGCCACGAGCCATCCCAACGAGGAATCCGCTCCCAGCGCTTGCATCACAACAGCGCCTGACATGCCCGTGAACGCCAGCAGCGAGCCGACGGCGAGATCCACACCCGCCGTCAAGATGACGAAGGTCATGCCGACCGCGATGATGCCGTAAATCGAAACCTCGGTAAGAATATTGGTGACGTTGCGCAGCGACAGAAAGCGCGAATTTTCGAATGCGAAGAACACAATCAGCGCGAGGAGAAAAAACGACGTGCCGTAGCGGCGCAGCCACCCCACGACATCGAATCGGCGAGGCGCCGCGACCTGCTCCGGTATCGTGTTTTCCGTCATCGCGCAGCGCTTCGCTTAAGATCCGCGGCCGTTGAAATGGCCATCAGTGCCATCAGCTTGCCTTCCGTCGCGTCTTGCCCGTCGAGAATCCCGCTAATACAGCCTTCGCGGAACACGACGATTCGATCACTGAGCGCAAGAATCTCCGGCATCTCGGAGGAGATGATGATCAACGCCATGCCGCTCCGCGCCATTTCAAATAGCAATTGGTGAACCTCGACTTTCGCGCCGATATCGATACCCCGGGTCGGCTCGTCGACGATCAATACTTTAGGTTGCAGGGCCATGCAGCGCGCAAGCAATACCTTCTGCTGATTGCCCCCGGACAAGGTACCCACCGCTACGGCCGAACTCGGCATCTTGATGCGCAGCGCCGAGCGGTATTTCTCCACCAATTGGCGCTCTTTCTTCTCGCTGACAAAAATGCCCCAGCGCGCGATCCGCTTCAAACTCGGCAGCGTCATGTTCTGGCTGATCGATTGTTCCAGAAAACAGCCCTGCTGTTTTCGATCCTCGGGCACCAGCGCAATTCCGGCGCGAATGGCCTCTTTCGGCGAGCGCAACAGACTGAGTTCGGTTCCATGGAGATACAGCACTCCGCGATCGCAACGATCGGCGCCAAAAATAATTCGTGCCAGTTCCGTGCGGCCCGCTCCCACCAAGCCGGCAAACCCCAAAATCTCGCCGGCCTTTACGTCGATGGACAGATCGTTGAGCGCCATGGCGTGCCTGCCGCTGGATTCGCGAGCCCGTGAAACGCCGTTGACCGCAAGCACCGCCTCGCTGGAGCGTGCCGTGCGCGCGCGTTTCGCGACCTCCACATCGCGACCGACCATGAGACGTACCAAATCGTGGGTCTCTACGCTTCTCACCTCGCCCCGCGCAACATAGCGCCCGTCGCGCAGCACTGTGAAACTGTCGCACACCCGTTTTACTTCATCCAACCGATGCGTGACGTAGATAAAGCTCACCCCGCGCGTCTTGAGCTCTTCGATGACGCCGTGCAGGATTTCAACTTCGCGCTGCCCCAAGGCGGCGGTCGGCTCGTCCATGACGATCAGCTTGGCATTTTGCGCGACGGCACGTCCGATTTCGACCATTTGCTGATGGGCGACGCTCAGATGGAGCACCTCCCGCCGCGGATCGACTATTAAGCCCAGACTGGCCAGCAGAGCGCGCGAATTCTCGTGCATAGCGGCCCAATCGATGAACCCGCGGCGTTCGGGTTCGCGGCCGAGGTAGAGGTTCTCGGCAATCGACATGAAGGGCAGCAAATTGAATTCTTGATAGATGGTGGCTAAACCTGCGCGTTGGCGTTCGCGCGGCGTGTCAGCCGGCTTCAGCATCAGCCCATCCAGCTTGGCTTCGCCCCGGTCGGCGCGCAGCGCGCCCGAAAGTATTTTTAGCAGCGTCGACTTACCGGCACCGTTTTCGCCCAGCAGCGCGTGCACTTCCCCCTTGCGCACTTGCAGTTCGACGCCGTCCAACGCCTTGACGCCCGGAAATTGCTTGCAGACATCGCGAACATCCAGAAGATTGGGCACAGGGCTCCGCGCCGCTAGCGTACTTCGCCGATGCGCTCGGCCTGATTGACATTGGATTGAGTAATGAGCAGCGGCGTGATATTCCCGCCCGGCATCGGCGTGTGTTCGCGGATCTGCGCCACCAATTGGCGCAGCGCCGTTCGCGCCTGCTTGATGGGTGATTGCTCGATCGTGGCGGCCATCTCTCCGCTGCGCACTAATTTCAACGCTTCCGGCGTCGCGTCAAAACCGATGACTTTGACGCCGGAAACACCGCTCGAACGCAAGGCTTCCAGGGCCCCCAAGGCCATTTCGTCGCTCTCCGACACAACAGCCTGCAGCGATTGTACGCCGAGCGAGGTCAACACATTCTGGGTCACGGTCAGGCCCTGCTCGCGCTTCCAGGTGGCCGATTGCTCCGCGACGATTTGGTATTTCGCCCCCGCGGCCGCCAAGGTTTCCTTGATGCCGCGCGTGCGGTCGATGGACGGGCTGGATCCCAGCTGTCCGGTGATCAACAGAACTCGCGCCCCGTTCGGGAAGGAGTCGATCACCCACTGCGCCATGATGCGACCACCGGCAACATTATCCGCCCCGACGTGCGGGACGTTGACGCTGGTATGGTCGACTCGACGATCCAAGGTCACGATTGGAATCCCGGCCTTGATCACCTCTTCCACGCCCGGAGTGAGCGCGTTTACATCGTTCGGCGCAAGAATGATGCCTTGAGCGCCTCCCGTGATGGCGGCCTCTATATCTGCCGTCTGTTTGGCTGAGTTTGACTGCCCATCCTCCACTGAAACGCTGACCCCCAGGCGTGCAGCCTCGGCGTCCAACTCGCGCTTCACGGCGACGAAGAAGGGTTCGGTCATGTCGTGCAAACTGGCGACAATCTGGATTGTATTTCCGCCCGACTTGTCCGAGCACCCGGCGCTGCCGAGCAGCACGCTTGCCCAAAGCAGCGATGCCGCGAGCCCGGCGCCGGTGAGTTTTCTGCGGCTCATCGACATCAGTGCGGGGCTTTTGAATTGGGCTGCGAGGCGAGCCATGCATGCCTAGGATCGTTGCGATAAACCCAATTTCGCTCGGGACCGGCCATCACATTCAGGTAGTACAGGTCATATCCGTGGGCTGCGCCAACCGGATGATAGCCTCGAGGCACGAGGACCACGTCGCCGTCATGCACGCAAACCGTTTCGTCGAGGTCCCGCTCATCGGTGTAGACGCGCTGAAAAGCGAATCCTTGCGGCGGACTCAGGCGATGGTAGTAGGTCTCCTCCAGCACGGTTTCCTTTCCCAAAGCCGCGGTGTCGTGCTTGTGCGGCGGGTAGCTTGACCAATGTCCTCCCGGCGTAATGACTTCGACGACCAGCAGGCTATCGGCCTCCTTGGTTTGCGGAAGAATATTTCTGACGTAGCGCGTATTCGTGCCGCTGCCGCGTACTTCTCTGCTCATGTCGGCAGCGACAATGGCGCGCGGTGAGCGTCCCGGTTTTCCCGGCGCCGAGCAGACCGCCAATTCAACCTCGCCCTTCGCGGTCACCGAGTAAGTCCGGCCGGCCGGCGCGTACACCGCGCCCGGCGCGGCTTCGTCGAACACCGAGCCGCGATGCCCAATGTCATCGAAGCGATGGTCATCAATGACGATATCGGCGGTTCCCGAGAGCACCACCAGGCAGGCCTCACGCTCGCCCGTACCTCCTCGCACGCTCTGTTGGGGCTTGAGGCGATGCACCTGGAATCCAATGTGCCGCCAGCCGGCACTCTCCGGTGTGATGTTGAGCACACAGCCGTTCGCATCCGGCGTGCCTGACTGAATCAGAAGCTTGCTCAAGGCGGCTCTACCTCGTGCAGATCGGCTGCCGACGCCCCGCGGCGCAGGGTTTTCAGGCCCAAGGCCGCATAGGTCTTGGGTGTGGCAACCGCCGGGTCCTGTTCCGCTTCGACGACTATCCATCCAGCATAGCCAATTTTCGCGAGCGCTTGCATCACGCCGGCGAATTCAAGATCCCCGTCGCCCGGAACGGTAAACATTCCGCTGATCACACCGCTCAAAAAGCTCTCCCTCTCGGATTTGACCCGGCTAAAAACGCGCGAGCGGATGTCCTTGCAATGCACATGCACGACCCTTAGAGGATGGTCGCGAATGAGCGCCAAGGCGTCGATGCCGCCGAGCGCCGCGTGACCGGTATCCACCGTCAGCCCGACCGAGCTGCCCGTGGCTTTGAGGAAGCGATCCAGATCCCGCTGCGATTCCACCACGGTGCCAAGGTGATGGTGATACGCCATGCGCAGCCCTGTCTGGGCGAGGTAGTCGGCGACCTCGGTCAATTTTCGTCCAAATTCATCCCAGGCAGAATCCGCGAGCCGCGGTGTCGCGGACAATGGTCTGGATTGATCGCCATGAATCGCGTTGCTGGTCTCGGCAAAGATGAACACCGTGCAGCCCATCGCCTTAAGTAGCCTCAAGTGCGATTGCAACGCTTGGATTTCCGCAGCGGCCGAACGGGTGAGCAGGTTGGCGCTGTACCACCCGCCGACCAACACCAGTTGATACCGATGCAGCAAAGCTTGGAGCACCTTGGCGTCTTTAGGGAATTTTCCACCGAGCTCGATGCCGGCAAATCCGACATCGCGGACTTCCTCGAGAACGGATTCCAGCGGCGTATTGCCGCCGAGCGCGGGCAGATCATCATTGATCCAGCCGATCGGACTTACGCCAAAGCGGATGCTCATGGGTCAGTGTCCCTGCCGCCGGTTCTTGCGCTGGCTCAACGATGCCGTTCGAGCCGCTTCGACTTCGGGGCGAGACGAAACTTCCGGTATGGCCACATCCCACCAAGCCCCCCCTGCCGCGGTTGTGATGACAGGATCCGTGTCGATCACGATCACGTGGGTGCGCTCGGAGTGGCGGGCGCGTTGCAATGCCTGTTCCAGCGCTTCAATCGAACCGGCTCTTTCGGCGATGGCACCCAGACTCGCCGCGTGCGCGACGAAATCGATGTCCACAAGCGCGGTGTGAGTCGAATCCTCCCACAGCGTGTTGAAGGCCGCGCCGCCGGTGGCCCTTTGCAGGCGATTGATGCAGCCGAATCCCCGATTGTTGAGGACGACGACCACCAATCGGTACCCCAAGGCCACCGAGGTCGACAATTCGGAATTAAGCATCAGATAACTGCCATCGCCCACCAAGACGTGCACATCGCGAAGCGGTTGCGCCATTTTGACGCCCAAGCCTCCGGCGATTTCATAGCCCATGCAGGAGTAGCCGTACTCGACGTGATAGTCATCGGGCGCTCTTGATCGCCATAGTTTGTGAAGCTCTCCCGGCAAGCCACCTGCCGCGCAGACGACTACCGCATCCTTCGAACTGCTTCGCCACAGGGCGCCGATGACTTGCGCATCGGAAGGCAGACCCGCACTCGGCGCGCGTGTCGCGTTATCCCAGGCAAGATTCCAGTGCGCGACTTCCGCACTTGTCGTTGCCGTGTCTCGATCGGGGCGCCAGCCGGCGAGGTTGTCAGTCAGCGCCGTAAGCACCTCGCGAGCATCGCCCACCACCGCCGCCGCTTCGTGCTTGCCGGCGTCATAGGGCGCAACGTTGATTTGCGTCAATCGGCAATTCGGCGCGGTAAACAGGGCGCGTGAGCCGGTCGTGAAATCCTGTAATCGCGTGCCGACGGCGAGGACCAAATCGGCCCTGGCGGCCGCTGCGTTGGCGCAACTCGTGCCGGTCACGCCGATGGCGCCGAGATTAAAAGGATGATCCCAGGGCAATGCACCCTTCCCCGCCTGCGTTTCGGTCACGGGAATCCCGAAGCGAGTGGCGAAATCGGCGAGCAGCGCTTCCGCGCCGCTGTAGTGAACACCGCCGCCGGCGATAATCAATGGAGCGCGCGCGGATTTCAGCCGGACCGCAAGTTGCTCAATTTCGCGCCGATCTGCCGGTTGGCGGCGAATGCTCCACACGCGGCGGCGAAAAAACGCTTCCGGGTAGTCATACGCCTCGGCCTGCACATCCTGACAGAATCCCAAGGTCACCGGACCGCACGAGGCCGGATCCAGCAACGTGTTCATGGCACGCGGCAGCGCGTCGATCAAGTGTTCAGGGCGAGCGATGCGGTCGAAGTAACGGGAAACCGGTCTAAAGCAATCGTTGGCCGAGACGGTTCCCTCGACAAAGCTCTCGGTCTGCTGCAACACCGGATCGGGACCGCGAGTGGCAAAGATATCTCCCGGCAAAAACAACACGGGCAATCGATTGGCATGCGCCAATGCCGCCGCGGTCACCATGTTGGTCGCGCCCGGTCCAATGGAACTGGTACAAATCATGGCGCGTCGCCGCCGCAACTGCTTGGCAAAGGCGATGGCGGCGTGTGCCATGGCCTGCTCGTTGTGCGCCCGATAGGTAGGCAGTGGTTCCCGCGCAGCGTGAAGCGCCTCGCCGAGGCCGGCAACGTTGCCATGGCCGAAGATGGCCCATACGCCCGCGAAATAGCGCACTTCTGCCGACTCGGCATCGACGAACTGGTTGGCCAGATATCGAACTGCCGCTTGCGCCGCGGTACATCGGATCGTCTTCATATCGCAACCGCCGTGCGCGCGTCCTGCCACGCATTCGCCAACCGCGAGAAATTCGCGGCCATCGCCTTGCAGACGTCGGCATCGCTCATTGAGCCGGCAAACCAGGCTCGAGCCACATCCTGGAAGATGGTTCGACCAATTGCGAATCCCTTTACGATTGCGAACGGCGCCGCGGTGGCGAAACTTGCGATGAGTTCAGCCTCAGGCTGCGACAGTCCCAGAAGCAGGACACCTCGACACAGTGGATCCTCTTGCCTGATCGTATCTTGAACGGCCTGCCAATGGGCGGCGCTGCCGCTCGGCGGTAGTTTCCACCAATCCGGCCGCACATCAAGCGCATAGATTCCCGACAGCGCGCGCGACATTGTTTTGGAATCCGCCGGCATCTCTCGCGGTAGAATGATTTCAAGCAGCAATTCGTGCCGCGTCTTGCGGCATGCATCGAACAAGCGCTTGAGCTGGCGCTCTTGACGCCCCTTAAGATCCGCCGGATCGTCCGGATGATAGGTCACGAGACATTTGACCACCTGATTGAGCGGCCAGCTCGAAAGCTCCGCGGCGACATCGGCGGAGCCTTCGAATTCGAGCGGACGAGATTGGGGGATTTCGATCGGACGACCTATCCAGTAAGGCAGATCCGCCGCCTGGCTCAAGGCTTCGAGCCCGTAGCGGCCATCGAGCAGCACGCCAAAACGCCGGTCTTGACGGGCGACCGCCTGCAACGCTCGAAACCCCAAGGTCTTGAAGGTCGCAATCCGCTGCTCGTCGGCGGCGCCGAAATTCGCCGGGTTTTCAAACTGGCTGCGATGATCAATGGCCAGCACCATCAACTCAGGATAGTCGCGTCCCCGCGTCGATGCCCAATGCACGTGATCCAGATGCCGGATGAACGCTTCCGTGGGAAGTTCGCCTCCGGTGCCGAGGACCGACTGCAACTCCGGCCAGGTCGGCATCGCAGGCGCGCAGCCGTGACGCGACACCACGATCGCGCCGCAAGCATTTCCCATGCGGCAGCTTTCCTCGAGAGTCTCATCGCGCAGCCAGCCTCGCAGAAAACCGCCCATAAATGCGTCACCGGCGCCCAGCACGTTGAGCACGTCAATTTTGAATCCGGGTACCACCAGGCCCGATTCAATATCATCGGGGATATCACCGGCAAAGGCAACGCATCCCCGCGCGCCCCGTTTGCAGACCAAGGTTGCCCTTGTTTGCGCTCTGACATTTTGGATGGCGGCAATCAGTTGCTCCGATCCGCCCAAAATGCAGAGCTCCTCTTCCGTACCGACGATCAAATCGCACCAGGGCAGCGCCGCCTGCAGCCGTTCAGTTACGGCGGCGCTGGCTACGAAGCGATTCTCGCCCAAATCTTTAGCGGTCAATCCCCACAGGACCGGCCGGTAGTCCACATCGAAGATCACACGGCCGCCATGTGCTTTGACCGCCCGCGCGGCGCCTAGGCTCGCCGCGAACACGCCCGGCGAGGAGAGATGCGTGCCGTTGATCAGAACCGCGCGCGCCGAGGCGAGATGGGCTCCATCGAGATCCTGCTCGCACAGCGCCATATCGGCGCAATTTTCGCGGTAAAAAATCAGCGGAAACGACTCGCGATTGCGGATTCCGAGCACGACCAGGGCGGTCAAGCGCTTGGGGTCAGTGTGCACACCGCGCACATCCACGCCCTCGCGCACTAATTCTTCGCGAATGAACCGGCCCATATGATCGGCTCCGACCCGCGTCAAGAGTGCTGCTCTCAATCCGAGTCTTGCCGCCGCAATCGCCGTATTGGTGGGGCTGCCGCCCACGTACTTGGCGAATGACCTCATATCTTCCAGACGGCCCCCGATCTGCTCACCATACAAGTCCACGCTCGAGCGTCCGACGGCAATCAGGTCAATGGTTTTGTCCGTAAGAGGCAAGGAACTCACGCAACGAGAAGTGAGCGTTTGATTATACTCGCGCTGGAATGATCGTTCGATCGAGCGCCGAACGATCCAATTTTGGGGAGCGGCAATGTTCAACGTTGCGATATTTGGGGCGGGCCGAATCGGGCAAATTCATGCACGCAACGCCGCGGCACAGCCTGAGCTGACGCTCAAGTATGTCGTCGATCCAGACCGCGCGGCGGCCGATGCGCTCGCGCACCGAACCGCGGCCAAGGTCGTGGACGTGGATGCGGCCTTGGGCGACACCTCCGTTTCGGGAGTCATCATTGCGAGCGCGACCAATGCGCATTTGGATCAGGCCCTTTCTGCGGCGGCGGCGGGCAAAGCGATTTTCTGCGAGAAGCCCTTGGATCTCGATCTCGCGCGCGCGCGCAGTGCCCTGACCCAGCTATCGCGCGCAAGGATGCTGGTAGGATTCAACCGCCGCTTTGATCCCCATTTCGCTGCGCTCAAGGCGAAGATTGAATCGAAGGCCATCGGCAACCTCGAGAGCTTGAACATCGTCAGCCATGATCCGGCCCCGCCGCCGGTTTCCTATATCCGCACTTCCGGCGGCCTGTTCAAGGACATGGCCATTCATGACTTCGACATGGCGCGCTGGTTGCTGGGTGAAGAACCTGTCGAGGTTTTCGCCAGCGCCAGCTGCCTCATCGACCCGGCAATCGGCGCGGCCGGTGATGTCGACACTGCGCGAACTTTGCTGCGCACCGAAACCGGGCGGCTCTGCGTCATCAGCAACACCCGTCGTTCGGGATATGGTTACGACCAGCGCATCGAAGCGTACGGTTCTGCCGGCACGGCGCGTGCCGATAACGTGCTGCTGAGCACGGTGTCAACCGTAACTGAGCGCGGTTCGGCAAGCGATGCGTTGCAGAATTTTTTCCTCGAGCGCTACGCGGAAGCCTACCGCCGCGAAATGCGGCATTTTGTGGATATTTTGCGGGATGCGCAGACGCCCTTCGTGGGCTACGGCGATGGTGTCGCTTCGCTCGTCCTCGCGGAAGCGGCGGCGCTGTCCGTGAAGCGCAACGCGCCGATTAGCGTGGCATCGGTCTAGTCGATGCCGTGGATGCGTAAGCTGATCAATTGATCGGCAGTCAGGTTTTGCATGCCCTTGGATCGCAGCCCCTCGATGTACTCCGGCGTCACTCCGTGAATACGAAATGCGATGAGTTTGTCGGGGTCGGCCGTGTCGATGCGCGCGGAACGTAAGTCGCGGATAAACTCCGGCGAAACGCCGTGGATCCGGAACGCGACGAGCTTTTCTTCGTCGGTCACCTTGATTCCCGCGCTGTGCAAATTGTTCACAAACTCCGGTGTCACCCCGTGAATGCGAAAAGCGATCAGCTTCCCCGCGTCGGCCGCTTCGAGTCCGGCGGCGCGCAGATCGCGGACAAACTGCGGCGTGACACCGTGAATTCGAAAAGCGAGCAGCTTGCCGGCGTCCAGACCCCGCACGGCCGCATTCTTCATTGCACGTGCAAAATCGAGACTGACATCGAATAGCGTCGCTGAAAACAGTTCTCTATCCTCGAAGTCGAAGCCCAGCTTCGCCATCTCTGTGCGATATTGCGGGTTGGGTTGGAAAGTGAACAACCCTGCGCCCCGCTGATCTTGAACGAATCCTTTGCAATCGATGGTGCCCGCATCGCGCGCAATAATGAAGCTGACATCGTGCTTGGCGGCACCCGTCCAGTCCAGACCGCGCAAATCCGCGAGTTTCCAGGTTGAGGACGTGTTGAAGTGATCATCGCCTTGCGAGCTTTGCAGTGAAAATTGAACGGCGTCCGGCTGATCAGTCGCGCCCAGACTCCAACTTCCATTTTGGACCGCGCCAAAGGCGACAGGCGCCAGCAAAGCCAGAACCGCGAAAACGGGTGCACTACGCATGAATCATGCCTCTTATGAGATGTCGGCCACTTTGAGGGCAATCAATTGACGAAGAGTCAAGTCCTTGAACCCGTGACTGCGGATTCCTTGGATGAATTCCGGCGTGATTCCCTGAATTTTCGCCGCCAAGTAGTCGCGCACGCGCAAGTTGGTAAGACCCGCCGCCGTGAGGCCGCGAACATACTCCGGCGTGACCTGGTGTATCTTCAAGGCCACCAGCTCCGGCGTACTCGGCTCAATGCCGGCGGCGCGCAGCTCGCGAATGTAGTCGGGCGTGACCCCATGGATTTTCAGAGCGATGATTTCATCGACGCTCAGATCCTTGAGTCCCGCGGATTGCAGACTTTCGATATACGAACCGCGTTGTTCGCTCGAGGCATTTTGAGGAACGGACTCCCTGGCGCGGCGCTCTGCTGCCTCAAGCCGGGCAAGATGCACGGGAGACGCCAGGCGCACGCGCGGCGCAGCGAACGCTTGAGACATCGGCATCGGGGAGACCGGCGCGATGGCGGCGGTTGCCGGCACAGCGGAAGGAGAGTTTTGCAATTGCGCGACCGTCGTGCCGGCCAACAGCACTCCGGTGACGCATAGGCCGCCGATGAGCGCCATCCCGGCCACGGACATGCTGCGCGAAGCGCGTTTGATCCCGAGCAGGCGGCCAATGCGTGTAGTCAGCACGCCGCCGTTTGCAGCCATCGCCCACACCGATGCCGATCGCGACTCTTCGAGTTGTGCCAGCGCCCGGGCGTAGTCGTGAGCGTTGCCGCACGCCGCTACAGCGACATCATCACAGCAGTGTTCGCGTTCGTTGCGAATCACGCGATTCACCCACCATACAGCGGGGTGGTAGAACAGCAAGGTCTCTGTCGCAATTTGAAAAGCATTGACCCAAAGATCCCAGCGTTTAATGTGCGCCAGCTCGTGAGCAATGATCGCCTCGACCTGCCAGGGCGATAGACCTGCGAGCGCCGAGAGCGGCAGCACCACCACCGGTCTTAGGCTACCGAATACAGCCGGCGACTCCGCAACCTTCGAGCACACGTAGCGCACTGCGCGGGATACGCCCAGTCGCCGTTGCAATGCGAGACAAGTCTTCAGCAGGTCCTCCGCAATAGGCTCCGCGTGCTGCCGACGCAAGCGCACCAACAACATCCACCCGCCCAGGGTGCGCAGCGTGAACATATACACCCCTGCGAACCAGGCAAGCACCGCATAGCTCATCCAATCGATCGAAACGATGCGGGACGCAAATGGGAACGGGAACGGTGCCTCGGCCGGTGCCGGGCTGAATTGCACGGCCGCCAGGCCATTTCCGATCTCAGCAAATCCTCCGACCGAGAGCTGCCCGACGGTTTCCGGAGACCGTTTCAAAATCGCGAAGGTGGCGAGAGGAACAACCAGCATTGCGATCAAAGCGCATACCGCACTGGCGTAGCGCGCTTGCGGGCTACGCAGGCGCGACAGCAACGCGCAGAGAGCCAACGCCAGCACCGCTCCTTGCCAAACAAAGTGGAGCAAACACCAGCCCAACATCCGTATCGTTTCAGGATTAGTCACTTGGTTTTCCTCTCATGCTCATCCAACATGCGGCGAATTTCTTCGATCTCGGCGCGCGACGTCTTCTTACCTGACAAGGCATGCATCATCAATTGGCTCGCCGAGCCGGCGAACGCCCGCTGCACCAAATCGCTCACCAGTTGCCGCTTGGTACTCTCGGCCGGCTGCCGCGCTACATAGACGTGAGCCCGGGCATCCTCATTGCGAACCACCATGCCCTTCGCCGTCATGATTTGCAGCAGCTTCAGAACCGTCGTATAGCCGGTGGGTTTCTGGCCATCCAAGACCTCGTGGACCTCGCGCACCGTGGCCGGCCCGCGCTCCCAAAGGACGCGCAAGATCGCCAGTTCCATGACCGTGGGCTTCGGGGTCGCTGATTTATCCATGAGCAAAGGTTACTACGAATAGATTCGTAGTTGCAACGAAATTCTTCGTAGATCGAAGTCTGTCCTGATTGGACGCCGGCCCTCCGTGGCCCTGAGTACCGCGATGGCGGCTCACAGGCGCGTTAATCATTGATACTTATCAAATAATCGCCTGATGACGCTAGACTGCGGCGCGTGATTCGGTATATTCACGCGGGCATGCACGCTCTCTTCCACGTTCGGCGTTAACCAACAATCCACCTAAGGAAAGTCATGAATAAGACTGTCATTGCGTCACTATCAGCCGTTCTGGTAACCACGATCGCCGTGGGCTACGAAATTCATCATCCCAATTTGAGGGATGCCTATGGCGCGACTGAAAATGCAATCCACCACATTCAAGAGGCCCAGGCCAATAATAAGGGGCTTGAGTTCGGCGGCCACGCAGAAAAGGCAATCGATGCCTTACGGCATGCCCAGCAGGAGCTGGTCGAGGGTGACAAATGGAACGACGCACACCATAAGTAAGCGGGGAATTTTGATATCGGCGGTTAAGGGAGGGACACGTACCGCCGAAGGTTGAGGGAATTACACCTTCAGCCGTACCGCGCCGGCGAGCACATCCAGCTGCGCCGGCAGCCTTCCCGCGCTTTCGCCGTCAACCTCCAGCAAGACCGTCGATTCGCTGGTCGCGATCGCGTGCCGAGTCCGTAATACCTGGGTGCCCGGCTCTCGCACGTGGCTACCGTCGTAGAGCGTATGCCGCTTGCGGATGAAATCTACCAATCCGAAACCCGACCAGATCGTCACCTCGAGCTCACCGTCATCAAGCTGCGCTGCCGGTGCCACCTGCATTCCCGCGCCGAAATAGCGACCGTTACCGAAAGCACAATTGGTGATCACAAGTGAGCGCGGCGGCATACCGTCAAACTCGAGGCTGACGGTCTGGTCTCGATAAACCGCCAACGCCCGCAGCGTTGCGAGCGTAAACGCCAGTGGGCCGCTCACGGCCTTCAGGCGAGAACTCACGAAATGCGCGACCAGCCCGCTAACGCCGAATGAGGCAACGTTGATGAAGATCCGTGCTGCAGGAGCGCCGTCGTGTCCGGTAAAGCGAGCCAGACCGACGTCGATCGCGCGCGTCTTTCGCCCAGCGAGCCTCGCGCACGCGGATTCAAGATCCGTTTGAGCAATCGTGCGCCCGAAATCGCTACCGGTGCCGAGCGCGACCACCCCCAACACTGCTTCCGGCGCGACGGGTGCGGCGCCGTCGAAAAAACCGCCCACGACCTCATTCAGCGTGCCGTCGCCGCCGACAGAAACGATCATTTCGAAGCCCTCGCGCAGGCCGGCTCGCGATAACGTCGTGGCTTCACCAGGCTTTTGCGTGGCCACGTGCTCGAATTCGCCCAGTGAGCATCGCAGGAGTTCAGCGATTCGATCCCAGCGTCGACCCGTCGCGCCCGCTGCGGACGCGGGATTCACAATCACGAGACTGCGGAAGGAGTCATTTGACGGCATGGTGTCCAGGCGAGCTGCGTAAGCACCGGCATACTTCGACGGGGAGCGAAACGTGCAAAATTCGCGCTCGGTACAATTTCAGATCAATCCGTCAGCCCGTTCCAACATGCGACCAATCAAACGGTTTGCCTCATCGCCGCGGCTTTCGCAGAACGGCTTCGCGACCAGCCGTCGAATCACCGCGCGAGCTTGGCTTCCCCTGCTGGCGATGTCGACGATGCCATTCATGGTGAGCGCGCAACAAGCGTCCGATCTAACTACCGGCCTACAACGCAACGTCATTTTCTCAGAGTACTCCCCTCTATCTGGAAGCGTCGAGGTGGCGCGTCGAACCCTAACTCCGCTCGTCAATGTGGAACTCATGCGGGCGGCAAAGAACGCCCCACTGCGTGCTCAGGCCGTCGATTTGAATCAGGAGAGATTTTCGATCTATGTACCGGCGCAGCGCCCGGCTCAGGGATACGCTCTAATGGTGTTCATTCCGCCGTGGCAGGATGCCCATTTGCCACAGGGCTGGGCGACAGTTCTCGACGAGCACGGAATGATATTCGTCAGTGCGGCGAAATCCGGTAATGAGGAGAATGTTCTGGACCGCCGCATTCCCCTGGCGCTGCTCGGCGCGTACAACGCGATGCAACGCTATCCAATTGACCCCGATCGAGTCTACATCGGCGGATTTTCGGGAGGATCGCGGGTTGCTCTGAGAGTCGCGTTGGCTTACCCAGACCTGTTTCGCGGTGCGCTGCTCAACGCCGGGAGCGATCCCATTGGCGAGGGCGCAGCGCTTTTGCCTCCCGATGAGTTATTTGCAAAATTTCAAAGTTCATCTCGCTTGGTGTATGTCACCGGATCCGAAGACAATTGGAATATTCAGCATGATATGGCCAGCCGGGATTCGATGAAGGACTGGTGCGTCTTCGGTACCGTCGTTGAGACTATGTCCCGCGCCGGTCACGAGATTGCCGTGCCGTACTCAGCGGATCGTGCCCTCACTGCACTCGACCAGCGCACGCCCGGGGATCCTGGCAAACTTTCAGCGTGTAAGGCACGCGTCGCCAAAGATTTGGCAGCGGATTTCCAACGCATCGTTGCCCTCTTGGATCGCGATAGGCCTCACGACGCTTCACGATCTTTGACAAAGTTCGACCATCGATACGGCGGTCTCGCGGCACCCGAAATTATTCAATTGGAAGGACGCATTGGGTCCCGACGCTGACATCGAGCTCAATGTACGTCGCGCCCTCACTCCCTCGGCTGCCCCCACCCCGCTTTGGCACCAAGCGATTCCGACCAGCGCTCGCACGGGCCGATTAGCGATTGGTCTTCGCTATCCAGGCTCTTAGCGGTTCCATCCATTGCGGGAGTGGATGAAAGAAAGCCCCATGTTTCTTCCCGGTGGAGATCGCCAGCTCTTTGAAGGACTCGAGGTGGCTTCGCGCGCTCAGTTTTTGACACGAGCCAAGCCCGTCGGAGGTCTCGTAGATCGAGAGTAAATTGTCACCGAGAACCAGCCCCGGCACTTGAGAGACATCGCCGTCTTCGCATA
>Ga0210398_10002368_pt1 | contig 18488 bp, 18 predicted proteins | sample IncBWC4OmetaG_FD_161047 | JGI IMG/M metagenome (GOLD analysis project Ga0210398, IMG submission 161047) | Forest soil microbial communities from Barre Woods Harvard Forest LTER site, Petersham, Massachusetts, United States - Inc-BW-C-4-O | ecosystem: Environmental > Terrestrial > Soil >... | reverse complement strand
CCTCGTCCGTATCATTCTGGGCAAACACGAGCCCAGTGACGACGACAACAACAACGTCTACACCCGAGCCGCCCAGTACCTCCACGACTGGCGCAAGGAGCACGTCCTGGCCGAAGAGTCCGAGCCGGCCGTCTACGGCTACTCCCAGACCTACACCGTCCCCGGCACCACCGAGGTCCGCGAGCGCCGCGGCTTTATCGCCCTCGGCCACCTCTACGACTACGCCGACAAGGTCGTCTACCGCCACGAACAGACCTTCCCCAAGCACAAATCCGACCGTCTCGCCCTCTTCAAAGCCACTCGCGCCTACTGCGAGCAGATCTACATGCTCTACTCCGACCCCGCCTTCACCGCGGAAAAACTCATCTTTCAAGGCTCCTTTCCGAACGGCTTCGACGACAACCCAGCCGACCTCGTCATCACCGACGAGTACGGCGTCGTCCACAAACTCTGGAAGCTCACTGATCCCAACCTCATCAATCTCCTCCTCACCGCCATGGCCGACAAGAAGCTCATCATCGCCGACGGCCACCATCGCTACGAGACCTCCGTCACTTATGCCAAAGAGCGCGGCGCCCAGCTCAAACTTCCCCTCAATCAGCCCCTCGACGAGGACGAACGCCTCAACCCCACCCACCTGCCCGTCCCCGCATTCCCCGAAGCCGCCATGATGATGACCTTCGTCAACATGGACGCTCCCGGCATCACAATCCTGCCCACCCATCGCGTCGTAACCGGAATCGAAAACTTCTCCTCTCCCGACTTCATCACCAAAGCCAGCGCCTTCTACAACATCACCGAACTCGCCGCCTCGTCCTCATCGGACCTCATGGCTCAACTCAACCAATCCCCCGGCGACTCTTTTATCGCCGCCACCGGCGACGGCAACTACCTCCTCACCCCCAAACCAGAGGCCATCGGCCCCTTTCTCAAGGACCTACCCCCAAGACAGCGCCAGCTCGGCGTCGCGCAGCTCCACACCGTCGTTCTCGACCACCTGCTCGGTCTCACCGAAGACCGCATTCGCGCCACCGGCAACATCCAATACCTGCGCGAGGCCGTCGAAGCCGTCGCGCTCGTCGAATCCGGCGAAGCCAACATCGCCTTCCTCATCAAGCCCATCACCCTCGACCAGCTCAAAGACGTCTCTCTCTCCGGCGAAGTCATGCCACAGAAATCCACCGACTTCTACCCCAAGCTCCTCAGCGGCCTCGCTATCTACGCCCTCGACTAGCTCCAAACACCCAGCAACCCGGGTGGCCCATCCTTCACAGTCTCATCGTGAAGGGTGGGTTATCGAACCCTGAGCATAGTCGAACGGGGAGACCGCTCTATTACACGCCCATTCACTCCATGAATCGCCACCGGAGACACCTTCCCATCACCGTCCCGCTCCGCGTTTACAATCAACCAGACTCCCTTGATCTCTCCCCATCGACAAATCGCGACGCACCTCACCCTCGCCGTCCTGACGACGCTCCCTATCGCCGTTTCCGCCCAGCAACCCATACCCCGCACCACCGTCCTCCTCGACGCCGCCCACGGTGGCCCCGACACCGGCGCCCACCTCTCCAACAACCTCCTCGAGAAAGACCTCACTCTCACCTTCGCCGGCCGTCTCCGCGCCCTCCTCACCACCGACGGCTTCACCATCATCTCCACCCGCGACACAGACCCAACCGTCCCCTTCACCACCGACCAGCGCGCCGAGATCGCCAACCACGCACATCCCACCGCCTGCCTCGTCCTTCACGCAACCGACAGCGGCAACGGCGTACATATCATTACCTCCACTCTCGCCCCGCCCGACGAATTCGAGGGGCCCCATCCAACTGTCCTCTGGAACTCCGCCCAGGCCAGCTCCGTCTCCCAAAGCCTCAACCTCGCCAACGAGATCGGCCTCGCCCTCCAGCACGCCAAGCTCCCCGTCATCCTCAGCCGCGCCTCCGTCCGCCCCATCGATAACCTAACCTGCCCCGCCGTCGCCATCGAGATCGCCCCTCTCGTCCCCGCCGACTCCGACCCCACGCCCATCACCAACGCCGCATATCAACAACGTATCGTCCGCGCCATCGCCGCCGCCCTGATCTCCTGGCGCAACCACCAGATTCAGGCCATAGGGGCCGCAAAATGATCCCCCGCTACCAGCGCATTCTCTTCTGGGGCCTCGTCGCCGGCATCCTCCTCATGGCGGCCTTCCTCCTCCATGGCTGCGAGCAGGCCCAGAAGCGTCTCTCCGCGTCCTACGACGCCACTCCCATCGCCGCCCCCACCTCGGCCAACACCGAAGACATCACCCTGTACATCGCCAGCGACGCCGACGCCTCTATCGTTCCCACTACCGAATCACTGGCCCTGCCCCAGGAACCCTCCGTCCGTGCCCGTGCCTTGCTCGAGCACCTCCTGGCCGCCTACGCTCTCCCCAGCTCGGCCCACCCGCTCCAGAGCGGCCCTGCCGTCGACGACGTCTTCCTCCTCACCGATCCAGAACCAGCCACTGGCGGACAGCCGGGCCAGCTAGCCGTCATCAACCTCCATGGTGAGTTCATCAACAACCACCCCTCCGGTATCCAGGTCGAAGCCCTCACCGTGCAATCCATCATCGGCACCCTCCACGCGGCCCTTCCGCAGATCACCGCCATCCGCTTCCTGGTCGACGGCCAACCTCACGACACACTCGCCGGTCACGCCGACCTCCTCCGCACTTACCCCGCCACCGACACTAGCGCCAAACCCATCACGCCAATCGAAACCCCGGCCACACCGTAAACATGACTCAAACAAAAACCCAGATGACAGAAACCCAGACAAGGTCCCCCATCATCGGCGTCTTCGACTCGGGCTTCGGCGGCCTCACCGTGCTCCGCGCGCTGTTGCCGCTCGTCCCCGGCGCCCACTACATCTACCTCGGCGACACCGCCCGGCTCCCCTACGGCTCCAAGTCCCGCGAGACTGTCGCCCGCTACGCCGTCTCCAGCGCAAAGTTCCTCCACGAGCAGGGCGCAGACCTCCTCGTCATCGCCTGCAACACCGCCACCGCCCTCGCCTTCGAAGACATCCAGCGGGCCCTGCCCATCCCGGTGATCGGCGTAGTCCAACCCGGCGCCCACGCCGCCCTGCAATCGACGCCACCTTTTCAAGAATCGTCATTTCCAGAGCCACCCTCTCAAGAATCGTCATTTCGACCGAAACGCAGCGAAGTGGAGAAATCTGCTTCTCTACCACCGCCACCCCGGGTGCCCCATGTTCGCGACGGTCTTATCGTCGCTAACGTGGGGTTGAGCAGTCCACCACCACTCTCCCCCCAAAACCAGGTCCTCGTCCTCGCCACTGCCGCCACCGTCCGGTCCCGCGCTTACACCCACGCCCTAAACGCCCTCGACCTTGCAGCGCACGAAAAGGCCTGCCCACTCCTGGTTCCTCTGGTAGAAGAAGGCTGGATCAACCACCCCGTCACTGATGAAGTTCTACGTATCTACCTGACCGAAGCACTCAATGAAGCCCCAAACGCCCAGACTCTCCTCCTGGGCTGCACCCACTACCCGTTGATCGAGCCAGCCATCCGTCGCGTCCTCGCGACCATCGGCCATCCCCTCATCGTCGTCGACTCCGCCGACGCAACCGCCCGGGCCGTGGCCGCTCACCCAGCATTAGCGACTCACCGCTCCGAAGAAAAGACTCCCAACTGTACCTTCTATGCAACAGACTCCATCGAAAAATTCCAACGCCTCGGCTCCAACTTCCTAGGCCAGCCAGTTGCCAAGGTCAATCTTGTCGACCTTGGCGGATAACAACCACCCAAATCTCCCGCAATCCGCCAACCGCAACCTTCGTCTTCCATCTAGGGAACCGCCGCGTCCCTCGGGCTATACTCGTCGAAAGAACACGGCAGCACTCGAAATCGACGTGTATTAACAGACAAGAATAAACTATTTATTTAGAAGACTTTACAAGCACCGCCCATTGAAAATAGGGACTTTGTCCTAGCAGTCCAGATTTAAGTCCTTTTCTTCGAAGACTTTGCACGATTTTGCCAGGGAGGGGATCCTCCCGGAACGGAGCTGACCGCGATGCCTTACCTGCTCAAAACCGAACCCGACACCTATTCCTACGACGACCTCCTCCGCGACGGCGAGACCATCTGGGACGGCATCTCCAACCCCCAGGCCCTCATAAACCTTCGCAGCATGAAGCCTGGCGAAAAACTCGTCATCTACCACTCCGGCAAAGGCAAAGTCGCCGTCGGCACAGCTAAAGTCGTCTCCGTCGATGACTCCGACCTCAAGGACCCCAAAGTCAGGATCAAAGCCGGCAACCCAGTAAAGCACCCACATACTCTTGCCGAGATGCGCGACGCACCTGTCTTCAAAGACTCAATCCTCTTCCGCCAGTTTCGCCTCTCGGTGGTGCCCATCTCCGAAGCCCAATACGACTGGCTCACCTCCTCTCACTAAAATTGCAGCATCTAACTGGATTCTGCAGCTTCAAGTTCACTTGTTTCTCAAGTCGCTACGCATACAATCGGCACAGGCCCCCGAATGTCCTTCATTTCCTCGGTAGATGTCGGCACCCTTCTCGGCTGTCAGATTGTTTTGACGCTCGTGTATGCGATCGTGTTCTGCTGCATGAAGGTCATCTACCCCTACCTTCGTGGCGCCGGCGCCGTCACCCTTGCGTTCTTCGCGGCAACCATCGCCAACGTCCTTCTGCTACTGTCCGGTTCCATCCCAGCCTTCCTCTCGGTTGTTATTGCCCATTGCTTACTGCTCTGCGCCTTTGTGCTCTTCTACACGGGCGTCCTTCACTTCTTCAAGAGTCCTCGTAAGATCCGCTACGCCTGGATCCTCACCGCCGTCGCATCTGCCCTGACCGGATACCTTGTCCTTTCCCACAACCACCCCCTGGCCCTCACCTATGTCATCGCCATCAGTTTCTTTCTCGTCCGCGGCGTTATCGCAGTCGAGATCTTCCGCCAGGCAGCGGACCGGATCTTTCTAAAGGTCTTCGCCTATCTCATGGCTGGCTATGCCATCTTCGCTTTGAACCGCGTCTTCTTTCTGCTCGTGTATGGCGTCATGCCAAATCGAGAGCAGCGTGCGGTCCTACAGACCGTCTCGGTTCTCCTCAGCGTCTCCTTTGCCTTCCTCATCGGCCTCTCTTTCCTGCTCATGCTTTGCGGTGACTTACTCACCCTCGTCAAAGACGAGTCGGAACGCGACCTGCTCTGCGGCGTCCTCAACCGCCGCGGTATCGAGCAGAAGCTCGATGCCGAACTTAAGCGTGCCGGCCGCAGCGGCCACGGCCTCTCAATCGCGCTGGTCGACATTGATCACTTCAAAGCCATCAACGACTATGCTGGACATGCAGCTGGCGACACCGCCCTGCGTGATGTCGTCTCAGCCATCTCAGGTCGTCTGCGCGTACATGATCTCCTTGGCCGATTCGGTGGCGACGAATTTCTCGTTATCTTTCCCCACACCTCCTGTTCAGACGCCCTCGCCGTCTCCAGTCGGATCGAGCAGTCGGTGCAGGAACTCTCCATACCGGGTGCCGGGCTGCCTCTCACCATCAGCATCGGGATCACCCAGGCCGCCCCCGGCGAAATCGCAGGCCCGCTCCTGGCCCGCGCCGACAAGGCCCTCTACGACGCCAAGAACGCGGGCCGTAATTGCTGCCGTGTCCTCCTCCACGAGAAAGACGCAGAAGCGGAACTGGGACACGTCATCCTCCCCTCAAGTCGCAGCGATCTACTCCCGCGATAGCACTTGCCCACCCTCACTGCTATCCTTTAGGTCGCAACCGCATCTGAAAGGAACTCGTAACACCATGATTGATCTCAAAGGCAAAGTCGCGGTCGTCTTCGGCCTCGCCAATAAACGCAGCATCGCCTGGGGCATCGCCCAGAAGCTCTCGGAAGCCGGCGCCACACTCGCCATCTGCTACCAGAACGAGCGCCTCAAGAAAGAAGCCGATGCCCTCATCCCTGAACTCAAGGACGCCAAGGCATACCAGTGCGACGTCTCCGTCGACGCCGAGATCGATGCACTCTTCGCCACCCTCAAAGAGACCTACGGCACCCTACACACGATAGTGCACGCCGTCGCCTTTGCTCCTGCCGACGCCATCAAGAACGACTTCCTCCTCACCACCCGCGAGGACTTCCGCATCGCCCACGACGTCAGCGTCTACTCCCTCATCGCCGTCACCCGCGCCGCCGTTCCGCTCATGGACCAGGGCGGCTCCATCCTCACCCTCACCTACTACGGCTCAACCAAGGTCTTCCCCAACTACAACGTCATGGGCGTAGCCAAGGCCGGCCTCGAAGCCACCGTTCGCTATCTGGCGGCATCGCTCGGCGCAAAAAACATCCGCGTCAACGCCATCTCCGCCGGCCCCATCAAGACTCTTGCCGCACGCGGCATCGGCGACTTCAGCAAAATCCTCGACGCCGTCACCGAACGCGCCCCGCTCCACCGCAACGTCGACCAACTCGAAGTAGGCGGCGCCGCCCTCTTCCTCTCGAGCGATCTGGCCAGCGGCATCACCGGAGAAATCACCTACGTCGACTGCGGCTTCAACATCACTGGCTTATAAAGGTTGGAATCAATGGCGCAAAGCCGAATTAGTTTCGCCTCGGTGGACAAATTTGGTATTTCGTTGGCATTGCTGCTCGGTCTCTTTGTTGCAGCGGCCACTTTTATTTTGACCGGAGCGGAGCTTTCAATCTTCTCTTCTATCCACTGATGCCCGGACTTATCGTGCGCCTTTTGATTACCGGGGTCCATGGCGGCACAGCGACACAAGAAGCAATCGCTTCATGGATTGCAAGTATCGTGAATGGCGGTTTTTATTTCGGAATTGTAGTTATTGCCAGACTGATCTGGAGAAAATTAATTTCACGACCGACGGCTTACAAGCGAATTTCATAAATCGAGGAAACAAATCCATGACTATCTCTGAAATCCTCCTCCAGGACTACGACATCGAGATCTCCAACACCCGCCGCACCCTCGAGCGCGTCCCCGAAGGCAAGAACGACTGGAAGTGTCATGACAAATCCATGCCCCTTGGCAAACTGGCCATGCACTGCGCCACCATCACCATGTTCGGCTACTACATCCTCGTAGACGACGGCATGGACATGGCCAACTCCAAACGCCCACATATGTCATTAGAGTTCACCACACGCGAGAATGCCCTCAAGCAGCTCGACGAATGCTCCGCCAAATGCCGCGCCTCTCTCGCCGCCGCCTCCGACGAGCATCTCTCCGCACTCTGGCCCTTCCGCTTCGGCGAGCATCTTATCTGCAACAACCCGCGCTCACTCACCTTCCGCCAGATGTGCTTCGATCACCTCATCCATCACACCGCGCAGCTAGGCGTCTACCTCCGTCTCAACGACATCGCCGTCCCGGCGCTCTACGGCCCCTCCGCCGACGAGCAGTTCTAACCCTCAAAATGACAAAGCAGTGTTTTATTTGTCATTCCGCAGCGGAGCGGAGGAATCTGCTGTTTCTGTCCAAATTCAAGGCCGTTTATAAACCACCCCGCCCTTCATCACAAACCCCACCTTCGTCGTGGCCGAAATGTCCTCCAGCGGATTTCCCGGCACCGCGATCACATCGGCAAAGTACCCAGCCTTCAACTCCCCAATCTGCCCGCCCCAACCCAGCAGCTTCGCTCCATTTAGCATGTCCGCCTGCAGCACCGCTGCTGGCTTCATCCCATACTCCACCATCAACTCCAACTCTCGCGCCTGCGTTCCATGCGGAAACGGCCCCACATCGCTCCCAACCGCCATCGGGACCCCCGCCGTCAGCTGTTTCTTAAACTCCGCGGCATGATAAGCCTGCTCCGCCCTTCCGCGAGCGGCCCTCTCCGGAGTCGCCGCATGATCGGCAAAGTACTCCGCAATTGCAAATGTCGGCACCGCGTAAATCTGCTTCTCCTTCATCACCTTCATCGTCGCATCGCTCAACTGATAAGCATGATCGACAGACGCCACCCCCGCGGCCACCGCAAATCCCGTTCCCGGCTCTCCCGTAGCATGTACCGCTACCCCGCGCCCCGACTCCACTCCACCACCAAGCCTCTCCGCCTCCTTCACCGCCGCAGCCAACTCTGCCTCAGTGTACTGATACGGCGTCTTGAACACCCCGTCCCTGAACGAATCCCTTCCCGTCTCGTAGATCTTCGTAAAGTCTGCTCCGATCTTGCGCTGTTCCCGCATCACCTTCACGATCTCCTCACTCGAATCGGCGTAGTCCGCATTCGAGAGCACCTTCTGCGCCGGGTTATATCCAATCGCGTCCTCATGCCCTCCAGTTAGATCGATCGCGTTGCAGCTCATGCGCATCCGCGGTCCCGGTATCAGTCCCTTGTTGATCGCATTCCGCACTGCCACGTCCGCGCATCCAGCTCCCTCGCTTCCCATGTCCCGCTCGGCGGTAAAGCCCGCCATCAAATCTGCCTTCGCCGCCCCTGCCGCAATCAGCGTCCGCTCCGGCACACTCTCCTGCACGGTCTGCAGGTCCTCCGCCCCCGGATGCAAGAAAAGATGCACATGGGCATCGATCAATCCCGGCATTAAGGTCGTGTCTCCCAGGTCGATTACCTCGGCGCCCGCCGGTCGATCCACCTTTACCCCGACCGCAACAATCCGGTCGTCCTCCACCAGCACCTCCCCCGGTGTCACAATCCTTCCACCCGCCACATCCAGTATCCGCGCTGCATGAAGCACCACAACATGCGACCGTTCCGCCACCTGCGCTGCAACCGGCAGCGCACACAAACCCGCCATCACCCAAACAATAAATGTCTTCATATGCAACGAGAATATCGCGAACCCAGCCAGTCCGCAGTAGAAAGTGGAGACGCGAACTCAAAGACATCACAAAATCGGGCACGCTCTATTTCACCGCCGACATCCCGGCTTGCGTGCATGCGCCAGCACTGCAACTTTTTCTTACCCAGCCTTTTCGGTCAACTCGGCCCACCGCGCGTAGAGCCCGTCCGCCTCCGTCTGCGCCGCCTCCATCTCCGCCAACGCCGCCGTCAGTCTCACCGCGTCCACCGCTACCGCCGGATCTTCAATCGTATGTCGCGCCCTCTGCAGCCGTTCCTCCGCCGCCTCCACTGCGGCCTCGATCCCTGCAAACTCCCGCGCCTCAAGATAAGACAGCTTCTTCTTGCCCCCAGCGTTCGACGCGGGTCCAGCCGAAACCGAAGCCACCGCCTTCCCCGTCGCGCCCGGAGCAATCGCCTCCTCCACCTTCACGCCTCGCCACTGCTCCCACTGAGAGTAATCTGCAAACGTCTCCGCCCCACCCCGTCCATCCAGCCCCAGCACAATCGTCGACACGCGATCCAGCATGTAGCGATCATGGGTCACCAGCACCAACGCGCCCTTATACTCCAGCAAACTCTCCTCAAGAATCTCCAGCGTCGCAATATCGAGATCGTTCGTCGGCTCGTCAAGCAGCAACAGGTCCGCCGGCTCCAGCATCAGCTTCGCGATCAACACCCGCGCCCGCTCACCGCCACTCAGCCTCTCGACAGGTTGGTTCAACTGCTCGCTGGTAAACAAAAACTTAGTCGCATAACTCGCAACATGCACCACTCGTCCCTGGTACACCACCGAGTCCGAATCCGGAGCCAGCGCCCGTCGCAGCGTCACACCCTCCTCCAACTCGCGCGTCTGGCTGAAGTAAACGATCTTCAACGAGGCCGCCTTCTTGATCGTCCCCGCCGTAGGCGCCAGCTCTCCCGTCAACAACCGCAGCAGCGTCGTCTTTCCGCTGCCATTCGGCCCCACCAACCCCACCCGCATCCCGGAGGTAATAAGAAAATTCAACCCCTCCACAATCTTGCGATCACCCAACACCACAGACACGTCTTCCAACTCCACCAGCCGCTTCGTCTGCCGGTCCGTCGCCGAAAAATCGATCCCCGCACTCGACATCTGCACCCGCGAGTTGACCTCCTTCAACTGCCCGATCAACTCCTGCGCATTGTCGATCCTCGCCTTCGCCTTCGTACTCCGCGCCTTTGGCCCACGCCGCAGCCAGTCCACCTCGATCTTCACGCGGTTCTTCAGCGCGTCCTGCAACTTCGACTGTGCCTCCATGTAAAGCTGCTTCCCTTCAAGAAACTTCGAGTAACTTCCCTTCACCCGCAGCAGACCCTCCGCATACACCCGGTTCAGTTCGACTATCTCCGTCGCGACATTCTCAAGAAAATAACGATCATGGCTAACAAGCACGCAAGCAAAACTACCCTCATTCAGCAACTCCTCCAACCACACAATCCCGGCTAAATCCAAATGGTTCGTAGGCTCATCGAGCAGCAGCACATCAGGATGCGTCACCACCGCCTCCGCAATCGCCAGCCGCTTCCTCCACCCCCCGCTCAACGTCGCGGCCTCGGCGCTCAGGTCCGGAAACCCAGTCCGCCCCGAAGTCTCCCTCAGCCTGCCCTCATGCTCACCCTCCGCCACCTTGGCCCGCACCAGCGCTGCCTCCAGCACAGCACGAACAGTCACCCCCGGTGCAAAATTCGACTCCTGCTCCACATATCCCACACGCGCCCGCTTCCGCACCGCAACATCGCCGGCGTCCGCATCTTCATCACCTGCCAGAACCTTCAGCAGCGTAGACTTCCCCGCCCCATTCGGACCGATCAGCCCAATGCGGTCCCCATCCGAAACAGTAAAGGAGATCTCACGAAACAAAGCAGTCGCACCAAAAGCCTTGGTCAACCCCTGCGCATTTAAGATTGGTGGCATCTCTCCAGTCTACCGTGGTATTCGCTTTGGCTCTTCGCTTTCCTGCAACCAGCTTCCCGCGAGACCGCATTTACAAAACACCTTCAGCGCTAATCCAGGTCGAAGTCCCTCAGCGGCCGGTCCGTCAGCGGAGTCTCCTTCGCCTTCTTCACCGCCTCGGCAAACTTCTTCGCCATCACATCGTCCTTGTTCTTCTGCGCGTCCACGCTCTGCGCAAAAATCGAGTCCCGCCGCGCGTCCGCCTCACGCAGCGCCTTCGCCGCCTCGCCAAAGTCCTCAAACATCTTCTTCTTCGGAGCAGACTTATGCGAAATGATCGCCCGCGTCACCGGATCCACCTTCAACATCGCCCCACAATCCGGACACATCACCTCAAACGGCTGATCGCTCAATCCCATAACTCACCTCATCAGCCATTCTAAAACCACGGCCCTACACCCTAGTCCCTATTCCCTGTTTATAGCCGCACCACCACATGCCCCGGACACTGGTTACCCGCCACCCCCACCAGCCGTTCTACCAAACCGTCCCCATACTTCGCCATAAACCAAACCCCGGCCACAACGCGCTCCTGCGGATGTCCACCCGGAAACACATTCAGCGTAATGGCCTCAGCATGCTTCCGCAGACTGGCCTCCTTCTGCAGTTCAAACGTCGCTGCCATCCTCCGCAACCGGTTCATCTGATACCGCATCTTCGAACCCGACACCTCCGCCGACTTACCCAGCGAGACATCCATTCCACGAAGATATTCAGTCAACGCGTCAAGCTCCTTATCCAGAGCGTTCCCCACCCCAGCCAGCCTCCGCTTGCCCTCAATCGGCATTGCCCGCGCACCCAGCCGCTGCGCCAACTCCTCCGCCGTCGTCATCGCATCCGGCAACTGCACCTCGTCCTTGTCCATCACGGCGGCAATCGCTGGCTCCAGCAGCGTCGCGCTCAACCTGGGCAGGACGGGTGTGGTCCCTCCCAAAATTGCCTCATACAAGACCGCACTCTGCGCAAAGTAAGCGATCTCCGCAGGCCCACCCACATAGGCCGCAGTCGGCAGCAAGGTGTCCTGAAACACCGGCCGCAGCAGCGCATTCGGACTCAGCCGCTCCGGCGCAGTCTCCAAAATCGCAATCAGGTCCGCAGTCGAATAAGCTTTTCCCCCGGCCTTCCACTGCCCATCCGCACTCCGCCGCAGCGCCACCCGCTCCCCTGTCATCTCCTCCAGGAGAAACAGCAGCGAGGCCCCCTCCGCCACCAGCACCTGCGCATGATACCCGGCCTTCACTAACTCCTCATCACGAGCAATCAACGCCGCCTGCAACTCAGTCGCATGCTCAATCGCATACCGCAAAGTCCCGGCGCCGAGCGCATGAAAACCCCGCGAAGCCGCGTCCATCACAATCAAACCCTGATCAGCAAATATCCGCGCGATCAACCGCCCAAATGCAAGCGCCAGAGTAGGTCGCGGACCGTCTATCGGCAAATAACAATCCCGCAGCCACTCACTCACCGGAGCAAACTCCAACAATTCACTCGCCCGCTCGAGCACGGCCTCGAACCCCGGCCCCGGCACAACTCCACCGACCGGCACAGCATGCGCGACCTTCAGCCCAACCTTCAGCGTCTCCACTGAAGTCTTCGTCAGCAGCGAAACCTGGTCCACCTCCGCAAGATCATGGTCCTCAGTCGCCATCCAAAACACCGGCACATGCTCGACCCCAGTCGCCGCCGTAGCCTCTTTTGCCCTGGCAACTGCCGTAGCCGCCTTCAGGATCGTCAGCAGCGGCCCACCAAACAGCACCACCTGCTGCCCCGTCACCACCGCTCGGGCCCCCGCCCGCAGCTTGGCTATATTCGCCTTGGCGGCGTCCCCTGCACCAAACTCAACCGCCTGCTGCTCCAGCAAATCAGCCAGCGCCCCGGTATGTTTCACAGGAACGGCCCTGCCGACCCACTTCCCCGCAAAGGGCTCCGCCCCGTACCATCGCCGCACCGCCGCATCGCCGGCACTTTCGCCCATCGCGAGATAGTCGAGATAGATCTTCGACACATTCGGCAACACCGTGATTGGGTAACACTCTGAACTCATCGAAGACCTGTCTCAATCTCATCGCCGCAGCACCGTGCGGCCAGGAAGCACAAATTTTCCGCGCAGCCTTTGGATGCCCGCCATCTAAGTCTAGATGCAGGATGATACTTTAGCCTTATGGCCGCCAAAATAAAGACATCCAGCGCCCCGACATCCGCCGGCAGGAAAAAGCCGTCCAAACCCCGCCTCATCTCCTCCAAACTTGCTTACAAAGGCAAGGTCTTCTCCGTCGTCACCGATAAGGTCGAAGAGCCCAACGGCTTTATCAACACCCGCGACGTCATTCGCCACAACGGATCTGTCGTCGTCCTCGCCGTCGACGAGTCGAAGGACCCCAGCGATCCCGAGATAGTCTTCGAGCGCCAGTACCGTCACGCCGTCGGCCTCACCCTTATCGAACTGCCTGCCGGCCGAGTCGAACCACTCGAAGCCCCTCTTGCTGCCGCTAAACGAGAGTTAATCGAAGAAACCGGCTATCGTGCCAAACGCTGGAGTCTCCTCACCAAATACTTCGCCAGCCCCGGCTTTCTCGGTGAATGGATGCAGATCTACCTCGCTCGCGACATCCGCCAAGGCGCCTCCAGGCCGGAACCCGATGAGCAGATTGAAGTCTTTCGCCTCACCCTCTCCGAGGCCCTTGCCCTCGTCGCCGCCAACAAAGTCCACGACGGCAAAACCCTGATCGGCCTCATGCTCTACGACGCGGCCCGCCGTTCAGGCCGCCTTTAGTCATTTTATTAACCGAAATGACACACTCCGAGACAGCAAATTGTTCCCGGACAATGTCGGTCACGCCATCAAGCACGCAAGTAACCAAAAATCAGGGCCATCTCAAAAAAAGACCTCCGGAGACATCTCCAGAAAACTCCCTCCGCTCCTTTTGCGTCACAGTCTATTGAGCGTCGCTACCGTTGAAGGACTTTCACTTCCCGGCATGCGATCGCACAGACGCGAAAAACAAGGGAGTCGCTCCATTGGCACAATACAAGGGCACAGTTAAGTGGTTCAACAACGCGAAGGGCTACGGCTTCCTCGGCCGCGAGGGCGGGGCGGACGTCTTCGTCCACTACAGCTCCATCCAGCGCGAGGGGTACAAGAGCCTGAAAGAAGGCGATGAGGTGGAGTTCGATATCATCCAGGGAACAAAGGGTCCCCAGGCCGACCAGGTCTCCCGCCTCAAAGAAGTCAGTCAGGCGACAAATCAAATGAGTCAGTAACACTCTCCCGAAGGCGCGGCCCATCCGCGCCCTCTCGACCTGCACCACTCGCTGCCTTGAGTCCCACTCCCACCTGTTGCATACTGGCACAGTGACCGCACCCGCCTGCGGACTCTGAACGCGCCCCCATGGACAATATCTCGATCGCCCGCTTCCTCGACGAAACCGCCGCTCTCCTCGAAATCGACGCCGCCGACCCCTTCCGAATCCGCTCCTACCGCCGTGCCGCCGAGGCCGTCGAGCAGCAGACCACCCAACTCGCCACCCTCGTAGACGACCCCAAACAGTTCCTCGCCATCTCCGGCATCGGCAAAGGCATGGCCGCCAACATCCAGTCACTCCTCTCTACAGGCACCCTCCCCCTCCGCGAAGAACTCCTGCAAAAATACAAACCCACAATGCTCGAGCTCCTGCGTCTACCCGGCATGGGCCCCAAGACCGTCGCCCTCGTCTGGTCCGCCTGCCAGGTCTGCGACATCGACGGTCTCGAAGCCGCCGCCAAGGCAGGCCAGCTCACCAAGCTCCCCCGCATGGGCGAAAAATTTGTCGTCAAGCTCCTCAAGGGCATAGAGGACTACCGCAAAAACTCGAGCCGCTTCCGCATCGACAAGGCCCAGTCCCACGCTGACACCATCAGCGACCTCATCCGCGCCTTCCCCGGCATCGACGAGATCACCCCCGCCGGCTCCCTCCGCCGCGGCCGCGAGACCGTCGGCGACCTCGACCTCCTCGTCACCGGTCCGGCCTGTGAGCCCGACGTCGTCAGCGCAGCCATAGAACACGTCGCCGCCCTCCCGCTCATAGACAAACTCCTCGCCAAAGGCCAAAACAAAGTCAGCTTCACCCTCCGCAACAACCTCCAGGTCGACGTCCGCCTCCTCCCGCGCGCCAGCTACGGAGCGGCCCTGCAATACTTCACTGGCAGCAAGATGCATAACGTCGCACTCCGCCAGCGCGCCATCAAGCGCGGCCTCACCCTGAACGAGTACGCTCTCCTCCGCATCGAAGACAACACCATCGTCGCCGCCGCGTCCGAGGCCGACATCTACAACGCCCTCGACCTCGACTACGTCCCACCCGAGCTCCGCGAAAACTCCGGCGAGCTCGAAGCCGCCGCAAACCACACTCTCCCCCACCTCATCACCCTCGCCGACATCCGCGGCGACCTCCACATGCACACCGACGCCACCGACGGCCGCGACACCATCCGCCAGATGGCCGAAGCCGCCCTCGCCCGCGGCCTGAAATACATCGCCATCACCGACCACAGCAAAAATCTGGCCATGACCAACGGCCTCGACGACAAACGCGCCCTCGCCCACATCAAAGCCATTCGCAAAGTCGACGCCGAGATGAAAGGCAGTATCCGCGTCCTCCCCGGCATCGAAGTCGACATCCTCGCCGACGGCGCCCTCGACCTCGACGACGAGACCCTCGCCCAGATGGACATCATCGTCGCCAGCGTCCACTCCCATTTCAACCAGCCCGCAGAAGAGATGACCGAGCGCGTCCTCCGCGCCATCGAAAATCCCCACGTCCGCATCCTCGGCCACCCCACCGGCCGCAAGGTCCTCGGCCGCGAAGCCTATGCGATCTACATCGACACAGTCCTCAAACGCGCGGCCGAATTAGACGTGGCCGTCGAACACAACGCCAGCCCCGCCCGCGCCGACCTCAACGACTTAAATCTCCGCATCGCCAAACAATACGGCTGCAAGATCGTCGTCGACACCGACGCCCATGCCACCGAAGAGCTCGACCAGATGCGTTACGGCATCATCCAGCTCCGCCGCGCCTGGCTCACTCCTGCCGACCTCGTCAACACCGAACCGACCGCCGAAGCCCTCCTGAAAAACCTCCGCCCCAAACCCTAAAAACTTGTACGTAACCGCGGCGCCGACCGCGGGGAAGTCAGAAGGTAAACGCCTGCTCGGAAAAGACCAGGCACTGGCTGAGTTGGCATACCCATATACTCGTCAGTAGTTCCCCAAAGGTTGTATTGAATCATTGCTTCAAATCAGGTCTGCTGTTGTTCTCTTCTGAAACGCGCGTTTGTTGTTCTACTGCTGTATCGCCGCATATGGAAATGGGACCGAAAATATCTCCGGCACTGACAAATCGATCTTTGTGCCACCTTCCCGAATGGAGCTCCTGAATGAAGAAATCCGTGCTTTTATCTCTCGGCATCGCTCTCTTTCTTTCCGTCACCCTCCAGCTGCACGCCCAGACCGGCTGCCTGAGCTCCCCCGAAAACCCCACCGCCGTGCTCGCCGTAGTAGGCTCGGCCGGAGCCTTCCTGGCGACGGCCCGCGCCCGCATTAAGGCCCGCCGCCGCTCCACGAAATAAACCAAAGCATCCCACAAGCAAACGCAGTAGGAGACCCTGGCCCCCGCCAGGGTTTTATTTTTTCCCCAACAATCGCCCCCCAAACAAAAGATCCCAGCGAACCTACTTTGCCTTCCTCAAGCGCTTCACCACCCCAGCCAGCGAGTGTTCATTCATCGCGCTCACCGCGTCCCCCCGCACCTTCTTCATCCACCCGCTCACCGCCTTGTCCTCGATGCTCAGCCAGTCTCCCGCCGTCGCCTCGAACACGTCCCCCATCCCGATCTGTTTCGCCGACAGCTTCAGCTTCGCGCCTCCATGCGGCCCCTTCCGCTGCACAATCAATCCCGCCTTCTGCAGCAGCAGAAACGTTCGCCGCACCATCACAGCGCTCTCCTTCAGCGTCTCTGCAATCGCCGCCGATGTGTGCATCGCATCCGGCTCCGTCGCCAGCACCGCCAAAACCCGCACGCTCAGTTGAAACCGTCCACTCTGTGCCATGCTCAAAAAGCTACCACACCCAGACGCGGATTCCACATTCGACCGGCCTTCCTCCGCCTCTGTCCTTCGCCATTATCAACACCCCACCGTGTAAACTCTTCCAGTGAATATCCTCTTTGTCGGCGATGTCTTTGGCTCCGCCGGCCGCCACATCGTCCGCGAACATCTCCCCCACGTCCTTGAAACCAACGCCGTCGATCTCCTCATCATCAACGGCGAAAACGCGGCCGGCGGCTTCGGCATCACGCCCTCCATCGCAGAAGAGCTCTTCGACCTCGGCGCCCACGTCATCACCACCGGCAATCACATCTGGGACAAAAAAGAGATCTTCGAATACATGACCGTCCCCGTCGACTCGCACGTCCGCGGCCGCCGCGTCCTCCGCCCCGCCAACTACGCCGTCGGCACCCCCGGCTTCGGCGTCTACGAGGGCGAGCTACCCACCGGCCAGTCCTACGCCGTCATGGACCTCCAGTGCCGCGTCTTCATGTCCAGCTGCGACGACCCCTTCCGCAAAGCCGACGAACTCCTCAGCAAGATCGCCGCCAAGGTCATCGTCCTCGACCTCCATGGCGAAGCCACCAGTGAAAAAGTCGCCCTCGGCTGGTACCTCGACGGTCGCGTCACCGCCGTCATCGGCACCCACACCCACATCCCCACCGCCGACGAGCGTGTCCTTCCCAGCGGCACCGCCTACCAGACCGACGTCGGCATGTCCGGCCCCTACGACTCAGTAATCGGAGTAGAAAAAGAGTTGGTCCTCGCCCGCTTTTTAACAGGCATGCCCGGCAAGTTCGAACCCGCCAAGGGCAACCCCAAGATGTGCGCCGCCCTGATCTCCTGTGACGGAGCTACCGGCCGCGCCCATCGCATCCAGCGCATCATGCTGGGCGAATGAGCCGCCCTCTTTAAATCGTCGTTAGCTGAAGAACGCCAACATGGCGGTACTCAGGATCAATGCACCGCCAATCACTCCCAGCCGTAGCCAGAACTCGCGCGTCTTGTCCATCCCATAATGATGCATACCGCGTTACACAACATGCACTCCCCCAAACGGGCCATATTGCCATGCTCCGTCCCGCATCCGGACAGAGTGACGCATCGCTTCTAGGTACCCCAAGGCTTTAGCCTTGGGCCTCTAGGCCTAGTCAAAGTGGAGGGGCTTCAGCCCCTGGGGTATGCCTTCTCCACTTTGGAACAATTCTCGCCGCGTGCGGCATCCTTCCGGCTGGCGCGAACCTACTCAACACAACCGTCCACTAAGTTAAAATTCCCCCATCCATGAGCAAGCAAACGTTATCGCGCCGCACCTTCCTCCAAACGGCAGCCGCAGCGACCGTAGCCACAAAGCTCAACGCTGCAGCACCTGCCCAAAACCCCGAGGTCCCCTACCCCGAAAACGGCACTCTCATTCCCGACGACGACTGGCGTCTCTGGATCGACGAAAGGGCCGAATGGAAGAACGACGAACTCTTCCTCCCCGAAGACATCTCCTGGCAAAACGGTGTCCTCTGCGGCAAATCCAAACCCCTCCCCGTCAACGAACCCACCGGCGGCTGGGGGATGCTCCGCGCCGAC